>Ga0308414_1002317_pt1 | contig 12396 bp, 9 predicted proteins | sample HotsprSampleOS50_FD_205667 | JGI IMG/M metagenome (GOLD analysis project Ga0308414, IMG submission 205667) | Hot spring phototrophic mat microbial communities from Octopus Spring, Yellowstone National Park, Wyoming, United States - 20090730_OS50 ... | reverse complement strand
GCCGAGATCATCGTCATCAGCTTGGGAACGGTGGCCGCGGCGCCGCTGCCGCAGCGCATCGGCGTTATGGTCGGCATTGCGCTGATCATGACCGTCGGCGTCTATGGATTGGTGGCCGGGATCGTCGAGCTCGACGACGCCGGACTGCACCCGCACCGATTGCCGGGCGACGGCACGATCGCGCGCGCCCGCCGTGCGCTCGGCGCCGGCATCCTGCGCGCCGCGCCGTACCTGATGAAGGGCCTGTCGATCGCCGGCACGGCGGCGATGTTCCTCGTCGGCGGGGGCATCCTCGCGCACGGCACACCGGCGCTGCACCGCGCAGTCGAATCGGCGGCCGCGGCGGCGGGGGCGCTCGGCGCCGTCGTACCGCTGATCGCCGATGCGATCGTCGGCATCGTCGCCGGTGCACTGGCGCTGGCCGTCGTCACCGGCATCAGGAAACTGGGCGCGGCCGCATCGTCGGGCCGCCTCACCTGACACTGCAGTGGCCGCGCGAGGCGAGGGTCTCGCGGCAGATGACCTCCTCGTTCATCCGCCGCGCGATCGGTGGCGCTCGCGCGGCGCGAATCGCCCCGGTCCCGACCGCTCCGACGTTCGCCACCAGCGCCGCGGGCGCAGTCGAGGTGGCGCGGCTCGTTGTCGACCGCTGTCGCCGCCGCGGCCAGTTGCTCGTCTTACTCGCCCGGCGCGACGCTGGCCCTGGCAGCACGCCTGCCGACCGCTTTGGGCTTCCATCTCCGCACCAGATGGCCGAACGGCAAGCGCCTGAAGCCCGAGGGGCACCCGGCGGCTGGCAGCGACGGCAGATGAGACAGGCGCAGACAGGAACGAGGCAGCAGCCTGGACCGCTGAGCCAACGCGTCCTGGTCAGTGCTGCAGCGTCACATCGGCTTCACCTGCCGCCCGTACCCTTTCTTCACATCGTGACGCCGATCACCGCTTGTGCGCCCGCTAACGGGTGACGCTTGCGCGTGCCTGCTACGCTCGAAATCCCAAATACATCAGGACGCTACGACATGACCTCGAAACTCGCGGCCGAATTCCTCGGCACCTTTTGGCTCGTGCTGGGTGGCTGCGGAGCCGCCGTGCTCGCAACGGCGTTTCCGGAGGTGGGCATCGGGCTGACAGGCGTATCGCTGGCCTTCGGCCTTACGGTGCTGACGGGCGCCTACGCGCTCGGCCCGATCTCCGGCGCCCATTTCAACCCGGCAGTGTCGATCGGGCTGTGGGCCGGCGGCCGCTTTCCAGCCTCCCAGCTCGCTCCTTACATACTGGCCCAGGTCTTCGGCGCCGTGCTGGCGGCGGGCGTTCTGTACCTGATCGCCAGCAGCAAGGCCGGCTTCGACCTGAAGGCGGGCTTCGCCTCCAACGGCTTCGGCGAACACTCGCCCGGCAAGTACGGCTTCGCCTCGGCAGCACTCACCGAAGTCGTGATGACCTTCATGTTCCTCGTCGTGATCCTCGGCGCGACCCACAAGCGGGCGGCGGCAGGCTTCGCGGGGCTAGCGATCGGTCTGGCCCTGACGCTGATCCACCTGATCAGCATCCCGGTCACCAACACCTCGGTGAACCCGGCGCGCAGCACGGGCCCGGCGCTGTTCGTCGGCGGCTGGGCGCTGCAGCAACTGTGGCTGTTCTGGGTGGCGCCGATCGCCGGCGCCCTGCTGGCGGGATGGTTCTCGCGCGCGGTCTTCGATACCGAGGACCGCTAGCCGCAAGCCCTCGGTCACCGGCCGCGCTACACCGCACTCGCGCCGCCAGGGCTCGTCGCAGCGCAGCGGTCCGGAACGAGAGGCGCTACAGAAAGAGGTCGGGCAGCAGCTGCCTGGATCCCGGCACCACCGAGTACCTGTCGAAATCGGCGACTCCGGCCTGCGCGAGCACGTCCTCGTCGATGAAGAAGTTGCCGGTCGTCTCGCGCGCGTCCATGCACAGGATGGCGTGGGCGGCGTCGGCCATGATTTCCGGCGTGCGGCAGTGCTCGGGCCGCACGCCAGGGATCATCTGCAGCGCCGCGGTGGCGATCACCGTGCGCGGCCACAGCGCGTTGACGGCGATGCCGTAGGGGCGGAACTCCTCGGCGTGGCCGAGCACGCACATGCTCATCCCGTACTTGGCCATCGTGTAGGCGACGTGCGGTGCGAACCAGCGCGCCTGCATGGCGAGCGGCGGCGACAGCGTCAGGATGTGCGGGTTGCGGCCGCGCTCGCCGCTGGCCTTCAGGTACGGCAGGCAGGCCTGGGTGCAAAGAAACGTGCCGCGCACGTTGACGCCGAACATCAGGTCGAAGCGCTTCATCGGTGTGGCTTCGGTCGGCGTCAGGCTGATGGCGCTGGCGTTGTTGACCAGGATGTCGATGCCGCCAAAGGTCTCGGCGGTCTTCTTCGCCGCCGCGACGACCTGTTCCTCGTCGCGGATGTCGACCTGCAGCGGCAGGCAGCGGCCGCCGGCGGCCTCGATTTCCTGCGCCGCGGTGTAGATCGTCCCGGGCAGCTTGGGATTGGGCTCGGCCGTCTTGGCGGCGATGGCGATGCAGGCGCCGTCGGCGGCCGCGCGTTTGGCGATCGCCAGCCCGATGCCGCGCGAGGCGCCGGAGATGAAAATGGTCTTGCCCTTCAGGTTCATGCGTTCTCCTTTGAAAAGCCCTGCGCCAGCGCGTCGCGCGCGATGAACTCCGCCAGGTGCTCCGCCACCCGCGCGTACAGGCCCGGGCCGGGATGAAAGCCGTCCACGGCCATCAGGTCCGGCCGCATCACGCCGTCCATCGGCACGTGCACCACGCGTGGGCGCGCGAGCGGCCACTGTCGCGCCCAGCGCGCCTGCGCCCGGTTGTTTCGCCGCGATGCCTGCCCCGCCCACCACGCCAGCGGCTGTGGCAGCGACGGAAAGCGCTCCATCTCCGGCAGCGCCGGGAACAGCACCTGCGCCACGCCCGCATGCGCCTCGAGCCAGACCGCGATGTCGCCGCGGTGCTTCAGCGCCGCCGCCTGCGGCACCTGGCCGGTGATGTCGTTGACGCCGACCACGACGACGGCTAAATCGGCGGCCGGAACGTCGTGCGCCTTCAGGTGCGCCAGCGTCGCCGCCGAGGTCAGCCCGGACTGCGCGACGAGCGTCCAGCGCACCGGCCGCTGCAGCCGCTGCGCCAGATGGCGCGCCAGCGGCCGCGCCAGCGCGAGGTCCTGGTGCGGGGCGCCGACACCGGCGGCGCTGGAGTCGCCGACGACCAGCAGTCCGAGCTCGCTCCCGCCGCGACCCTCGCGACCCCCGCGCGGGCCTGGTGGCTCGGGCAACGGCTCGATGCTGGCGCGCACGCGCTGCGCCTGCGCCAGTAGCAGGGCAAACAGCAGCGGGCGGGCGACGACGTCGAGCATGCCGGCAAGCGCGCGATCAGCGCTTCGGCCACAGCACCATCTGCGTGCAGCGGAACAACGCCAGCGTGCGGGCGCCGGCGACCTCGCGCACGGTGGCGTCCCACACCTGCGTCGTGCGGCCCAGGTGCGCGCCGGTGGCCACCGCCTCCAGTAAGCCCTCGGTGGCCGTGCCGAGGAAGTTGCACTTCAGCTCGACGGTGGTGAAGCTCTCCGCGTCCTCGGGCAGATGCGCGATGGTGGCAAAGCCGCAGGCGGTGTCGGCCAGCGCGATCACGCTGGCGGCGTGCAGAAAGCCGTTGGGCGCCAGCATCTGCGGTTGGATCGCCAGCTGCATGGCCAGTTCGCGCTCGTCGAGGCGCACCACCCGCAGCCCGAACCAGCCGGGCAGCCGGCCCTGCGCCCTGGCGTTCAGCGCGGCCAGATCGACGTCACGGCGCAGCTTCATCCCTGCCTGCGGCTGCCCTCGTCGCGCGAGCGCGCGTGCCGTGCCGCTCAGCCGAAACGCGAAAAATCCGGCTTGCGCCGCTCGAAGAAGGCGGTGAACGCCTCCTTCGCCTCGGCGCTGCCCAGCAGGCGGCCGAAGCTGCGCGCCTCGTCCTCGATGATCTTCTCGGTCACCGCCTTCCACGCCGACTTCATCAGCCGCTTGGTCTCGCGCACCGAAGTCGGCGGCAGGCCGCAGAAGCGCGCCGCCTGCTTCCTGGCATAGCCGAGCACCTCGTCCGGCGGCAGCAGGCGGTTGACGATGCCCATCTCGGCCGCCTCCTCGGCGCTGATCGGCTCCGACAGCAGCAGCTTCTCCGCCGCCCTGTGATAGCCGGCGGAAAGCGGCACCAGCAGGCTGGAGGCGAACTCCGAACACAGGCCGAGCGAGACGAACGGCATCGAGAACATCGCGTTGTCGGCGCAGTAGACGAGGTCGCAGTGCAAGAGCATCGTGGTGCCGATGCCCACCGCGGCGCCGTTGACGGCCGCCACCACCGGCTTCTCGGCGTAGCCCAGCGCCGCCATGAAGCGGAACACCGGCGCATCCATGCCCGCCGGCGGGTTCTTCATGAAGTCCTCGAGGTCGTTGCCGGCGGTGAAGATGTCCGGCTGGCCGTGGATCAGGATCGCGCGCACGGCGCGGTCGTCGTGCGCGGCGGCGATGGCGTCGGCCATCTGCTGGTACATCGCCACCGTGATCGCGTTCTTCTTCTCCGGCCGCGCGATCTCGATGCGGGCGACGCCGTCGGCGGTTTCGGTGCGGATCGTCATCTGCCTGTCTCCACAAAGTCGCGTTTCCCTCGTGCGCCGACGTTCGAGGCGCTCCGACCCTCGGCCTGCGGCAGGGTCGGACAGCGCCGCGTCGGCCGCTGCGCGCTCCGCCGCCCGGCCGTTGCACGGCGCCGCCGGCAGGCCGCGCCGGCTTCGCGACGCGAAGCCGCAAGCCGCCGCGCCGAACTCGCGGCGCTTCGCCGGACAGCGGCCCGCCTGCGGCCATCGCCGCCAGCGGGGGTGCGAGCCGAAGGCGCGCGGACGCGAGCGGCACACCTCATACGCGCTCGAAGATCCCCGCCGCGCCCATGCCGGTGCCGACGCACATCGTCACCATGCCGTACTTCAGGTTCCTGCGACGCAGCGCGTGCACCACCGTCGCGGAGCGGATGGCGCCGGTGGCGCCGAGCGGGTGGCCGAGCGCGATCGCGCCGCCCATCGGGTTGACCTTGGCGCGGTCGAGCCCGAGGTCGTCGATAACCGCCAGCGCCTGCGCCGCGAACGCCTCGTTCAGCTCGATCCAGCCGAGGTCGTCGGCCTTCAGCCCGGCGAGCTTCAGCGCCACCGGGATCGCCTCCTTCGGGCCGATGCCCATGATCTCCGGCGGCACGCCGCGCACGGCAAAGGAGACGAAGCGGGCCAGCGGCGTGAGGTTGAAGGTCTTGATCGCGCGCTCGCTGGCCAGCACGAGCGCGCCGGCGCCGTCGGAGGTCTGCGAGCTGTTGCCGGCGGTGACGCTGCCCTTGGCGGCGAACACCGGCCTGAGCTTGGCCAGCGCCTCCAGGCTGGTGTCGGCGCGGGGACCCTCGTCGAGCGTCACCGGCTTCGTGGTCACCGCCAGCTCGCGGCGGGCGAGATCGGGGAACTTCTCCACCACCTCGATCGGCGTGATCTCGGCGCCGAACTCGCCGGCCTTCTGCGCGGCGATCGCCTTCATGTGCGACTGGTAGGCGAACTCGTCCTGCGCCTCGCGCGAGACCTTCCACTGCGCCGCGACCTTCTCGGCGGTCATGCCCATCCCGTAGGCGATGCCGACGTTCTCGTCGCGCGCGAAGATGCGCGGGTTGAACGACGGCTTGTTGCCGACCATCGGCACCATGCTCATCGACTCGGTGCCGCCGGCGATCATCACGTCGGCCTCGCCGACGCGGATGCGGTCGGCGGCGATCGCCACCGCGTTCAGCCCCGACGAGCAGAAGCGGTTGATGGTCATGCCGCCGACGCTCGGCGGCAGGCCGGCGAGCAGCACCGCGATGCGGGCGACGTTCAGCCCCTGCTCGGCCTCCGGCATCGCGCAGCCGATCACCGCGTCCTCGACCGCCTTGGGGTCGAGCGACGGCACCTGCGCCAGCGCGCCGCGGATCGCCGCCACCAGCAGGTCGTCGGGGCGGGTGTTCCGGAACACGCCCTTCGGCGCCTTGCCGATCGGCGTGCGGGTGGCGGCGACGATGTAGGCGTCCTGAACTTGTTTCATAGCCTGTTCTCCACGAAGGATCGTTGTCCTGGCCGGCGACGGCGCCCGCGGCGCCCTCGCCCCCTTGCGTCCCGGCAGCCCCTGGGATCGCGGTCAGTTCCGCACCGGCTTGCCCGTCTGCAGCATGCCCATCATCCGTTCCTGCGACTTCGGGTGCGCGACCAGTTGCAGGAAATACTGGCGCTCCAGGTCGAGCAGCCACTGCTCGTCGACCAGCGCGCCGGCCTCGACGTCGCCGCCGCACAGCACCTCGGCGATGTCCGTCGCCAGCAGCATGTCGTGGGCGCTGATGAAGCCGCCGTCGCGCATGTTGACCAGCTGCCCCTTGATCGTCGCCACGCCGCTGCGGCCGGCGACCGGAAAGCCCTTCACCTTCAGCGGCGGCCGGTAACCGGTGGCGCTCATCGCGAACGCCTCGCCGATCGCCGTCCACAGCAGTTCGAAGTTGTTGAACACGATAACGTCGGCGGGCAGCAGGTAGCCCATTGCGCGCGCCTCCAGCGCCGACTTCGAAACGTTGGCCATCGCCGCGTTGGTGAACCAGTTCTTCACGAACGGGAACACGTCGGTCTGGCCGGCCGCCTGCGCCGCCTGGGCGGCGCGCAGCGCCCCTTCCTTCAGGCCGCCGCCGCCCGGGATCAGGCCGACGCCGACCTCGACCAGGCCGATGTAGCTCTCCAGGCTCGCCACCCGGCGCGCGCAGTGCAGCAGCGTCTCGCAGCCGCCGCCCAGCGCCATGCCGCTGACGGCGGCCACCACCGGCACCTGCGCGTACTTCAGCCGCATCATCGCCTGCTGGAACTTCTCGACCTCGGGGCCGATCGCCTTGGCGCCTCCGGCCATGAACACCGGCAGCATCGCCTGCAGGTCGGCGCCGACCGAAAACGGCTCCTCCGGCGACCAGATCACCAGGCCGCGGTAGCCGGCCTCGGCCAGATCGACCGCCTTGTGCATGCCGGCCAGCACGCCTGGCCCGATCGCGTGCATCTTGGTCTTCAGGCTCAGGATCAGCACCTCGGCCGGGGCACCGCGCTGCAGGTGCCAGATGCGCACCGAGTCGTCCTCGAACACGGTCTTGCCGCCGTCGTGCCCGGTGGCGGCGCCCTCGCCGAGAAGCGGGGCGCGGAAGATCTGCTTCGCGTAGACCGGCAGCTCCGAGCGGCCGACGAACTTCTTCTGCGCCGGCGACCAAGAGCCTTCCTTCGTGTGCACGCCGCCGGCGGCCGCCACGGGCCCGTCGAACACCCAGTTCGGCAGCGGCACGCGGCTCAGCGCCTCGCCGGCGTCGATGTCGGCCTTGACCCACTCGGCGACCTGCTTCCAGCCCGCCGCCTGCCATGTCTCGAAGGGACCCGTGCTCCAGCCGAAGCCCCAGCGCAGCGCGAAGTCGACGTCGCGCGCGGTGTCGGCGACCGACTCCAGGTGCACGGCGATGTAGTGGAAGGCGTCGCGGAAGATCGCCCACAGGAACTTCGCCTGCGGATGGTCGGTCTCGCGCAGCAGCTTCAGCCGCTCGGCGGGGTCCTTCTTCTTCAGGATCCGCGCGACCAGTTCGTCGGCCTTGCCGGTCGAGTCGACGTAATCGCCCTTCCTGGGATCGAGGACCTTGATGACCTTGCCGTCCTTGCGATAAAAGCCCGCGCCGGCCTTCTGGCCCAGCGCGCCCTTCTCGACCAGGGCCTTGAGCACCGGCGGCGTGGCGAAGTGCTCCGCGAACGGATCGACCGACGCCGGCAGCGTCTCCTGCATCGTGCGGATCACGTGCGCCATCGTGTCCAGGCCGACGACGTCGGCGGTGCGAAAGGTGGCGCTCTTGGCGCGGCCGAGCCTGGTGCCGGTGAGATCGTCGACCACGTCGTACGGGATGCCGTACTTCTCCGCCTCCCGGATGGTGGCCAGCATGCCGAAGATGCCGACCCGGTTGGCGATGAAATTCGGCGTGTCCTTGGCCCGCACCACGCCCTTGCCGAGCGTGCTGGTGAGGAAGGTCTCCAGGTTGTCGAGGATGTCGGCGCGCGTGGCCGGCGTGGCGATCAGCTCGACCAGGTGCATGTAGCGCGGCGGGTTGAAGAAGTGCACGCCGCAGAAGCGGGCGCGTAGGCCGTCGTCCATCACCTCGGCGAGTTTCTCGATCGGCAGTCCCGAGGTGTTGGAGGCGAAAATGGCGTCGGGGCGGACGCACGGCGCCACGCGGCGATACAGGTCGTGCTTCCAGTCCATCCGCTCCGCGATCGCCTCGATGATCACGTCGGCCTCGCGCAGCCGCTCGAGATGCTCGTCGTAGTTGGCCGCCTCGATGTACTGCGCGTCGTCCTTGAGCCCGAGCGGCGCCGGGTTCAGCTTCTTGAGGTTCTCGACCGCCCGCTCGACGATGCCGTTCTTCGGCCCGTCCTTCGCCGGCAGGTCGAACAGCAGCACCGGCACCCGGGCGTTGACGCAGTGCGCGGCGATCTGCGCGCCCATGACGCCGGCGCCGAGCACGGCCACTTTCCTGACGATGAAATTGCTCATTGCGTTGCCTCCGTGGTCAGTCTTGCGTGATCCGTGAGGCGCGGCGCCTCGCAGCGACCGTGCGGCAGCGGCGGCCGCCCTCGAACCGGCGCGCGTGCCGCCGGCGCGCCCTCAGAACAGCTCCGCCGGCAGCTCCATCAGGTTCTTCGCGCCGGAGCGGGCGGCGCGGATGTGATAGGCGGTCTCCGGCAGCAGGCGCTGGAAGTAAAAGCGCGCCACCGCCAGCTTGGCGGTGTAAAACGGGTCGACGCGGTCGCCGTCGGCCCGGATTTTCTCCAGCGCCAGCAGCGCCATCTGCGCCCAGAAGTAGGCGAGCACGAGATGGCCGACCACGCGCAGGTAGTCCACCGCGGCCGCACCGGCTTCCTCCGGGTTGGCCAGCGACTTCATGCCGATTTCCATCGTCAGCTTGGTGACCTTGTCGCCGAGGTCCGCCAGCGGCGTGACGAACTCGTTCATCTCCGGCCGCGTGCCGTGCGCCTCGATGAAGTCGGACACGAGTCTTCCGAACTTCTTCAGCTTGGCGCCGTTGTCCATCAGCACCTTGCGGCCGATGAGGTCGAGCGCCTGGATGCCGTTGGTGCCCTCGTAGATCATGTTGATGCGGGCGTCGCGCACCAGCTGTTCCATGCCGTTGGCGCGGATGTAGCCGTGGCCGCCGAAGACCTGCTGGCACTCGGTGGCGCAGCGGTAGCCGTTGTCGGTCATGAACGCCTTCACGATCGGCGTCATCAGCGCCATCATGTCGGCGGCGAACTGGCGCCGCTCCTCGTCCGGGTGGTGCAGCTGGATGTCGGCCTGCAGCGCCGTCCAGTAGGCGAACGCCCGCCCGCCCTCGGCATAGGCGCGGGCGGTCAGCAGCATGCGGCGCACGTCGGGGTGGACGATGATCGGGTCGGCGGGCTTGTCCGCCGCCTTGGTGCCCGACAGCGAGCGGCCCTGGGTCCGCTCGCGCGCGTAGGCCACCGCATTTTGGTAGGCCGCCTCGGTGATGCCCAGCCCCTGCACGCCGACCGCCAGCCGCGCCCCGTTCATCATCACGAACATCGCGTTCAGGCCGCGGTTCGGCTCGCCGACCAGCCAGCCCTTGGCCTGATCGAGCACCATGTGGCAGGTGGCGTTGCCGTGGATGCCCATCTTTTCCTCGAGGCCGCCGCAATGGATCGCGTTGCGCTCGCCGACGGTGGCCGTCGCGCCGGTGCCGACCGGCACGAACTTCGGCACCACGAACAGCGAGATGCCCTTGGTGCCGGCCGGCGCCTCCGGCAGCCGCGCCAGCACCAGGTGGACGATGTTCTCCGCCAGGTCGTGCTCACCCGCGGAGATGAAGATCTTCTCGCCGCTGATGGCGTAGCTGCCGTCGGGATTGGGCAGGGCCTTGGTGCGCAGCAGGCCGAGGTCGGTGCCGCAGTGCGGCTCGGTCAGGCACATCGTGCCGGTCCACTGGCCGGAGGCGAGCTTGGGCAGGTACAGGTCCTTCTGCGCCTTGCTGCCGTTGGCGAGCAGGCATTCGTAGGCGCCGACGGTCAGCCCCGGGTACATCGCCCACGCCTGGTTGGTCGAGTACTGCATCTCGTACAGCGCGATCTGCAGCAGGTGCGGCAGGCCCTGGCCGCCGTATTCCTGTTCCGCCGAAAGGCCCTGCCAGTGGCCGGCGCGGAAGTGGTCGTACGCCTCGCGGAAGCCCTTCGGCGTGCGCACCGCCTTGGTCTGCGGGTCGAAGGTGCAGCCTTCCTCGTCGCCGCTGCGGTTGATCGGCAGCAGTTCCTCGGCGCAAAAATGGCCCGCTTCCTCGAGCACGTGGTTGATCACGTCGGCGTCGACCTCGTGATAGCGCGGCATCCGCTTCAGCTGCTCGGCGGCGCCGAGCAGCTCGTGCATCACGAACTGCTGATCGCGGAGAGGGGGCGAGTAGATGGGCATGGCTGCAGCTCCTCAGGTGGTACGTCGGCGCGCGGCGGCCTTGCCGCCGCGGCGTGGGGTTGAAACGGTGGCGGCCGGGCGCCGCGCCGGCGGCCGGGCGGGCGCCATCGCGTCGGCGAGCAGCCGCTGCAGGCCGGCGCGGGCGCGGCGGGTGCTGTCGGCGGCGCGCAGCAGGCGCGCGCTCTGGTGGAAGCCGAGCACCAGGCCGTAGATCTCGAAGGCCAGCTGCTCGGCGTCGACGTCGGGCCGCAGCTCGCCGGTGGCCTTCGCCTCGTCGATCGCGCGCAGCAGCTCGGCGGTCCAGCCGCGGATGATCTCGACCACCGCATCGCGCATCGGCCCCGGGCGGTCGTCGTACTCGATGCTGCCGCCGATCATCAGGCAGCCCTGCTCGATCTCGCGCGCCAGCAACGCCAGCCAGTTCTCCAGGATCGCGCGCAGCCGCGGCAGGCCGCGCGGCCGGCGCACCGCCGGCCGCAGCACGGCGTCGACGAAGTGGCGCGCGTAGGCGGCCAGCACGGCGCGCTGCAGCTCCTCGCGCGAGCCGAAATGCGCGAACACGCCGCTCTTGCTCATCCGCATCTGCGCCGCCAGATCGCCGATCGTCAGCCCCTCCAGCCCCTGGCGGCGGGCGATGGCGAGCGCCGCCTCGACGATCGCCGCCCGCGTCAGCTCGCCCTTGCGCGGGCGCAGCCGCTCGCGCAGGGGCGTGGCGGGGGCGTCGAGGGCGGCGTCGGTGGGCACGGGCAGCGGGCTGCGGCCGGGCCGCTGCGCGGCCACGGAAAAAATCGAACGTTCGTACTATTTGCGAGCCGCGGCGGCCGGTCAATCGCGCCTGTAGAGCGCCGCGTCTATTGGTGCAGAGCAGCAAGCACCCCGGTCGACGGTCTCCTCGGGGCGAACCCGGCCCCGCCGCGGCACCGGGCCCTTCCCGACCACGGCCGTCCGTCCGGGAACCGCGCCTTCTTCGCGGGGCGCGAGGGCCGTCCCGGCACGGCCGCCCGCGCCGAGGCCCATCCCCATGCGGCCGCCGCCGCGTGGCAAGCCGCTACGGGTTTTCGCCCCCACGGGCTTCACCCCTCGCGGCTTACCGCGCACCGAAGGACATACACCACTTCCCGGAACGCCAGCCCGGTTTCGCCCTGCAGGCCTCATCCGCCGCGTTCTTGCGGCGCGCCGAAGGACCGATACCGATTCCTGCGACGCGAGCGCGCCGCCGCCGTGCCTGCGGCGCCCGACGTAGCATCCGGCGTCGACCTTCCCCCAGACCCGTGCCTGCTGCCTTGCCATGACTGCCGCGTTGCCGACGCTGTTCCTGTCGCATGGCTCGCCGATGCACGCGCTGCACGCCGGACGCGCCGGCGATGCCTGGGCCGCGCTGGGCCGCGACCTGCCGCGGCCGGCGGCGGTGCTGGTCGCCTCGGCGCACTGGGAAACGGCCACGCCGCGACTGACGACGAGCCGCCAGCCGGAGACGATCCACGACTTCGGCGGCTTTCCGCCGGCGCTGTACGCCTTGCGCTACCCCTGCCCCGGCGCGCCCGAGGTGGCACGGCGCGCGATCGAACTGCTGCGCGCCGCCGGCCTGGCGGCAGAAGGCGACGCCGCACGCGGCCTCGACCACGGCGCCTGGGTGCCACTGCTGCGGATGTTCCCGGACGCCGACGTGCCGGTGGTGCAGCTGTCGCTGCAGACGCCGCTGGGCGCGGCGCATCACCTGCGCCTGGGGCAGGCGCTGGCGCCGTTGCGCGACGACGGCGTGCTCATCGTCGGCTCGGGGCACCTGACGCACAACCTGCGCGAGTGGATCGCCACGGCCCGCCGGCACGGCATGCAGCTGCTCGAGACCGCCCC
>Ga0308414_1002316_pt1 | contig 12396 bp, 9 predicted proteins | sample HotsprSampleOS50_FD_205667 | JGI IMG/M metagenome (GOLD analysis project Ga0308414, IMG submission 205667) | Hot spring phototrophic mat microbial communities from Octopus Spring, Yellowstone National Park, Wyoming, United States - 20090730_OS50 ... | reverse complement strand
GTTTCCAACTCAAGAAGAAAGTTTAGAAGAGTCAATTCCAACTCAAGAAGAAGGCTTAGAAGAGTCAATTCCAACTCAAGAAGAGATTTCTGATGAATTTAGTAGTTTTGAGGAAAAAGAGCCGAGTCCAAGTGAAATACCTGATTTTGATTTAGAAGAAGGGGGTACATCTGAGCTAGCTCCTATAGAAATTGAAGAACATGATCCTTTTTCTGATTTTGATGCTGGCGGAAAAGAGGATTTTTCTTCTCTAGATTCTACAGAAGATACAGAGGAAGCAACTCCTTTAGGTGAGTTAGATGAGGAAGATGTACATGCAGACTATGAACAGTCTTTAGAGGAAGATATTTCTAGTTTAGCTGAAGATACACTAGAGCCAGAGCCAGAACTTACAGACGAAGAACTTGCTCTCATTCAAAGAGAATTACTCCGCTATCCTCCTAAGTTAAAACGTGCAGTTATAGATGCTATCACTAAAGATAAGATTGCTCCAAGAGAGAAACGAGAGCTTTTAGAACTCATTAAAGCCGAACAGAAGCCTGAAGACATAGCCACCTATTTGTCAGAGAAACTAGGATATGAAGTTGAGTTGGTTGATAGTTCGGGAGAGTATTCGGAAGCTGGGATCCCCATCATTGCTACTAAACCAATCTATACTAAGAAAGGAGAGTTTGAAAGAAGACAAAAACTTAAAAGGACAATTTTACTTTCTGCAGCGGGGATCTTACTTTTAATAGGACTTATTACAGGATATAAGTATGTCTATATTCCTTTTCGTGCTGCTTCTTATTATGAGGATGGTTTAGAACAAATTAAAAAGGCTGGAAGTATCAGAAGTGGGGCAGCTAGAAAAGAACATTTAGAAAATGCAGAAAAGTTCTTTAAGCAAGGAGAAAAAATACATCCGGGAGATTTAGAGTATCTCAATAAATATGGTATGGCATACATGAAAATAGGAGAGTATGAAAGAGCCTTTGAGAAACTCTTTGGAAAAGTAGAACCAGACTTTGGAAAAGGTGAAAAAGATGCTAAAGCAAAAGTAAGCTGGGCAGAGCGTAAAGAAATTCCTTATATTGAATTAGAGTCAGGACAAAAATGGGATGAAAAAAAATTAGAACTAGCAGACTACCATGTCCCATCAGATCCTAGGGAAGTGTTAAAGTTAAGAGCTCAAGATAAAACTCCTAGAAGGATTATCAAAGCAGGTGCTTACATTTTTGCAAGGCTTGGTAAAAAAATTCATGACAATCAAACTTATATCAATCTTGGTCGATTTCACTCTAATAATGCAGTAGCTTTTAAAAAAGGAAAAGATGGACAAGTTTATAAAAATGATGATTTAGCAATAAGTTATTTCAAACATGTCTTTATGGATGGAGGAGAGCCAGATAATGTAGAAGCGAGAGCAGGACTTGCTAAAATTTATTATAATCAAGAAAATTTTGGAAAAGCTGTTTCTCAATATAATCAAATTATTGAAAAATATCCCAAAAATACTGTAGGACATGGTGGCTTATTGAGTACATATATTGAGATGTGGAAGAGAGATCGAAATCCTCAATATGTATTAAATCATCATAGAAGAGTGAGAAATGAGTTAGATATTGAAGACGAACTTTCCTTGTATACTCTATCTAAGTTAGCTGCTTTTTATATAGAGCTAGATCCTACAGAATTGAGAATAAGATATAATGTCGATCCTGAAGATCAGGTTACAAATATGGATATTGGTGACAATATTATCCATTTGTTAAACATAGCTTTTTCTAAGTCAGAAAAGCAAGATGGGGTTAAAGTATCGGGAGACGAATATGCAGAGCAATACTACCAAAGAGGACGTTATTATATTTCTAAAAATGAATCTTTAAGGGCACTTCAACAATTTGAATTAGCTGCTACTTATGATCCAGCTCATTATTTAGCTGTTATGGAAATGGCAGAACACTATATGCGATTAGATAACAACGAAGAAGCAAGAAAACTTCTCTTAAATGCTGCCAATCGTTACAAAGCTTTTAGTGACTTTTATGGAAATAAAGAAGAAGATGAAACTTTAATTCAAGGTGATATTGGAAGAGTTTTTTTTAATCTAGGAAAAATTGAATACTTAGAGTCTGCTCTTCCTAGTCGGACCGATAAGATAGACGAATTTCCTGCTAGAAAAGTATATCCTTTTCATGGAACTAGAAGTATAGATATTACAGAGCAAGAAAAAGAAAGAAGAGATATGCTTCAAAATGCTTTGAAATATTTTGACTTAGCAGAAAAATACCAACTACAAGATCCCACCAAACGAAGAGAAATGTTTTACTACTTAGGTTGGATCAATTATATGTCAGGAGACTTTGAAACTGCTTTAGCTGAATTTTCAAAGTTAAGTGAAGAGGATGGTTACAACAATCCTAACGTAATGATGGGAAAAGCTAATTCTTATTATTATTCTGGACAAATTAATGCAGCTTTAGGAAATTATCTAAAAATTATTGAAGACTTTGAAGAAAAAGCAGCTCTAATTGCCAACCCTGTTCCAGATGAATCTACTCATCAAGAAATTTATCAAACTCTTATAGCTGGTTACAATAATATCGGTGCAGTTTACGAAAGAAAAAACAATACCTCTCAAGCACTTAAGTACTATTGGAAATCTATAGAAACAGCAAGAAGAATCAACTCTACAACTGAAATAGCTAACTTCAATAAAGACATGGTCTTTAAAAATAAAAAATCAAACATTCCTCTTTTAGATGATTGGCTATCTCCTACCATAGACTCTATTAAAGAATTACGAAATAGTAAAAAGAAAAATAACTTTTTTTAAAATAAAAAATTTTATAAAAATTTTTATGTTTTTATCTCCTGCAAAAATTAATCTAGGATTAAAAGTTCTTTATAAAAGATCAGATGGATACCATGAAATAGATTCTATTTTTCTAAGATTAAACTGGGGAGATGAAATTTCTTTTGAACCACTCCCAGAAGTAAAATTTGTTTTACACTCTGAGGTAAATTTAGATCCAAGATCTAAAAAAGATTATCTTTCTGTTTCAGAGCATGGTAACATAGAAAAAAATATTTTATATAAAACATGGCTTAAAGCTTTAGATTTAGGCTGTAAGAAGGGAGTCAAGATCTTACTCAAAAAAAAAATTCCTACAGGTGCGGGGTTAGGTGGAGGAAGTTCTAATTCAGCAGAATTATTTCGGTTTTTGTTTCCTAATGAAATTGGTTCAAACTCCTTTTTAAAAGAACTCTCTGAAGTTGGGGCAGATGTACCTTTCTTTTGGAAACAGAGACATCAGAGAGTAAGAGGGATTGGAGAAATTTTAGAAGACATTTTTATTCCTCGAGGTTGGGGAGTATTAGCTTTGACAGGTTATATAATTTCTACAAAAGACGCTTTCTTAAGTTTAAAAAAAACTTTACATCCACCCCCACCTACAGAATTATGGATAAAAAGGAAAGAAACCAAAAATTTCTTCTCTACATGGGAAGAATTTCGGGATTTTTTTCTTGACTTGAAGAATGATTTTGAACCTTATGTTTTAGAATTGTATCCTGAGTTAAAGGTCCTTCGTGATTACATGGAGGAGTTAGGCTTTGACTATGTATCTATGACAGGAACTGGCTCCAGTTTTTATGGCCTTACTTCTCAACAAGAACTAGCTCAGGACAGTGTAGGAAAGTTAAGTAAGAAGTTTCCACATCATAGGTTTGAGATCTTTCAATTTTAGTTTCATTGGCCTGTCGCCAAGTGGTAAGGCAGCGGGTTTTGGTCCCGCCATTTCCTAGGTTCGAATCCTAGCAGGCCAGCCATTTCATTAACTTAGGTCGGATTAGAAGAAAATGAACAAAAATTCAAACGTATGTGCCGTAGTACTTGCTGCAGGAAAAGGTACAAGAATGAAATCCGATCTTCCTAAAGTTGTAACTCTTCTAGAAAGTAAGCCTTTAATATTATATGTAATTGATACATTAAAAAAAATTAATATATCTAAAATTATAGTTGTAGTTGGTTATAAAAAAGAAATTGTCATGGACTTATTAAAAGATACAGGAGTAGAGTTTATAGAACAAGCTGAACAGTTAGGCACGGGACATGCTTTACTTTCTACTGAACCTTCTTTAAGTTCTTTTCAGGGACATCTTTTAGTTTGTTGTGGGGATGTTCCTTTTATTTCAGCAACTTCCTTTCAAAGTCTTTTAGATACTCATATTCAAAACCAGTATGCTTTAACGGTTTTATCTGCTTATGTAGAAAATCCTACGGGATATGGAAGAATTCTTAGAAACTTATCTGATGATTTAGAAAAAATTATTGAAGAAAAAGATGCAAGTGAATCAGAAAAGTCAGTAAAAGAAGTAAATACGGGAACTTATGTTTTTCAAAGTCCAAGTGTCTTTTCTTATTTAAAAACATTGGGAAATGATAATGCTCAAAAAGAATATTATCTTCCCGATCTTATAAAAATTTATAATGCAAATGGTTATAAAACAGGAGTTTTAGCTCTTTCTAACTCTCTAGAAAGCACTGGAATAAACTCACCTGAAGATTTAGCTTTTGCTACTTCTCTTCTAAAAGATGGAAAAATAAATTTATGAAAGAAAATAATTTTTTGATTTTCTCGGGAAACTCCAATCGAGTTTTGGCAGAAGATATATGTAAGGAATTAAACCTTAGTTTAGGGAAAAGTATTTGTAAGCGATTTTCAGATGGAGAAATTTCTGTAAAGATTGAAGAAAATGTAAGAGGAAGAGATGTATTTGTAGTTCAGCCTACTAGTAGTCCCGCAAACGACAATTTAATGGAACTACTACTTATGATTGACGCACTACGTCGAGCTTCTGCAAGGAGAATTACTGCTGTCATCCCTTATTATGGTTATGGTAGACAAGATAGAAAAGTAGAACCTCGTGTTCCAATTAGTGCCCGTTTAGTAGCAGATTTAATTCAAGTTACTGGTCTAAATCGAGTTTTAACTATGGATTTACATGCTGATCAAATTCAAGGATTCTTTCATATTCCAGTAGATCACTTGTATTTTTCTGCTGTAATTTTTGAGTATTTAAAAAGTCAAAATATTCAAGATTTAGTTATTGTTTCTCCCGATTCAGGTGGGGCAGAGAGGGCTAGGTTTTTAGCTAAAAAGGTAGGGGCTAGTTTAGCTATAATAGACAAGCGAAGACCACAACCAAATGTTTCAGAAGTTATGAATATCATTGGGGACATTAAAGGGAAAAATTGTCTTTTGCTGGATGATATGATTGATACAGCTGGGACAATTTGTAAAGCAGGAAAAGCCCTTTTAGAAAATGGGGCTCTTTCAGTGAGATGTTGTGCTACACACCCAGTGCTTTCTGGAAGTGCTATAGAAAATTTAAACTCTATTCCTTTTGTAGAAATTATTTTATCCAATACAATTAAAATTCCAACAGATAAAAAAATTAATAATCTAAAAGTACTTTCAGTGGCTCCCATTTTTGCAAGTGCCATTTACAGGATTCATAATGAAGAATCAATAAGTTCACTGTTTATATAATAAAATTATAAGGAAAGAGATATGGGTAATTTTCAATTAAAAGTTACAAAAAGAACCGAAACAGGAAAGAATGCGAATAATCGTCTAAGAGCAAAAGGCTTTGTTCCCGTAAACATCATTTCTAATGGGGAAGCTTTTTCTGGTTCAGTTAAGGAAGCTGAAATCAATAAAATCTTGAGTAGTGGGATTCGACCTGCTACCCTTATTGATTTAGACATTGAGGGTACTCCTGCTAAAGTCTATGTAAAGGAAATTCAAAGATTTCCTGGGACTCAAAGAGTAAGACATGTTGACTTTTATAAAGTAACTCCTGGTAAGAAAATTATTGCTAGAGTTGGAATTCAAACTAAAGGAATTGCAAAAGGTGCAAAAGCTGGAGGGCAGTTTGTCCATTTAATCCATGAAATTAAAGTTAAATCAACTCCAGAAGATTTAGTAGATTTAGTTACTTTAGATGTGTCTCATTTAGAAGTAGGTCAATCTATAAAAATTAGTGAACTTCCTGTCCCAAAATCTTGGGAAATTTTAATCAATGGAGATCCTATTGTAACTTCTGTCAATAAAACAAAAGCTCTTCTTGCTGCTGAGAGAAGTGAAAAATTAGCTGCTTCCAAAGAAGCTGCTAAAAAAGCTCCAACTGCTAAAGCACCAGCTGCCAAGAAAAAAGCTTAAAAAATAGGTAGATTTGTTATGAAGCTAATTGTCGGATTAGGAAATCCGGGAGATAAGTTTAATAACAATCGTGCTAATATTGGTTTTAAAATTTTAGATGTATTAGCAAATAATACAGGAATTGAAATTAAAACTAAAAAGAAAAAATCTTTAATAGGAAGAGGGGATTTTGAGGGGAATGAGGTAGTTCTCCTCAAACCTCAAACTTTTAGTTATCTTTCGGGTGAATCTGTATTATATATTGCATCTTTTTTAAAAATTAAAGTTCAAGATATTGTTGTTATACATGAGGATGTGGACTTAGATTTGGGACAAATTGTAGTAGAGAAAGGTGGTGAAACTAATAATCATCCTGGTATAACTTCAATTATCAATTCTCTTCGTTCTTCTAATTTTACTAGAATTAGAATAGGAGTAAGAAATACAACTTATAAACCTAAAAACAAAGAAAGCTTTTTAAAAGATGATTTTCTTCCGATGGAAAACTTGAAATTAATTGACATTATAAACGATGCTGAGGCAGCCATTCGCTCTATTAGTTTAGGAGATATAGAAGAAGTCATTGAGAAGTATAAGTTGTAAGGGGATTAGTTTAGTAATCCCCTTGTTTTGGTTATGGTCTTTCTAAGATAATAGATCCGCCAACACCTCCACCAGCGCAAACAGCATTTATAGAATATTTATGGGATGGGTTGAGTTCAAAATCCATAATTTGATTTAATAAAACTCTTATCCCAGTACCACCAATAGGATGTCCTAGTGCTAAAGTTCCACCATTTGGATTTACTTTGCCTTCATTTTTATCTACAGATTCTAAATCAAACCCAAAAGATTTTTTTACTTCTCTCATAGTTCCCATGACAGTAGCAGCAAAGGCTTCGTGAATTTCAAAATTATCCATGTCAGAAAAACTAAGTCCAGCTTCTACTAAAGCTTTATTCATAGCAAAAGCCATCCCAATTCCCATGTGTGCTGGATCTACCCCATATAAGCCCCAACCTCTAATATATGCTTGAATAGGTAAACCTAGTTCTTTAGCTTTTTTTTCAGTGGTTACAAGAATAGCTCCTGCTCCATCTGAACGAGGACATGCATTAAATAAAGTAACAGCTGCCTTAGTTTGTCCTTCTACATAAGGTTTATTGATCCACTTTTGGTTTTGATTGTAAAATTCTTTAATACTCATAAACTTAGAGTCAAAAATAGGTCCGGCTTTTTCAAATCGACTTGGATTTTCTACCATTCCTGTTTTAGACATTATGTATTCATCATCTTCTAAAACAGAACCATCAGTAAGTGGTACTGTCATGAGATATTTTTTATATTTACCTGCTTTAATAGCTTCATAGGCTTTTTTATAGGAACGATAAGCATAATCATCTAGATCTTTTTTAGTTAAATCGTAATTTTGAGCTGCAATTTCCCCTGTAGCTGCCATGTTGATTTTTCTAATTGGATCTGTAAGACCTTCTTCAACAGAGTCAATGAGTTCTATGTGATTGATAGCATCTGTCCAATTAGCTTTAAGTTTTTCTAAAGTAGCAAGTTTAGTATTTGTTTTTGCTTTTTCAATTACAAAGGGTCCTCCTGACATAGAATCTTGGCCTATTGCAAGATATACCTCACCTTCTCCAATCATGATTCTTCTAGCAGCATCTAATACAGCTTCTAAGCCAGATACACAGTTGTTTGCTACTGTAATGGCTGTAGATTTTAAAGGGATTTCAGCTTTTACAGAAATCACTCTTGCGACGTTAGGTGCTTTGCTACTTTGATTTACTTCGCCTACAACAACTCCATCTATTGCCGATTTAGATAATCCAGTACGTTTAAATAACTCTTCAGTTACCATATAACCTAATTCATAAGAAGGAATATCTGCTAGAGATTTTCCAGCTTGTCCTATAGGAGTTCTCACTCCTCCAGCCAGGACCAATCTATCTCCATTAAATGTAAGAAATTTCATTTTAACTCCTAAGATTCTGTTTTTTTTTTAAAAAAATTTATGTATTTATTTGTCGAGTTTGTTTTTCTTTTGGACGATCTTATAAACAACAGAGAACTTTTTCAACCAGATAGGAATTAAGATGAATATCTTTATAAATGATGTTGCTGTAGAAACTAAGATAGATAAAGAAGAAAATTTGGGACAAGTATATGAAGAAGTAAAAAAATGGGTAGAGTCTCAAGGTAAGTTTATCTTACGTTGTTTGAAAGATGGAGAAGAGTATACACAGTCAGAACTTTTTCAGTTTGGTTTAAATCAAGTAGATAGATTAGATTTTCTTGTAGGAGATTATACTGATGTATTAGTTTCTACTTTATTAGAGTTAGATGTATATGTGGATAAGATTGGGTCTACTTTGCTTGGAAGAGATTCTCTTACAGAAAAAGAAACTCAAGATCTTTCAGATGGACTCATTTGGATTCAAGAAGTTTTATCTACTGCTGAAAGTTATTTAAATTTTAGTTTAGAGCAAATTCGCCCTATTCCAGAAGGAAAAAATGTAAAAGAAATTATAAATTTTCTTACTGATAATGTAAATGTTTTACATTCTTATTCATCAATTGAAATTTATTTAGAGTATTTACGAGATTTAAAATTATTTATAATGAGTTTAATTAACAAAACATCTGCTTTAACAGTAGATCAAAATACGTTATACGAAATTATTCATGCCTACAGTCAAAATATGGATGTTTTAAAAAAAGAATTTATTCGAGTAAATGAAAATTTACAAGCAGGTAAGGATATTTTAGCTGGAGAATTGCTTCATCATTCTACTGGTAGGCTTCAAGTTTTACTTAGTGCTTTAATTGCTCTTCAAGCTAAGCTACCAAACTCTTCTTTAGAACAAATTAGGGTAGGAGAAAAAACATTAGGTCAGATTACTGAGAAACTAAAAACTTTACTTACACAAGTAGAAAATTCTTTAAACTCTAAAGACATGATAATGGCGGGAGATTTACTAGAATATGAATTACCTGATGTCTTAGAAGAACTTGTTCCATTTTTAGATTCTATTCGTAAAAATATATAACCGTTGTATAAAAAAAAGTTTTTTAAATTATCTTTTTGAAGTTCACACTAAAGTAATTTCTAAAATTATTTATAATCTGTTGTAGATAGATTTAAAAAAGTATTGTAGAGATCTTCAAAATACGAAAGAAATGAAATTAGATAGAAGCTAAAACTAGAATTTAAGCTAGTTGATTTTATTTTTTTGCTTTTCCCTATAAAATTCAATAATATATTGACTAATATAAAAATATTATAGCTTTTCGGATTCTATTGATAAAAAAATCCAAAAAAATATGATTTTTATCATAAAAAAAATTAGAATTATTCTAAAAATTTAGTTTACAAAGTGTTTTTCTACTCTCTTTTTTTAAAATAAAGGAGAGATAAAAATGAAGAAAAGTTTACTATTTTTTTTAACTATAGTGAGTTTTTTTGTTTGGACTTGCGGGCCTTCGGAAAAAACAAAAAAACTAGCAGAAAATGCTAAAAAGATTTTTGGGACAATTCCCGAAAAAATGCCAGGTTCTGAGTCAGATACTCCTGCTTTAGTTGAGTTAGGAAAAAAATTGTACATGGATACAATCTTATCTGGAAATGATACCCAATCTTGTAATAGTTGCCACAATATTTTAGATAAAAAAGGCGGAGTAGATAACCAACCTACATCCAAAGGGATTGCTGGCAAAAATGGGGATAGAAATTCACCTACTGTCTTAAATGCAGGATTTCATATTGCTCAATTTTGGGATGGAAGAGCTAAGGATTTAGTAGAGCAGGCAAAAGGACCTATTTTAAATCCAGTAGAGATGGCTATGCCTAGTGAAAAAGCTGTAGAAGATAAGCTAGCTAAAACTGAATACGCTAAGCTTTTTCAAGAAGCTTTTCCAAATGAAAAAAAAGCTTTAACTTATGAAAATATAGCTAAGGCAATTGCTGCGTTTGAAAGAACTTTACGAACTACAGATCGATTTGATGACTTTCAAAATGGAGACTATAAAGCTCTAACTCCTGCTGAAATTGAAGGACTAGATAAGTTTATCAGTGTAGGCTGTGTAAGTTGTCATAATGGTCCTCTTTTAGGTGGAAATTCCTATCGTAAGATGGGTGAGAGAAATCCTTATGAAAATACAGAAGATTTAGGACGGTATAACGTCACTAAACAAGAAACAGATAAGTATGTTTTTAAAGTTCCTTCACTTAGAAATGTAGCTCTCACTGCTCCTTATTTTCACGATGGAAAAGCAGCTACTTTAGAAGAAGCTGTTAAAAAAATGGCTTATTTACAGCTAAATATTAACTTAGAAGATAAAGAAATTGCAAGTATTGTAACCTTTTTAAAAGCTTTAACAGATAAACAAAGAGATAAATAAATTTTTGAAGGGCTGAGAAGTTCAGCCCTTTTTATTTAATGAGAAAATTATTTTTGTTGTTTGCGTTTCAAATAAGTTTTACTATTAGTTCTTGTACTACAATAGGTCTAAGTAATCCTATTTTAAGATCTCAATTAGATTTTGGGGATACAAAAGAACTGAAACTTTGTGTTTTATATGATCCTGATATTCCAAATAGTTGGGTTTTAAACTTACTTGAAAATTTAGAACAGGAATTAAAACTTTATAAAATTCAGCTTAAGCCTAAACTTTTAAAAGAATATAAAAGACCTGCTTTTTTTTCAACAGATATACTTGAAACAATCATTCAAAAAGAAAAAGTTCCTTTAGGTTGTGATCGCATTATGGCTTTTTTTAAAAGAAATTTTTTAGACTTTTTTTTAGCTTTATTTACTCCTGAAATCCAAGGTGCAGTTGAAACATCTACTCGCACAAGAGGTTTTATTTATGCAGATTATTTATCCCCAAATATAATTTTTGGTTTTACTCCTAGTTCTACACTTATTCATGAGACATATCATTTTTTAGGTTGTGATCATCATTTAATTATGAATGAGTGTTACTATAAAATTTTATATTCCAAGAAACATTATAGTGGAAATTTTTTCCCAAGCTTTAAACCAAATAATCTCAAATTTTCTAAAAATATAAAAGATGAATTACATCAAGAAATTTTATACTTAAGTGTAGAAGAGGTAAATAATTTAAACTATTACTTTAGAAATTAATTTTCACTTTCTTTTTAAATAGAAACAAAGATGTATGACCTTTAATACTAACCCCACTGTAAAAAGTAAATATCTAGTAGAATTGTAAGTTATAAAAGCTATATATGATTTATCAGATGAAGAATTTTAAGAGAATTACTACTTTAATTATCTATAAGCTTTTGAAATAGCCATTGAGGCTTATAATTTGACAATTTACTATTATTTTCGTAAACGTCAAAAGTATACAAGAAAGACTAATCAAGATTTTATGATAAAAATATTTGTAAATATATAAGATGTGATTATCCAAAAACTTGGCTTAAAACTAAAAATATAAAGAATAGGTTTTTAGTATTGATAAGTGTCAACATCAAAAACATGAGTCGTCTACAAATAGTAAATGTAGAAGGTGGTTTGTGATGAATTAAACAAGAAATGTAAGAAAGAAAATATTAATATTATTGCAATATCCATAAAGCTAAAGGAACCAAAAAATTTAGACTTCACTAAATTTAAGCTAAAAAATGTCTAAATTGTATATTGCCTATAAACCATAAAAACAATCTCGACTAATTATAGATACCAAACAGGTATCTAGATTAAAGAAATAAATTATTTAAGAACATAGACCTACAAGACGTTATACAAAATGTGTCCCAATAGATTCTTAAGAGTAAAACAAAGGATGGTTTTAAGGGCAACCATGATAAATTTTTACAGGTTACAAAAGCAATTTTTAAAAAATCTTTGATACTACGTAAAGCTTAGAAATATTTTTCTGAACATGTTCAAATATCAAAGTCTATACTCCATTTTTTTAGGAGTGTCATAAATAATTTTACTTTTCTCGCGGAAGAGAGTCAATCTACCTTGTAGGTTAGTTAGAATTTATTTATATACATTTTTGAGTTTTATAGTATTTTTTATATACCAGCTAGGAGATAAAACTTTTTTAAGTTAGGTTGTTTTTTTCTTAGAAAAAACTATAAAAAGTGTTTGACTTTTGAGTGGGTTAAAATAGGTTGGTCAATACGAGGTTTTAAGCGGGCTGAAGCTTGGGGATG
>Ga0308414_1002315_pt1 | contig 12406 bp, 9 predicted proteins | sample HotsprSampleOS50_FD_205667 | JGI IMG/M metagenome (GOLD analysis project Ga0308414, IMG submission 205667) | Hot spring phototrophic mat microbial communities from Octopus Spring, Yellowstone National Park, Wyoming, United States - 20090730_OS50 ... | reverse complement strand
TTTCGCTGGCCTTATTGGGGAACAGGTCGATGCCCTGATGGAAGGTGGCGCAGATTTCATCATCTTCGAGACACAGCCGAGCCGTAAGGCAATTGAAATGTGCGCAGCGGCCATGCGAACGCGGGAGCATATTCCTTTCGTGTTGTCCCTGGCGGTTTACGAAGATGGGGAAACGGGTTCGGGCGAGAATATTCAGCGACTCTTTGCCCCCTTGCCGGAAGGTTGTCCACAACCGATCGCATGGGGACTAAACTGTGGTAGCGGCCCTCACGGCCTGCTTTCCGCCGTCGAACAGGCCATCCGTCTCATCAATCGACCGCTGATCGTCCAACCCAACGCCGGCATTCCCAAAGAGGTCGAACATCGGCGGATTTATCTCTGCTCGCCAGAGTATCTTGCTGAATACGGAAAACGTTACGTCAACCTGGGAGCGGCGGCAGTGGGCGGTTGTTGCGGCACGACGCCCGACCATATCCGTGCCCTGTGTGATGCGGTCAAGCCGCTTGTCCGCGCCCGCGTTAAGCCGGTTGTGGTCGCCGCGGAACCGGTCGAATTGAAGACACCCGTTCCCCTGGCAGAACGCTCTCGTTTCGCCTGGAGATTGGTCCACAAACAGTGGGTCACCTCGGTGGAACTGGTTCCGCCGCGGGGGTTTGACTTGCGGGACATCATCGAGAAGAGCAAATCGCTTCATCGGCACGGAGTGGATGCGATCAATATTCCCGATGGTCCACGGGCCAGCTCGCGGATCTCGCCCCTGATCACGGCGGACCGCATTCAACGGGAGGCCATGATCGAGGTTATCCTCCATTTCTGCTGCCGTGATCGTAACTTGATTGGGATGCAAGCCGACCTCCTGGCCTGCGCCGCCTGTGATATTCGCAATATCCTGTTCGTGACAGGTGATCCACCCAAACTGGGGAATTATCCCCACGCCACCGGGGTTTTCGATACGGATTCGATCGGGATGGTCGCCGTCCAAAGGCGGCTCAACCAGGGAGTGGATATTGGGGGACAGTCGATCGATCCCCCCACCGCTGCCGTCATCGGCGTCGGTTTGGACCCGACGGCCATCGACGAGAAGCGCGAGTTGGATCGTTTCCGCCAGAAGGTGGAAGCAGGAGCGGAATTCGCCATCACCCAGCCCGTCTTCGATCCCGAGGCGCTTTTGCGGTTCCTGGATAAAGTTCAGCATTTTGGCATTCCGATCATTGCCGGGATCTGGCCTCTGGCGAGTCTCCGTAATGCGACGTTTTTGAAAAACGAGGTGCCAGGCGTTGTTATTCCCGATTGGGTCATGGACAAAATGGCCTCGGTCTCCAGTCGCGAAGATCAGCTCAAAATGGGGATCGAGATTGCCCAGTTTTCGGTCAACCAGATTCGCGATCGCGTGGCCGGCATTCAAGTGAGTGCCCCCTTCGGTAAAATCGCCGTTGCTTTGGAGGTGATCGGCGGTCACAGTACGCAATGACATGGAATCATCGACCAAGTCCCAAACACTCAGCAAGGAGCCGTTGGACACCGAGCTTCGGAACAATGCACGGCCCATCGTGGTGGATGTCCGCACGGTGACCGAAACAGGTGGTGGGCCAGAGAAGACCATTCTCCTCGGTGCTCGTTGGCTCCAGGATCGAGGCTGGCCGGTGTATTGTGTTTATCTCCATCCGCCGGGTGATTCGGGATTTGACGCAATTCGCGACAAGGTTGTCGAGCTTGGGGTGGCCCGATTCATCGAACTGGACGATCGCGGCCCGCTTGATTGGCGACTCGTCCGCCGCCTTGTGGTGCTCTGTCGCGAAATCAAGCCGGCGATCTGGCACGGCCATGATTACAAATCGGACGCCCTGGGCTGGCTGATCCACCGTTTTTATCCCATGAAGCTGGTCAGCACGGTTCATGGTTGGGGTGTCCCGGGACAAAGGGTATGGCTCTATCATTGGATTGACCGATTGTGTTTGCGAGGCTTCGATCGGGTGTTTTGTGTGTCGGCTGAGCAATACGCAGTGTGCCGACGAGCGGGAATTCCGGCAGCCATTTGCGATATTCTCGAAAACGGCGTGGACTGCCAGGCCTTCCGACCTGCCGTCGATAGCGCAGCGCGAAAGCGTGAATTGGGCATCCCCTCCACCCGGTTTGTGCTGGGCTATGTGGGGCGATTTTCCAAAGAAAAGAATCTAACCCTCCTGCTCGATGTGGCACGAAAGCTGATCGAAGGCACATCCGATGTGCATCTTCTGCTGGTGGGAGACGGCCCGGAACGCCAGGACCTTCATGCCCATGCCGAACGACTGGGAATCACAGGACATGTGACCTTTACCGGCTACGCGATCGATCCTCGACCGTACTACTCGGCGATGGATGCCTTCATCCTGCTCAGTCGAAGTGAGGGGCTACCCAATGTTTTGCTGGAGGCAATGGCCATGGGAATACCGGCAATCTGCACGCCCGTCGGTGGCATCCCCGCCGTGATCGATCCAGACAACACGGGGATCCTTGTTCCCCTCAACGATATTTCGGCGACTGTGGCGGCCGTTCAACGTTTGATGGTCAATCCCCAGCTTGCCGCACGTCTCGGCCAAAACGGACGTCAATACGTGGAAAACCACTACAGCTTTGACCGCCGCATGGAGCGACTTTGTAGCATATACCAGGATTTGGTGTTGCAAGACGCATCGGCCAAGACGTGACTACACGCTTGATTCTTGTTTCAACCGCCTGCTTCAATCGCTGCTCTGCTCTGTGCAACTCTGCCAAAAAGAATGGCAGAATCATTGGTACCCCGCAAACCAGTGACGCGTTCGGTTACAAAAGGCACATACCGAGAGCATCACAGGAACTTCGATCAGGACGCCAACAACCGTCGCCAGGGCCGCCCCTGACTCGGGTCCGAACAGGGCAATGGCGGTTGCAACCGCCAGCTCGAAAAAGTTGCTCGCCCCAATCAATGCCCCTGGTGCAGCCACGTTGTGTGGGACGCGAAAGAGCTTCATTAGGCCGTATGTGAGCGATGAATTGAAATACACCTGCACAAGGATGGGAATCGCGATGAGAACCACGTGCCAGAATTTGTTCGTGATGTTGTCGGCTTGAAAGGCGAAGATCAAAACAAGCGTCACTAGTAAAGCCGCCATGCTTACAGGCGCCAGACGCGGCAGCAGTTCTTTCTCGAACCATTCAATCCCGCGGCGGGTCACAAACCACCGTCGTAAGATGATCCCGGCACTCAGTGGGATCACGATAAAGACAACGACCGAATAGAAAAGCACCTGAAACGGCACATGGAGAGACGAGGCACCCGAAACTAAAAACCTCACAATCGGTGCAAAAAGCACCAGCATGATGAGATCGTTGACCGAGACCTGCACCAGGGTATAAGCGGGATCACCATCGGTGAGATAACTCCACACAAAAACCATGGCCGTACACGGTGCAGCCGCCAGAATGATTGTCCCGGCAATGTATTGACTGGCATCATCCGGGCCAATCCATGCGGCAAAGACGTATCGGAAAAACAACCACGCCCAGAGCGCCATCGAAAAGGGTTTCACCATCCAGTTGATGAAAAGGGTGATCAGCAGCCCTTTTGGCCGACGCCCGACGTTGCGAATCGAGGCGAAATCGACTTTCATCATCATGGGAATAATCATCAGCCAGATGAGAACGGCAATGGGAACATTGATCTGGCTCCCGGACGCAAACTCCCAACTCCGCAGGATGGCCGTCACGTCAGTGAACGATTTGCCCACAATGACCCCGGCCACCATACAAAGGGCCACCCAAAGGCTCAGATAGCGTTCAAAAAAATTGAGTCTCTTCTTGGCAGCCTGGTTCGGTTGCAAGCCAGACGACACGGACTGTTCTGAATCAGCGAGGCAAGTGTCACGGCGTTCATCGGTCATAATGTGATCCCTTCTGAATGTTTCTCAAAATCGCCAAAGCTGACTGATGATCCGAAATTGTGTACCCCATCGCAATACTCAAGAGAGATACTCTTAGTAGCTGCACCAGAAAAAGTGAACCGGTTGAGCGTCCCTGCAAATCCTGGGAGGTCTATCATTGCCTAGTTGGCCAACAATGCAAGCTATTCTAAGCCAGAGCTGGTTTTTCGACAAGAGATGCTGACTCAGCTGCTATTCCAGTTGAAGCAGAATAGATTATCCAACGTTGCGCACCGGACCTGACAAGCGGGTCCCTCCAGGAGGAAATTCGGAGGGGCACGCTTGTCGTGCCCGCCGAAACGGAATAGATCGTCAAACGGTATCCCGCGGACCCAACAAGCGGGTCCCTCCGAGAGGCGGACCTGACAAGCGGGTCCCACCGAGAAGCAGCCCGTTGAACCGGCCAGGACTTGAATCATCATGGGCGTAGTGTATAATGTGTCGGCGTTGATCAATCGCTAAATTGTCGCAAGTCGACAGGAGGTGGTCCATGTCTCTTCGCCCTTGGCTCTTCGCAGTCGCTCTGCTCGTCGGCCTTGTAAGTTCACTTCCAGCAGACGAGTATCGCACGTGGTCGGACGTCTCGGGCAAATTTACTGTACAAGCCCGGCTAGTGAGAATCGAGGAAAACTATGCCGTTCTGGAACGTGAAGACGGCGTGAAAGTGGCGGTCGAAATCAGCAAGCTGAGCCCCGCGGATCGCCAGTACATCGAAAGGAATCTGCCTGAGAACCCCTTCATAGTGATCGAAGATAAATCGGCCAAGAAGCTTGAACTGCCAGCCGCGCCCTCGACCTCTGCTGAGGAGCCATTGGCCGGCACCGGATTTCGACCCTATTTCATAGAACATGCGAATACGGGGGTGGCGATCGACTGGTCCAAGGTCAAGCCCATTCCGGTCGATCCCAGCCTTGGTTGGACCTTGACTCTCCCCGAGGCAAAACCGATCACAAGGAAAGTGCAGAGTTTCGGTTTGCCCGCAAAAATCGATATGTTTGAAAAGGTCACCGCCCTGGTGACCCATCCGCTGGCCAATTCGGTCGTTGTGCAATACACGGCCACGCGCCCCGGAAGGCAGGAGAAAAGTCACAGGTTTGTCTTCTGCGATCTCGAAAGGCAAAAAGTCGCAGCAACACCTCCCGGCAGTAAGGACAGTTCGGCCCTGCCAATTTATCCAAGTTCCGTATCAAATGAGTTTTTCTTCGTGTGCCGTCAGGATAAATTTGGCTTCGGCAATCGGGACGTTCTCAGCATTAATTCACCGATGGCGAGCGGAGACCCGAGCGCACCTTTCCTGCGAGTTTGGTTCACCTGGACGCCTTACGAAACGATGACGGGGGCGGCTCGGGATGTCAAATGGGCGGATTTCCCCAACGAACGCACGCTTGTCACCTGTAGCGGAACGGGTCTGATTTTAATCTGGAATCTGGCCAACATGCAGCCGGAGGCCAGCTTGCAAACGACGATGGGACACGTCCCAGCCCTGAGCCCCAATTGTCAATGGCTGGCCTTTGCCACCCGAGATCAGATCGGCATCCTGGACATCGAGAGCCGCCGCATTGTTGCCCTGCAGAACACGCCCCGGCCACAGGCCTTTCCCATCCTGGCGTTTAGCCCTTCAGGAAAGAAACTGGCGTGCTTGACGAACCAACGGATGATTTCCGTTTGGGACGTGGCCAGCGGAAAACTGGAGGCTGACTTTAGTTTGCCGAGCGGGATCGTGTTTGGCGAAAAATTCCTGTTTCCCCACGACGACTTCATCCTCGGGGGCGATCGGTATCTCCTTCACTGGAAGTCGCAACTGTTGGTGTGGGATTACAAGAATATCGAAGCGGCAGCCATGCTTGGTGATCTCACATGTATAGTATTTAGCCAGAGCAGCGCGGCGGGTGTTGGCAACGTGTCATGCCTGGGCCTGACTCATATCCCCCATGCCGCCGCCTTGCAGGTCCTGGAAACCGCTCTGAAAAAGCCGGAGACTTTCGCCTTTCGGGCGGGTGTACCTGTGAAACTCGATGTCTCGGCCATTCCCGAGGATGCCCAGGATGATGTCCGCAAGACCCTCGCTGAGCGGCTTAAGCAAATGGATTGCGAAATCCAAGAGACTGCCGATATCACTGTGGCAGCCGGTGCCAGCGGACCGAAGGAACGGACTGTCTCCTACTGGCATTCCGGCGACTACAAAGTGAAAGAGTATCATGTTTGGCTCAAAATCCTGGCCGGCGACCAGGTGTTATGGGAGACCTCGGCAGGGGGCGTTCCGTTCATCCTGTTCCTCAAGCCCGGCGAAAACGTTGGGCAAAAACTCCGCGAATTAACCGGCAAGCCGAATTATGATTGGTTCAGCACGGTGGCTCTCCCCCGATTTCTGCAACACGCCCCAGCCAAAGGCTCGCTGGCCTTAGGGAGCGGACCCATCGTCATCGATCATCAATGAAGAGGCGCTGGCGGCGATAACGAATGCATGTTTCGGCGGGGCACGATCATCGTGCCCATCTCGGAGGGGCACGCTTGTCACGCCCGTTGAATCTGGATGGATCATCAAACGTGGCGCATCGGACCTGACAAGCAGGTCCCTCCAGGAGGAAATTCGGAGGGGCACGCTTGTCACGCCCGCCGAAGCAGGATTGATGATCAACCCCATCTACTGCAGCCGCCAGTATAAACTGGGTGTATGATAAGGGCCTATTTTGTCGCTTCAGTCGAGGGGAGCTTTTATCATGATCTTAAAGGAAGTGTTGCCGAGAACGTGGGTCATCGTGGGCGTTTTGGTTTTGGGACTCGTCCCCAAAGTGTTGGGGGGTGAACCGCCAATCCCACCGATGGATGCAGCAACGATCGAGCATATGCGGGAGGTTCATGCCCGATTTGAAGGTCGCAAAGGGACTCTGGCCCTTTTCGGCGATTCGATCACGGTGAGCCTGGCGTTTTGGGCACCGTTGGCCTATGAACCCCGCAATATGCCGCCGGAAATGGACCAGGCCGTCCGTCTCGTCAAGGCGTACATGGTCCCGGAGTGCTGGCGGGAGTGGCGCGGTCCCGAGTTTGGCAACGAAGGACGGACAACGATCCGCTGGGCAGCCGAGAATATTGACGCCTGGTTGAACCGCCTTCGGCCAGAAACCGCCATCATCATGTTTGGCACAAACGATCTCAACGATTTGGGGGAGGAGGAGTACCGCGAACGGCTTGAGATGGTCGTCCGGCGGTGTCTGGATCACGGCACGGTTGTGATTTTGACGACGATTCCACCCCGGCATGGCTTTGCCGAAAAGGCCGCCCGTTTTGCAGATATCATCCGTGAAACAGCCCGCAACCTGAAGGTTCCCCTGATTGACTACCATGCCGAGATTCTCAAACGCCGCCCGGATGATTGGGACGGCGCGCACGATCAATTCCAGGGGTATGAGACGTATGAAGTAGAGACGTTGATTGCCCGGGATGGCATCCATCCCAGCAATCCGCAGCGTTTGATGGGTGACTTTTCGGCGGAAAGTTTGCGGATCTCGGGATTCGGCCTCCGAAATTATTTAACGGTGCTCCGCTATGCCGAAGTCATTCAAAAGGTGCTGCAGGCCAGGGAGTGAGGGCGGTTGGGGCGTTGGTTAAACTCCATGATTTAGTCCTCTTGACAAGATTGGTTCTTCCGATAATTCTTTTATGAATTGGTTTCGATCACTGCGAACTGAAGGCCGTCCCGCGAGTCGGAGCACGGGCAACGTGGATGGGTTGTCGCCTTACTGCAGTGATCTTGAAGGGATTGGTTTCCTATGGCCACGGTTGACGCTGAGGCAGCGTCCGCGTGTGCCGCCGAAGAGGAGCCTCCGAGCTCCGGTGCGGCACTGAATGTTCTCCCCATTCTTGAGACCTCGGAGAGTGGTCTCCTGCCTTACCCGACGTTATCGGGTGCAGAGTCGTCGTCACTGTCGGTTTCACCGCCTGGATTCCTACGGCGGGTCAGGACCGATATCCGTGTCAGGCAATTTCGCCGAACCTTCTTCCGTGACGTTCCCGACAAACTCTGGAACGACTGGCACTGGCAAATCAGCCACCGCATCCGCACGCTGGAGGAAATCGAACGGATCCTCGTGCTTTCCTCCGACGAACGTGCGGCCCTGGAACATGCTGGGGCCAAGTTGCCTGTGGCAATCACGCCCTATTACATGGCGCTCATTTCTAGGGACGATCCCGATCAGCCATTACGGCGGACGGTGATTCCTCGCACGGCGGAATTCATTCGTTCCCTTGGCGAGGCGGACGATCCCCTGGGCGAAGATGAAGATAGCCCGGTCCCCGGCATTGTCCACCGCTACCCAGACCGTGTGCTCTTCCTCGTCCACGATTTCTGTTCCACTTACTGCCGCTATTGCACGCGAAGTCGCGTGGTCGGACATGGGGAACTGAAATCGAGCGTCAATCGCCTGGAAATGGGCTTGGAGTACATTCGCCGCACCCCCACTGTGCGGGATGTCCTCCTCTCCGGAGGTGACCCACTGACGCTCAGTGACGAGAAGTTGGATTGGCTTCTCGCCGAGCTGAGAAAGATTCCGCACGTCGAGTTCTTGCGGATCGGGACAAAAGTCCCCGTGGTTCTTCCCCAGCGAATCACGCCTCAGTTGTGCCGAGTCTTGCGACGATATCATCCGTTATGGATGAGTCTCCACTTCACCCATCCGGATGAGTGTTCGCCGGAAGTTTATGCCGCCTGTGGGCGTCTGGCTGATGCGGGGATTCCTCTCGGGTCCCAGACCGTCCTGCTAAAAGGGATCAACGACAATGTGGAGACGATGAAACGATTGGTCCATGAACTGCTCAAGATGCGGGTCAAACCGTACTACCTGTACCAGTGTGACCCGATCAGCGGTTCCGCGCACTTTCGCACATCGGTTTCCAAAGGGCTGGAAATCATCGCTGGCTTGCGAGGGCACACCTCCGGGTATGCCGTCCCCACATTTGTCATTGATGCCCCGGGCGGCGGCGGAAAGATTCCGCTCCAGCCGAATTATGTGGTAGGTCGCGACGGCGACGACCTATTGTTGCATAATTACGAGGGCCGTATCTTCCGTTATCCTGACCCTCTTGATCGTTCAGCCGATGATTGAAAGGGGGTAGGACAATGGAAAACAAAGAGCCGTTGTGCTTAAAGTGCGCGCGGCGGGGGAAAACCTGCTGCCAGATCTGTGAAATTTATGTCACCCCCGGGAATGTGGAACGCATTCAGATGTTCACCGGTAGGCATGATTTTTACGAGTTCCGCCTACCGCAAGACCCCCGATATCTGGACCAGGACGATGACCCGGAATGGGCAAGATGCGTCTTTCGCCCGGACGGTTCACGCCGTGTGTTACGACGCACGGAATCGGGAGACTGCGTCTTTCTGGGAACCTGTGGTTGTCAACTCCCTTGGGAGGTTCGGCCCCTCGTGTGTCGCCTCTATCCGGTGGAATACACAGCCACTGGATTGAAAACGGACCTTGCCGATGGTTGTCCGGTGGATTTGCTGCCTCCCGGCCAGGATTTGCTGTCAGCCCTTGGAATGACCTGGGCACAGGCTGAGGTCTGGCACCGGCAGCTTTACGCCGAAATCCGGATGGAACCGCATCTCCTGACGAACGGACCTACTGAATTGGAAAGAATTCAGACATTGCGGTTGGATCGTCCGGGTCAGGAAGCCTCGATCCCCGGCGGCCTCAGTCGTCCCCCGATGCCGATGCCGGCAGGAACTCCGGCGAATTCACCCGCAGGGACGCAGCCCTGCGGTGCTGGCAAAACAGCTTCGTATCCTCAATCGATGCCAAAGGTCGCCTGATGAAGATCGGTATCACCTACGACTTACGGAGCGAATACCTGGCCGATGGATACTCGGAGGAGGAGACCGCCGAATTCGATCGCGACGACACGATTGAAGCGATCGAAAACGCCCTCCGTGCCGAGGGCCATCAGGTCGAGCGGATCGGCCGGATACAGAATCTGGTCCGGAAACTGGCGTCTGGCCAACGCTGGGATCTGGTCTTCAACATCGCGGAAGGGCTACACGGTCTGGCACGAGAAGCCCAGGTCCCGGCCCTTCTCGATGCCTACCAGATTCCCCATACGTTTGCCGATCCGGCCGTTCTTATGCTCAGCCTGGATAAAGCCCTCTGCAAACTGGTCGTGCGTGAAGCCCAATTGCCAACTCCTCCACACGCCGTTGTTCGCACCGAACGGGATATTGATCGAATCAACCTACCATTTCCCCTGTTTGTCAAGCCACTGGCGGAGGGAACAGGGAAGGGAATCTCTTCAGAGTCGAAAGTTGACACACCGCGTGCCCTCAAATCCGTGTGCTTGTCACTCCTGGAACGTTTCCGGCAGCCCATTTTGGTGGAACGTTATCTTTCAGGCCGCGAGTTCACGGTGGGTATCCTGGGAACGGGCGAAAAGGCTCGCGTCCTGGGGACAATGGAGATTATTCTTCGTCCTCACGCCGAACCCCATGCCTACTCCTACGTCAATAAAGAACGATGTGAAGAACTTGTGGAATATCGCTACCCTTCGGCAGAGAACGACCCCGAGGTGGCAGAGGCCGAACGGGTGGCCCTGGCAGCATGGCGGGCGATCGGTGGCCGGGACGCCGGTCGTGTCGATTTACGCTCCGATGAAACAGGCCAGCCCCATTTCCTGGAGGTTAACCCCCTCGCCGGGCTTCATCCCGAGCATTCCGACCTCCCTATGATTGCGGCAGCTGCCGGCCTATCTTTTAGGGATTTGATCCGTAGTATTGTCATCTCCGCAGAAGAACGGATCGTCTCGTCGGACCGGACGTCAAATCGTTGTGCCACGGGATCTTGACATGCGCGTGTTGGTCATCCATCAACCGGTTCCACCCCAGGCTACCCAGGATAACCAGGACGTGCTCGTGCAAGCATCCGCCGTGGCCGACGCCTTGACCCGGTTGGGGCACGAAGTGGTCATCCATCCCGGCGGGGAGTCCCCTGCGGAATTGGTTCAACTCCTCCATCGCGAACGCCCTGATGCCGTCTTCAACCTTGTCGAGGCCTTTTTTGGAAAGGATTTCTTTCAGTGGTTGGCGGCGGGCGTATTAACTGAGCTGAAGATCCCTTTCACAGGTAACGACGAGGACGCCCTGTTTCTCACCGGCGATAAGCTGATCGCCAAATCCATTCTCAACGAAGCCGGGCTGCCCACCCCGGAATGGATCGTCCCGCACGAAATTGCCCGTGACTGGCTCGAATCCTGGGAAAGGATGTGTCTGGCGGGCAAATCCCCGGAGCAGCATGCCCCATTACAATCGGTGACCGGTGAAAGAGTCTTTCGACGTATCCAACAGCGTCACGCGGCCAGGTGGCGGCATGTTATCAGATACTCCGTCTTCGATCTCGATATTGGTTCACCTCACGAATTCTTGTGCAAAAGTGGCTGGTCACATGCCTCGGCAGGTTTGGTCGAAGAACTCTGCCGAATAGCCACGCCGGACGACGAGTTGCAACTTCTCAACGATCTTTCTCGTCGCTCCCGGGAATCCCAGGAACCGTGGTTTGCCGAGCGATTTATCAACGGAAGGGAGTTCAATCTCTCCGTCATTGCTGGTGAAAATGGACCGATCGTCTTTCCCCCTGCGGAGATCGACTTTTCTGCCTTTCCCCCCGAAAGACTGAAAATTGTCGGCTACAGTGCGAAATGGGACCCAGATTCATTTGAGTACTCGGCGACGCCGCGACGTTTTGCCTTCCCGCCAGAGGACGAACCGCTCTTACGTCACCTGGAGACGCTGGCGCGAAGATGCTGGCAAGCCTTTCAACTACGGGGTTACGCCAGGGTCGATTTCCGGGTTGATCCAAATGGGCAGCCCTGGATCCTGGAAATCAATACGAATCCCTGCCTGAGTCCCGATGCAGGATTCGCCGCCGCTGCCGCCCAGGCCGGCTGGTCGCTAGATCAAGTCGTTGCAGCCATTCTGGCTGATGCGCTGCGGGCTAACGACTCGAGCCGCAGGATCAACTGAAACGACTTCTGCGGGCCTTCCGGCAGATGACAGGGCGGCTCCTCAGGTTTCTTCTGCATGGGAATCCCTCCTTGGTTTGAGAACTATGCTTCCTATTTATCCATAAATCCCCAACCTCCACAACCCTAATTTCGCTTCGTGATAGTATTAAACGCAGCCGCCAGACGCCAGACCTGTTTACAGAAGACTTGCTTTGCTGAAAGAATTCTGATTGGGTAAACTAAATGGAAGACCCCACCTCTTCTGACAACGTAAATTTTTTCGCTTGTCATTGACACTGATGAATGTGAAATGTCATAGGTGACTTGAAACTGTAGAAGGACATCACGACTTGTTACGGGTGTCGAGGCGACTCAATCAGCAATTCAGCCAAAAGAAGAGCAACGCGAAACCCGCAAGCTCCCTTTGCTGGGTGCGTGGGGCGTTTGCGATGGTTGCGGGAATGATGCTCTTGCTACTTTGG
>Ga0308414_1002314_pt1 | contig 12409 bp, 8 predicted proteins | sample HotsprSampleOS50_FD_205667 | JGI IMG/M metagenome (GOLD analysis project Ga0308414, IMG submission 205667) | Hot spring phototrophic mat microbial communities from Octopus Spring, Yellowstone National Park, Wyoming, United States - 20090730_OS50 ... | reverse complement strand
CAATGACTTTCAGTGCTGATGGTATGTTATATTTGGGAACGAATAAGAAAACAAATCCAATACTTGAAGTAAAACCAGACAGAACAATATCAGAATTTTATCCTGGAATTATTCCAGCTACAGATGTTTTATCATTTTATTGGCCTCAGGGGCAATTTCTTTACTTTGTAAGAAAAGCTGAGGGTACATTAGACCAAACAGTAATAAAATTAAATATGCTTAAAAATGGTGCCCAGAATTTTGGCAATTAATTATTTATTCCATTAATAATAAAAGGAGTGCGTTATGTTAAAAAAATTCTTTCTTTTTTCGTTACTAATAACAACTGTAACTTTTGCACAGTGGGTTAATACAGGAGCCTGGCCTGATACAACTTTAAAAGGACAGCTTCACGGAATTGCAGTTGACCCTGCTGGAAAAGTTTGGGTTGGCAATTTTGGTGCTGAGAGATTTTTACCTCCTGGAGGTGGACCTACTGACTCTGTTACAGCAAACCTAATTCGTGTTTACAATCCTGATGGTTCACCTGCTTCATTCTCTCCAATTTGGAGATTAATTGGACCTGATTTTAATGATACACTTAAAGGCACCAATATGAGAGGTATGAGAGCAGATCATAACGGTAATATTCTGGTAACTTTGGGTAACCAAATTATGTACAGAATCAATTACCAGACTGGTGCTGGAATGAAAAAAGTTAATGTTGCATTAGGAACATCACCTACTGCTCCAGCTGTAAGTAATAGTGGACAAATTTTTGTTGGACCAGTTGTAAATGCTGGTGCTCCTATTAAAGAATTTGACTCTGAATTTAATTTTGTAGGAAATGTTACAACTTTAATTCCCACAGGTTTTTCCAGAAGTATGGAATGCAGCCCTGATGGAAATACAGTTTATTTTCCAAGTTATACAAGACAGAGAATTATTGTTTTCAGAAGACCTAATGAATTTGCTCCTTTTGATTCAGTTGGAACGATAATGAATGGAGTTGCTTGCGAGTCAATCACTCGAAACAGAGTTACTGGTAAATTATGGGTTGCTGCTGGTTCAATGAACGACAGACCTGACTCAACTTTCTATCCATACTCAGTAAATACTTGGTATGAATATGATTTGACAACAAATCAAATTACTGATAGCATTAAATGGAACTTTTTGATTCCTCTTAATCCAAATGAGAGACCTCGCGGAATAGATTTTAGTCCAAATGGTAATATTGCATACTTCGGATGTTTTGGTGGTTCCGGCTATGCTTTAGTTCAAAGAGCACAAAAAACTGTTGATGTAAAAGATGAAGGCAAGTTAGTTGTTGATGGATATACATTATCTCAGAATTATCCAAATCCATTTAATCCTTCAACTAAAATAAATTATTCATTGAAAGAAAAAGGCTATGTTACATTAAAAGTTTATGATATGCTCGGAAATGAAGTTGCTACCTTAGTTGATGGAGAAAGAATGGCTGGTGAACATTCAGTTAATTTTGATGCTTCAAGATTTTCATCTGGAATGTATGTCTATCAATTGAATGTTAATGGCGTTAGAATTTCTAATAAGATGACTTTAATGAAGTAAAATAATTTAATCTCGATTAAAACAGGAATCTCAGAGATGGGATTCCTGTTTTTTTATAATCTAACCAAAATGTTGTCTTTATGTAATGAAGAAATTTCATTAAATTAAAGAGGCATAAATAACTTAGTAAAAATGGATTACGATAGTATTAAATTTCAAAAAATGCTTAGTAACTTGATTAACGAAGCAAAGAAAAATCTGCCAAAAGTTGATGAAGATTTGATAAGACGCGCATTTAATTACAGTTTGGAAGCTCATAAAAATGAAATCAGAGCCTCTGGTGAACCTTATATTACTCATCCTTATGAAGTAGCTCTTATTGTAGCAGAAGAATTTCCTGTTGATGATATTACTGTCGCAAGCGCTTTATTACACGATGTTGCTGAAGATACTGATTTCAAAATTGATACAATTAAAAAAGAATTTGGAAATGAAATTGCAGAAATAGTTGATGGTGTAACAAAAATTGGAGATATCTTCAGAGGTCACGAAATCACAAAAGCAGAAAACTATCATAAATTTTTACTTTCTATTATAAAAGATATCAGAGTAATTCTTGTAAAGTTTGCAGATAGATTGCATAATATGAATACGCTCGAATATGTAAACCCGGATAAACAAAGAAGAATTGCACTGGAGACTTTAGAAATTTATGCACCTTTAGCCCATCGTTTTGGTTTGGGAAAAATAAAATGGGAACTTGAAGATTTAGCTTTCAAATTTCTTAACAGGGAAGCATACGAAGACTTAGCCCGCAAGCTACAATCCAAGAGAAAAGATAGAGAGAATTATATAAAAAGATTTTCTGCTCCAATTATTGAAAAATTAAAAGATTATAATCTGAAATATGAGTTAAGCGGAAGACCAAAACATTTTTACAGTATTTATCTTAAGATGATAAAACGTAATAAACCCTTTGAAGAAATTTATGACCTTTTTGCTGTGCGTATTATCATAGACTCAGATGACCCCAGCATCTGCTACACTGTTTTAGGCATCATCAATCTAATTTATCATCCCGTACCGGATAGATTCAAAGATTATATAGCATTGCCGAAAACAAATAATTATCAATCTATTCATACTACTGTTATTGGACCGGAAGGAAGACTTGTCGAGGTTCAAATAAGAACAAGAAAAATGCACGAAGTAGCTGAGAAAGGTTTTGCTGCCCATTGGAAGTATAAAGAGAATAAAACCTCTTCCGATAAAGATCTTGAAAATTGGGTTAATTGGATTCGAGAAATTTTTGAGAATGCTAATCGTGATGAGCAGAGGAAAGACCTTGTAGAAAATTTTAAGTTAAATCTCTATCAGAATGAAATTTATGTATTTACTCCAAAAGGAGATTTAAAAAGATTACCCCAAGGGTCAACTCCTGTGGATTTTGCTTTTGAAATTCATAGTAAAATTGGAGAACATTGTATTGGTGCTAAGATAGATGGAAAAATAGTTCCATTAGATACACAGTTAAAATCAGGCGACCAGGTTGAGATTATTACTTCAAAAAATCATCACCCAAACAAAAACTGGTTAAAGTTTGTAAAAACTTCTAAAGCAAAAAATGAAATTAAAAAATGGATTAACAAAGAAGAACAAAACTTTATAAATAAAGGAAAAGAAATCTGGGAAAGAAAAATTAAAAAATTAAAACTTAACTTTTCTAATGAAGATTTGATGAAAATTATCCATACTCATAAATATGATAATACAAAGCAATTCTTCAAAGCAATTGCACAGGGTAATTTGAATATTGATGACGTACTAACTGCAAAACAAGAAAAAGATGAAAAAGAAAAACAAAATGAAATTCAATTCACTAAATTTGCTAACACTGCTCGTGGAGAAATAGGAGGAATTCTTGTTGATGGTAAGAAATCAAGTATTCTTTATACTTATGCTAAATGTTGTAATCCTATTCCAGGCGATCCGGTAATTGGATTTATTACAGTTGGAGAAGGAATAAAAATTCATAGAAAGAACTGCAACAATCTTATAAATCTTTCAATTAGTGATTCTTCAAAATTAGTGAACGTTCAATGGCCCGAAACGGATGATAATTTGTTTATTGCCGGTATTTTGATACGCGGGAAAGATCGCCCCGGAATTCTAAATGATATCTCACATTCAATAGTAACTTTTCAAAATACTAATATCAAGTCAATCAATATAAATACTCAAGATTCCTCATTTGAGGGTAACGTGGCTTTTTATGTCCAAAACCTTGAACATTTAAATAGAATAATCGAGAGATTAAAAAAAATATCTGGAGTTACATCAGTTGAAAGATTTGAAAGCTCCTTGCAATGAAAATTGATGGATACAATCGAATTATGGCCATAGATTATGGATTAAAGCGCGTTGGAATTGCTCTAAGTGATCCACTGCAGAAATTTGCATATCCATTTAAAACTTTGGAAAACAATAAAAAATTAATTGATGAAGTTGTGAAAATTATTAATGAAATGGATGTTAAGCTCATTATTATAGGAAATCCAAATGATGAGAAAACAAATTCGAATTCAATATCAAATGAAGTAAATAGATTTAAAGTAAATTTATCAGAGAGAATTGATGTTGAAATAATATTTTGGGATGAGACATTTTCTTCAAAAATTGCACAGCAGAAAATTTTGGAATCAGTAACAAAGAAAAAGAAAAGAAGGAATAAATCGCTTATGGATATGCATTCTGCTGCTATAATATTAACAGAATATATTGAACAAAACTTGAAAGTAAACTCAAGTGAATAAGAAATTTTATTTAATAATTTCATTTTTCTTTTCATTAACAATTTGGATAAGCATCGCTTTATCAGACTATTATTATTCAACCTATACTCTTCCTTTAAATATCATTGATGTCCCTGAAAATTATACACCATCATCAAAATTGCCTGAATTTGTAAGAGTTAAGTTGAAAGCAGAAGGCTGGAAGTTGATCCCTTTGGAGTTTGGTACTCAGAAATATTTTTTTGTTTCAGTGAAAAATGATTCGGTCAGTTTTACCGAAAATCTTTTATCTTCTATTGAATTAAATCCTTGGTACAATAATAAAATGAATATTCTTGAGATTACACCAAAAAATCTTAAAATAAATTTAGTCCCCAAAGTTGAACGAAAAATTAAAATTAAACCAATTTTGAATTTGGGTTTTAAAAAAGGATTTGGATTAGCCTCCGAAATAATAATCGAGCCTGACAGTATTTTACTTAAAGGTCCTGCAAATGAGATTGATTTTATAAAAGAAATTGAAACTCTGCCAATTCAATATAAAAATCTTGATAAATCAATAAGCTCAACTGTAGAGATAAAAAAAATAAAAGGATTTGAAACCGATCTGAGTAATGTGAAAGTCTATCTGGATGTTCAAAGAATTATTGAAAATACTATTTCGGATGTAAACATAAGTATTGAAAACTTACCAAAAAATATAGATTTGGTTCTGATTCCAAAAACTGTAAATATTATTTTACGAGGTGGAATAGAATATTTTTCTAAATATGATAATAACGATATTATTGCAAAAATTGATTATAAAGATGTTGTCTCAGATACTTTGGGTTATTTAAGACCAGAAATTCATATTCCAAAACACTTTAGTCTTATTTCTGTCAAACCTGATATTATTAAATATATTATTAAGCAGTATTAAATTGGTGAAAAAATGTTCATAACTTTTGAAGGTATAGATTTTTGCGGAAAATCTACTCAAGTTGAACTACTAAAAAATTTTTTAATTAAAAAGGGCAGAGAAGTAATTGTGATAAGAGAACCTGGCGGAACTGAAATTTCTGAAAGAATAAGAGATATTTTATTAGATAGAAAAAATTCTGAGATGAAAATGGAAACAGAGTTCTTGCTATTTTCATCAAGTCGGTCACAATTAGTCAGAGAAGTAATTCTACCTGCATTAAAAAAAGATATTATAGTAATCTCTGATAGATTCCACGATAGTTCAACTGCTTATCAAGGTTTTGGTAGAGGATTAGATATAACAAAAATAGAATCCATCAATTCTTTTGCAATTGCTGATATAAAGCCAGATATTACTTTTTTAATTGATATCTCTGTAGAAGAATGTCTTAGAAGAAAAGCATTAAGATCCAACAATGAATTAGACAGAATAGAAATTTCTTCAAATTCATTCTATGAAAAAGTCAGAAGGGGATACCTTAAAATTGCATCAGAAGATAAAAGGTTTGTAGTGGTAGACGGTAATCAAAAGATTGAAGATATCCATAAAATAATCATAGATAGAATTATTTCATTAAACAAAGGTCTAATTAATGAAAATTAAAATACTTAGCTCAATTTTTTTAGTAATCTTTTTATTAGGTTTTACTTTTCTTAATAGAGGGGATATTTATTATGAAATATCTAGAAACTTAGATGTTTTTGCCAAAATTTATAAAGAGGTTTCCTTCAATTACGTTGATGAGATAAACTCTACTGAATTTATTAAATCTGGCGTGCGTGGTATGTTAGAGAAGCTTGACCCTTATACAGTCTTTATTGATGAATCAAAAAAATCTGATATAGATATTATCACAAATGGCAAGTACGGAGGAATCGGAGTTTCGATAGGAATACTTAATAATAAAGTGAAAATTACTGAAATTATGGATGGATATCCTGCACAAAGACAAGGTTTAAGGATTGGTGATATTATTTATGAGGTTGATGGTTTTAAAGTCTCAGTTGAAAATTATGACGAAGTTTCTCCTCGTGTAAAAGGTGAGCCCGGTACTACTCTCGAATTGAAAATTTTAAGAAATAATCAAAAAGATACTCTAACCTTTAAACTTGTCCGTGAAGAAATTTTATTGAAAAGTTTGATTTACTACGGCTTCTATCCTTCAAATTCCAATAACGTTTATTTGAAACTTAATAGCTTTAATAAAACTGCTGCGAAAGAAATTCAAAATGCCATTAAAGAATTAAGAAACGAAAGAGAAATCAAATCAGTTGTGCTTGACTTAAGGGGAAATCCGGGTGGGTTGTTAGAATCTGCTATTGAAGTAAGCGATAAATTTCTTGAAAAAAATTTGTTAATAGTTTCAACTCGTGGCAGAGACAAAGAGTCTGAAAGAAAATATTTTTCATCAGAAGAACCAATTTTTAAGAATGAAAAAGTAATTGTCTTAATTAATGAAAATAGTGCTTCAGCTTCGGAAATTGTTGCCGGTGCTGTTCAGGATCACGATAGAGGAATAATTTTAGGCACTAATTCTTTCGGTAAAGGATTAGTTCAAACAATAACACCGATTACAAATGATGTATCATTAAAAATTACTACTGCAAAATATTACACACCAAGTGGCAGATGTATTCAAAAGATAGATTATTCAAAAGAAAATAAAGTCTTAAAAGTAATCAATTCAAATGACTACTCTGACTTTTATACTGATAATAAAAGAAAAGTTTTTAGCTCTGGAGGTATAAATCCTGATACTCTCGTAGAAAGTGAAATGAAAAATGAATTTGTCAGTGAACTGATGGCTCAAGGTCTGCTTTATGAATTTGTTGATGAATATTCTAATATCAAAACTAAAGAACAATTTGAAAAAGATGATGATGCAAATATCTTTAAAAGTTTTAGGGAATTTTTTAGTAAAAATTCTGATAGAATAAAACTTGAATCTTCTAAAAAGTTAGCCTCGCTTATCGAACAATTAGAAAAAGATGCTGTGGGTGAATCAGTCAAAAAAGAATTGAATGCGGTAAAACTAAAATTAGATCAATATACATCTGGTTTGTTGGATAAAAATAAAAGTATAGTTGTAAATTTGATTAAATCTGAACTTGTAAGAAGATATTTTGACTCTAAAAAAGGAATTGAAGAATCACTAAAAAGAGATAATCAATTTACAGCTGCTATAAAATTATTATCGGACGAAAATACTTACTTCAAATTTTTGAATAAAAAATAAATCAAAAACTTACTTAAAGGTCTATTTATTCATAATCAAAAAATAAAAGCCAGGCTAATTCTTGAAGACGGAACTGAGTTTTCAGGTTATAGTTTTGGATTTGAAGGCAACACTAATGGCGAAGTTGTATTTAACACCGGCATGGTTGGTTATCCTGAAACACTAACCGATCCAAGTTACCGCGGACAAATTCTCGTCTGTACTTATCCTTTAATTGGTAATTACGGAGTTCCGGGCAAAGAAAAAGAAAATAATCTTTATAAAAATTTTGAATCAGAAAGCATTCACATTCGCGGATTAATCGTATCGGATTATTCTTTTGAATATTCTCATTGGAGTGCTGAACGAAGTTTATCTGACTGGTTGAAGGAAGAAAGAATTCCCGCAGTTTATGGTATTGATACAAGAATGCTCACAAGAAAGCTGCGCGATAAAGGAACAATGCTTGGCAAAATCATAATTGATGAAAAAAGTTTTGTTGAGTTTGAAGACCCGAACAAAAATGATCTTGTTGCTGAAGTAAGTGTAAAAGAACCCGTTGAATATTCTGCCGGAAAGAAAAAGATCGTTCTCGTTGATTGCGGCACGAAGAATAATATTATTCGTGCATTTCTCGGAAGAAATATTTCTGTAATTCGCGTTCCTTATGATTACGATTTTAATTCTATTAAAGCTGATGGCATTATGTTATCTAATGGCCCGGGCGATCCGAAAATGAATTTTGCAACAATTGAGCATACAAAAAAAGCTATGCAAAAGAATAAACCGATTCTCGGAATTTGTCTTGGTTCGCAGATTCTTGCTCTTGCTGCAGGTGCTGATACTTACAAACTAAAATATGGTCATCGCGGACATAATCAGCCCTGCAACGAACTTGGAACGAAGCGATGTTATATAACATCACAAAACCATGGTTATGCTGTTGATGCTTCAACTCTTTCTGAAGATTGGCGCGAATGGTTTGTTAATGATAACGATGGAACTAATGAAGGCATAATTCATATTTCAAAACCATTTTTTGCATCACAATTTCATCCTGAAGCTTCGCCAGGCCCGGATGATTGTGAATTTATTTTTGATATGTTCGTTCGTTCATTAAAATAACACAGACTGGGCAAGTAGCACAGATTAGTAATCTGTGCTACAATAAAAACGGTCGAGGCAAGCCTCGACCCTACAAATAAAAGAAATATGATAAAAAAAGGTAAACCAAAAAAAGTTTTAATTCTCGGTAGCGGTGCTTTGCAAATAGGGCAGGCAGGCGAGTTTGATTACTCCGGCTCTCAGGCAATTAAAGCACTTAAAGAAGATGGCATAACAACCGTACTTGTTAATCCCAACATCGCAACAATTCAAACATCTGAAAATTTTGCTGATAAAGTTTATTTCATTCCAATCAAAACAGAATTTGTTGAGCGCGTAATTGAAAAAGAAAAACCGGATGGAATTCTTTTGCAGTTTGGCGGACAAACAGCTTTGAATGTTGGAGTTGAACTTTATGATAAGGGAATACTTGCAAGGCACAATGTTAAAGTTCTCGGTACTCCGGTAGAAACAATTAAAGATACCGAAGACAGATTGCTGTTTGCCAAAAGAGTTGAAGAAATTGGACTTAAGGTTGCGCGAAGTAAAACAGCAACAAACCTTGATGAAGCGATTGAAGCTGGAAAACAAATTGGTTATCCTTTGATGGTTCGTATTGCTTATGCATTGGGCGGATTGGGTTCAGGAATTGTTAACAGCGAAACTGAGTTAATTGAAAAAGCGCGTCGGGCATTTTCATTCACAAATCAGATTTTAATTGAAGAATCGCTTTACGGCTGGAAAGAAGTTGAATACGAAATCGTTCGTGATAAGTACAATAATTGCATTACCGTTTGTTCGATGGAAAACATTGATCCTATGGGAATTCATACCGGTGATAGTGTTGTTATTGCGCCGGTACAAACTTTATCGGCAAGAGAAAATTTTAATCTTCGTTCAATTGGAATAAAACTCATCAGACATCTTGGAATAATTGGTGAGTGCAATATCCAATACGCACTTGATCCAAACTCTGAAGATTACAGAATCATTGAAGTGAACGCACGACTAAGCAGAAGCTCTGCTCTTGCATCAAAGGCAACAGGATATCCGCTTGCATTTATGGCAACAAAACTTGCTCTTGGTTATGCCTTGAATGAAATTGTAAACTCAATCACTCAGGAAACTTCAGCCAACTTTGAACCCGCACTTGATTATGTTGCATTAAAATTTCCCAGATGGGATTTGCAAAAGTTTCAGCAGGTAAGCACACAGCTTGGTTCTGAAATGAAATCAGTCGGTGAAGTTATGTCTCTCGGAAGAAGTTTTGAAGAAGCTCTTCAAAAAGCAATTCGTATGCTAGATGTTGGAATGAAAGGATTTGTCGGAAACAATCTTCAATTCAAAGATCTTGATAAAGAGTTAAGTGAGCCAACTGATAAAAGAATTTTTGCAATTGCCGAAGCATTAAGGCGGGGTTACTCTGTTGATAAAATTCATCAGCTTACAAAAATCACAAAATGGTTTTTGTACAAGATGAAGAACATAGTTGAGAGTGAACAAAAATTAAGAAACCTTCGAGGTTCTAAAAACCCCGAAGGTTGCCTTACCGAAGAGATAATGAGAGAAGCAAAGCAAAATGGTTTTTCTGATTTACAAATTGCGCAGCTTGTAAACAACGATGAAATGACCGTTAGAAATTATCGCAAGTCGCTCGGTGTGTTGCCCGTTGTAAAACAAATTGATACAATGGCAGCAGAATTTCCCGCACAAACAAATTATCTATACTTAACTTATCACGGCGTTGAAGATGATATTCAACTCGGAGAAAAAGATCAGATTGTTGTTTTGGGAAGTGGTCCTTATCGCATTGGTTCATCCGTTGAGTTTGACTGGTGCTGTGTTAATGCAGCAACTCAGGTAAACAAAAGCGGTTACAAATCAATTATGATTAATTGTAATCCTGAAACTGTAAGTACTGATTACGATATCTGCGATAAACTTTACTTTGAACAACTTACACTTGAACGTGTTCTTGACATTTGTGATAAAGAAAATCCGGCTGGAGTTATTGTTTCGATGGGCGGACAAATTCCAAATAACCTTGCTATGAAACTTCACAAAGCCGGAATTAAAATTATTGGAACTTCACCCGAGCAAATTGATAATGCTGAGAGCCGGCATAAGTTTTCGCAGATACTTGATGAGATTGAAGTTGATCAGCCGGAATGGAGAGAAGTTACTACGCTTGATGATGCAAAACAGTTTGCAACAAAAGTTGGTTATCCTGTTTTGATAAGACCAAGTTATGTTCTTAGTGGTGCAGCAATGAGCATTGTTCTTACTGAAGATGAGCTTGATTTGTATTTAAAGAAGGCCACAGAACTTAACACCGAGCATCCCGTTGTAATAAGCAAGTTTATAACTGATGCGCGTGAAATTGAAGTTGATGCTGTTGCTACCGAAGGAGAATTATTCTGTTATGCAATTGCAGAGCATGTTGAGAACGCAGGAGTACATTCGGGAGATGCAACAATTGTACTTCCGCCGCAAAGAACTTATCTCGAAACAATGCGAAAAGTAAAACTGATAACAAAGAAAATTGCCCGCGCACTTGAAATTACAGGACCATTTAACATTCAGTACATTGCTAAAGATAACGAAGTAAAAGTTATTGAGTGTAACCTTCGTGCATCGCGGAGTTTTCCATTCGTATCAAAAACTTTAAAAATAAATTTCATAGAAATTGCTACAAGATTAATGCTTGGAGAAAAAGTTCCCCGAATTGATAAATCATCTTTCGATCTTGATTATGTTGGTGTAAAAGCATCACAGTTTTCTTTTACAAGATTAAAAGGTTCTGACCCCGTTACGGGGGTTGAAATGTCATCAACTGGTGAAGTTGCTTGTTTGGGCGATGATTTTAATGAAGCATTCTTGAAATCAATATTAGCAACAGGTTTCAAAATTCCGCAAAAAGGAGTAATGCTCTCAACAGGAACTCCAAAGAACAAAGCTGAACTGATAGATGAATTGAAAACTTTGCAGAAGATGGGTTTAAAGTTTTACGGAACAAAGGGAACTGCTGATTTTTACAAAGAAAACGGTGCACTTGATGTAGAAGTTTTATATCGTCCGTTTGATAATAAAGAGCCGTCAATACTTACTTATATGAGTGAAGGGAAAATTGATCTTGTTATCAACATTCCTAAAACAGCGGAGAAAGTAGAACTCGATAGTGATTACATTATCAGAAGGAAAGCAGTTGATCTGAACATTCCATTGCTCACAAACATTCAGATTGCAAAACGCTTCATAAAATCATTAAGCCAATACACACCTTCGCAACTCCGCATCAAGAGTTGGGATGAGTATGTATATTTGTAAACATTGTGGCTTTTAGTTGAAAGACAATATAGAAGTATTGTACCGAAGGCCGGACTCGAACCGGCACGAGGTGTGAGCCCCACTGGATTTTGAGTCCAGCGCGTCTACCAATTCCGCCACTTCGGCAAAAGAACTTAAAATTTCCATACAAAGATAATATCATTTCTTTTTCTTATCAATCAATACGAACAAAGTATATCAAGGTTAAGATAAGGTTTTAACCACAAATACGTAAACTGACAGACACGGAGCAATTGCATAAAGTTCACAAAGGAAATCTAAAATTCTCTGTGTCTCTGTGGTAAAATAAAACTTCTCACAAAGACGCAAAGTTGCAAAGAAAAATGGAACACTGATGATCCCAGAGGTGGCTGTCGCATAGAAGAGGCTATTAAAAAATACTTTTAGTCAGAATCGTATTTTTCAACCGACAAGTCTAAAACTGAGCTTATTTTTTCTATTGAGAGCCATCATTAAATTATTAACAAGTAA
>Ga0308414_1002312_pt1 | contig 12411 bp, 8 predicted proteins | sample HotsprSampleOS50_FD_205667 | JGI IMG/M metagenome (GOLD analysis project Ga0308414, IMG submission 205667) | Hot spring phototrophic mat microbial communities from Octopus Spring, Yellowstone National Park, Wyoming, United States - 20090730_OS50 ... | reverse complement strand
CTTCGACGGACGGGCATCGGCGGTTGCCAGCGCCTCGGCGCGCATGCTGGGCGCGCTCGGGCTCGGGGCCTTCCTTGCGCGGGAGGGCTGCGCCATCCGCGCCATCCGGGTGACCGAGGGCCTGCGCCCCGGCGGCGTCCATTTCGAGCCGCCCGAGACCGACGACAGCCCGCTCGGCATCATGGTCTCAAACCAGGCCCTGCGCGCGGCCCTCCTCGAGCGGGTGCGGGCCGAGCCGCGGATCGCCCTCCACGCCCCGGCCTCGGTCGAAGCGATCGACCGCGGTCCCGGCCGGGTGACGGTCGCGCTCACCGGCGGTCCGGTTCTTTCCGCCCCGGTCCTCATCGGCGCCGACGGGCGCCGGAGCGCCATCCGCCAGGGCGCGGGCATCCGGGTGGCGGCGTGGCGTTATCCCGCCTGCGGGGTGGTCACCATGCTGGCGCACGCCCGGCCGCACGGCCATGTCGCCTCCGAGATCTTCTATCCCACCGGGCCCTTCGCCATCCTGCCGATGAACGACCTGCCGGACGGCCGGCACCGCTCCGCGCTCGTCTGGACGGTGCCGGCGCACGCGGCGCCCGGCGTCGCGCAGCTCGGCCCGCGCGCCCTTGCCTGCGAGGTCGAGGCCCGCATGGGCCGGATGCTCGGCCCGGTGGAACTTGTGGCGCCGGTCGAGGTCTGGCCGCTCGGCTTCCACCACGCCGAGCGCTACGTGGCCGGGCGCCTCGCGCTTGCCGGCGATGCCGCGCACGGCATCCATCCGATCGCGGGCCAGGGTCTCAATCTCGGCTGGCGGGATGTGGCCGCGCTCGCCCAGGTGCTGGCCGAGGCGGCGCGGATCGGCCTTGACCTCGGCGACCCGGCGGTGCTCGCCCGCTACGAGCGCTGGCGTCGGCTCGACAACGGGCTTGTTGCGATGGCGACCGACGGACTGGCGCGCCTCTTCGGCATCCCCGGCCGCCCCGCCGCCGCCGTGCGCCACCTCGGCCTGCGGATCGTCGACCGGATCGGCCCGCTGAAGCGCCTGTTCATGGCCGAGGCCCGCGGCGAGGCCGGGGATCTTCCCGCCCTCCTGCGCGGGGAGCTGGCCTAGCGGGCCGCGCCCGGCCCCCTGCCCGACGCCACGCCGGAGGCAGCCTCCGCCGCCCAGGGCTCGGCCTCCTCGACGAGCAGGACGGGCACGCCGTCGATCACCGGGTAGGCCAGCCCCGCTGCCTCTGAGACCAGGCGCCGCCGCGCCGGCACCCAGCGCAGCGGCTGGCGGGTGAGCGGGCAGACGAGGAGCGCAAGCAGGCGCGGGTCGAGGCCGCAGGCGGCCGTCTCCGCCCGGTCCTCGGCCGGCGCGCCGCTCACTGGACGGTGCGGGCGCCGGTGCCGGCCGGGCCGGTCGACTCGGCCGCAAAGCGCATCAGGGCAGACAGGGTGCGCGCGCGCTGGGCAAGGTCCGGCGCCTCAAGCAGGGCCTGGCGCTCGGCGGCCTCGAACGGGCAGACCGCGCAGAGCGTGTTGACGAGGCTTTCATCCCCTGCGGCGCGGACCGCGTCCCAATCCGCCGACAGGTTCTGGGCGTCCAGATAGCGGCGCAGCACCGCCTCGAGGTCGGCGCGCATCACCTGCGGCAGCGGCGCGGCTTCGCTGCGGTCGAACGCGTAGGGCGCATAGTCGGCGCTGACCTGGCGATAGGCGGTCGTCACCGGCAGCTCCTCGACGATCCGGAAGCGGGTGAGGCCCGTCAGGGCGATGAGATAGCGCCCGTCGCCTGTCTCCGAGAACTGGGTGACCCGCCCGAGGCCACCGACCGCATAGACGGGCGGCGGCTCGTCGCCCGCCGCGCCGGCGCGCGGCTGCACGATGCCGATCAGCCGGTCGCTCGCCATCGCGTCCCGGACCATCGCGAGATAGCGCGGCTCGAAGATGTTGAGCGGAAGAACCGCCCGCGGCAGGAGGATGGCGCCGGCAAGCGGGAAGATGCGGAGCCGCGTCGGCAGATCCTCGGGCGGTGCGGGCGCGGCGATCATGGCGCCGGGTTCAGGCGAAGAGAAGCTGCGAGAGCCGGCGCCGGGTGGCCGCCGTCCAGGGGTCGGCGTGGCCGGCCGCCTCGAACAGCTTGAGAAGGCGCGCGCGCGCGGCACCCTCGCGCCAGCCCGCGTCGCGGCGGATGATCTCGAGCAGCTGGTCGGCGGCGCCGTCGCGGTTGCCGGCGGCGAACAGGGCCGCGGACAGGTCGAAGCGCGCCTCGAGGTCGCCCGGGTCAGCTGCCACCCGCGCCTCGAGCGACGCCCGGTCTCCAACCGGCCCGAAGGCCCGGGCAAGCTCGAGCTGCGCGCGCGCCTTCTGAACCTGCTCGTCCCTGACGTCTGCGGGAAGCGCTCGCAGCGCGGCCTCGGCGCCGTCCACCTGGCCGAGCGCGAGCAGCGCGCGGGCATATCCGCCGATGATGTCGGCGCGGTCGGGATGCTCGCGGGAGAGGGCGCCGAGCGCATCGGCGGCCATGCGCGCATCGCCCTCCTCGAGCGCGCGCAGCGCGGCCTCGACGAGCGGCGCGACGCCCGTCGGCCCATCGGCTGGCGGCAGCAGTGCCAGCTGGCGCTGGATGAACGCCTTGAGTTCGCTTGCCGACCGCGCGCCGATGAACCCGTCGACCGGCTGGCCGTTGACCACTGCATAAACCGTGGGCACGGACTGGATCTGGAACTGGCTTGCAATGAGCGGGTTGGCATCGATGTCGATCACCACCTCGCGCAGGCGCGGGTCGCCCGCCTCGGCGACCGCCTTTTCCATGAGCGGGGCCAGCTGGCGGCAGGGCCCGCACCAGCTGGCGGTGAAGCGGACGAGCACGCAGCCCGCGCGCGACGGCTCGAGGATCTCGCGCCGCATCCGGTCGACCTGTTCGCGCTCGCGGGGGGTCAGGGAAAGGGTGGCCAAGGCTTCACTCCGCGTCTTGTGTCTCCGCGATATGGGCGCCCGGGGCAGCCAAGGGAAGGGGTTGCACCGCGTGCCCCCCTCCGCTACCCAAGACCCTGCGAGCGCTGCGGGCGTAGCTCAGGGGTAGAGCACAACCTTGCCAAGGTTGGGGTCGAGGGTTCGAATCCCTTCGCCCGCTCCAGTCGCCGGGTCCGTCGGCGGCGCGCGGCTCGGACGGGGCGTTCCCTGTGCGGCGCACGAGGCCGGGCAGGGCGGCCAACCAGCCCCGGGCGGGTGCCTCGCCGGATCGTTCGGGTCCCGGCCTGCGTCTTGGTCCCCGAACCCGCCCCGCAGCCAAGGCCGGCTCACTCCCTAAGCCCCTGAGCCTACTTTGCGGGCCCGGCGGGCCGTGACGCGCGCGTCCTTCGGCCCGGCCGGCCTCGGACCTCTTCCCGACTTCCGGCGCATCGGCCGCGGGTGCTGGCGCCCGCTCGGAGGGCATGCGGACGGCCGCCGGGCGGCATCGGTCCGGGACGGTGGCGGGAGGCCGCACGCCGGCCCCGATGGCGACCGGTCCGCCCGACGCGCGGCCGGCCGGTCGGGGCGGCAGGGGCAAGGTGGCGTCAAAGAACCCTCGGATGCGGCCCGATCGGCAACCCGGCCCGACACCCGGGCAGGACGATCGATCGCGATCCGCCCCCGCCGCCGCTCGCCCGGCCGATCCGGCCCGCGCGCGTCGGACGACCGGTCCCGGCGGACTCGCGCAGGGGATGGCGCCAGCGCTCCGCCATCCGTGGCAGCGGGCCCCGGTCGGCGGTGGATTGCCTGCGCTGCAGACCCGGCGGACCCCCAAGGCCCGCCCCCCGTCGCGCGCAGCCCGCCCGTTGGCGGTGCTTCTGGGCCGGGCAGACCGGGGCGGACGGAAGGTGCCCCTGGCGCCGGCCGGAGCGCGCGGCCGGACGGGCGCCCGGGCCGGGCTCTCCGATCGGGCTCTCAATCTCAATGGGTCAGCTCAATAGGTCAGGCGCAGGCCCGCCACATATTTCCGGCCGAAGGTCTCGAACTCGTACGTATACTGCGTCTTTCCCTGGAAGCGGCGGCCGGGGCTGTCGAGGAGGTTCGAGAGGTCGGCATAGATCTCGAGCCGGGGCGCAAGCGCATAGCGGATCGAGAAATCGAGCCGGTCCTGCGAGGACCAGTAGAGGTCATAGGCGTCCCGGAGCTCGGGGATCGTGTCGGCGCCCGGTCCGGTGCCCAGCGCGTCGAGCCACTTGGTCCGGAACTGGTAGGACAGCCGCGCCGAGACCCCGTACTGCTCATAGTAGGGCCCGACGTTCAGCACCCAGCGCGATGTTCCGGGAAGCGGCACGCGCCGACCGTCCGGCGTGGTGGCCCGGCTGAGGTTGTAGCTGGCGTTCGCCTGGAGGCCGAACCCGTCGATCGGCCGCTCACGTCCGGAGAGCGCGCCGAGCTGGAGCTGGAGCGCGCCCTCGAAGCCCATGATATAGCCCTCGCCGCCGTTGATGGTGGACAGAAGCCGGAAGTCGGCGAACTCCGGGCCGAGCAGGTCGGGCCCGGCGAGCTGGCTGCCCTCGAACAGGATGTCGCGCGCCTCCTTGTAATAGGCGCCGACGGAGAAGAACCCGCGCGGGCGCACATACCACTCGAGATAGGCGTCGATGCCCCAGACCTTCTCGGGCTCAAGAAGCGGGTTGCCGCCCGAGATGGTGCGCGCGGAGGGATCGACCACGAAATTCGGCCGCAACAGCGGATAGTCGGCGCGTGCCGCCCCGGTCGAGAAGGTGAAGCGAAGCCGCGTGTCCCGCGTCGGGTCGAGGTTGAGGTGGACCGAGGGAAAGACCAGGGTCGTATCGGACTCAACCGTGATCGGGACGAAGCCGCCCGCGACGGTGCGGTTGCCGGACGAGCGGTTGCGCACATGTTCAACGCGCGCGCCGTAGAGCAGGCTGCCCCAGTCGAAGCGCGACAGGCCCATGAGATAGGCCGCGAAGACCTCCTCGCGCACCCGGTAGAAATTCTGCTGGTTGAAAACGAACTGCCCGCCGGCCTCGGCGGCCGACCGCGTGATCCCGATGGTCTTGGCCGGATCGTAGTTGGTGAAGGTGAAGCCGGGCTTGAGCGTGCCGCGGAACGGATCGGTCCCGGCGATGAAGCCGAGATCCCGCGGGATCCCGGCGGCTGCGATGTCGGCCGCGCGGAAGTCGAGCAGCCGCTCGTCGCGGGACTTGGTGCGCCGGTCGTAGCGCAGGCCGAGCGACAGGCGCGTGTCTCCGCCGAGGAGAGGGCTGTTCCAGCCGATGTCCAGCCGGGCCGTGTAGGCATCGGTCGGCTCCTCGAGGCGCCGGTCCCGCGCCCGGTTGAGGCTGAGCGGGAAGTCCTCGATGCGGGTGACCGGCGCGCCGCGCGCGAACAGGTTGCCCGGATTCACGACGGTACGGAACAGACGCACGGGGAAGAAGTCGGGATCGGAGGTGTCGTAGTCGACCGTCGTGCGGTTCGTTGCGCCGCCGGGCGCTGTGTACTCAAGGGCCGAGGGGCGGTCGCCCTTGTCGAGCGAGCGGGTGTAGTTGAGCCGCCAGGCGATGTCCCAGTCGCCGAAGTCATGATCGCCCGCAAGGGTGTTTGTGAAGATCGACTGGCGCGGCCGGTCGTCCCGCGTGTCGTGGAGGATGGTGATGCCATAGACCGTGCCGCGGAACGGCGTGTTGCCGGTGCAGACGTCGGCATAGCCGGTGGTGCCGGCCGGCGGCTGCGGGCTGATCGCCGGGCAGGGCAGCGGGCTGTTCGGGATCTGCCCGCGGCCGGTGTCATAGTTCAATCGCCAGGCCGAGCGGGCCTCGTCGTCGGTGAAGATGGTGTAGATGGACGAGACAGAAAGCCTGTGCTCCGGCGAGGGGCGCCACTCGAGCCGACCGGAGACAGACCAGTTGGTGCGCTTGAGCCGGTAGAATTTGTACTGGGTACGGCGCGCCCAGATCCGCAGGTCGCCCGGCCGCCGGTCGCGCGGTTCATAGACCCAGTCGGTCTCGAAATTGTCGGTGATCATGTCCCGCTCGAAGTAGGAGCCGGACAGCACCAGGCCGACCTCGCCGTCGCCGGCGCGCAGGCGGTTGGCATAGACCCCTGAGACCTCGAACTCGAGGCGCTCGCCCTTGTCGGACAGACCGCCGCCGGCCTTGAGCGCGATGCGCAGGTCCGGATAGTCGAAGGCGGAGCGGGTGATGATGTCCACATTGCCGGCGATCGTCTCGCCCGGCATCGCCGGCGTGATCGCCTTGTTCACCACCACCTGCGCGGCCAGCGCGGAGGGGACGGAATCGTAGCGCGTGACCCGCCCCTCGGGGCTGACAACATTGATGCCGTCGAAGGAGATGGTGGACCAGCGGTTGGGCGCGCCCCGGATGCTGACGTAGCGGCCCTGGCCCTGGTCGTTCTCGATGGCGATCCCGGGGAGCCGGGCGATCGCCTGGCCGATGTTCTGATCGGGAAGGCGGCCGATGCCGTCGGCGGCGACGACCGAGACGAGCGAGGGGCTTTCCCGCTGGGCGCGGAGCGCGGCCTCCTCGGATTCGCGGATCGGCCGGCTGCCGAGAACGATGATCTCCCCGGCGACCAGCGTCCCGCCGGCCCCGGCCGCAGTCTCTCCCTGCGCACCGGCCGGTGCCTGGGCTGCGGCACCGTCGGGCGGGGCGAGCCCGGCCGCAAGCGCTGCGACCGGCAATGCAAGGACAGATCCTGTCGGCATGCGCGCGCGCATCGTCACCCCTTGTTCGGACGCCGGCCGCGTGTGTCGCCCGGAGGCGACAGCGGGATGACGGTTTCGTGAAGGTGCCGTGAAGGAGCGGTTTCGGGCGCCGGCGCCGGCTCGGCGTGGCTTGCGGGCAACAGGGCCGGCGTTATGGGATCGTCCCTGGGGTCCCCGGGCACCCGAGAGGCGGCAGGATCGCGGGCCGGCCGCTGTGCCGACCTTCCCCATCTGCCGCCCGGCTGTCGGCCGGGCAGCGGGGCGGGGGGCCGGCGGCCGGGGCTTGCGGCCGCGGGCCGAGACGGGCTGCCCCTGCCCTTTCGGCCGGTCCGGCTCCCAGGCGCCGTCGGCAGGCCGTGCCCGAGGCTGAAGGAGAGGTCGATGCGCCGTCCGCTTGCCGCTCTCGCCCTCGCCCTTGCGGCCCTGTTCGGCTGCCGGGCGCCGCCTGCCTCCGGGCCGGCCGCGCCCGCGGGCGATGGGCCCTCGGCCGAGACGGTTGCAGTGCCGGCTGCGGTTGAGACCGAGGTGGGCTCCGAGCTGATCGACGCGGACGATCCCGCGCTCTGGGCCGATCCGCGCAACCCCGCGCGGGCGCTTGTCCTGAAGACGGACAAGAGCCGGGGCCTCTACGTCCACGGCATCGACGGGCGCCGCCGCCAATTCCTGCCCGACGGGCCGATCAACAATGTGGACGTGCGCGACGGCTTTGCCGTTGCCGGCCGCGCCTTGGTGCTGGTGGTCGGCGGGGAGCGCGAACGCTACGGCCTGATGACCTGGCTTCTCGACCCGGACAGCCTCGAGGTCCGCCCCTACGGCTTCATCCCGCTGCCGGGAGACTTCGGCGAGCCCTACGGGTCCTGCCTGGGCCGGGTCGACGGGCGGATGCTCGTGGCCGTCAACAACAAGGACGGCGCGATCCAGCTGTGGGAGATCGTGGACCGCGGCGGGCAGCCGCAGGCCTCGCTGCTCTACCAGATGAAGCTCGACAGCCAGACGGAGGGTTGCGTGATCGACGACGCACAGCGCCTGCTCTATGTCGGGGAGGAGAATAGAGGCATCTGGCGGTTCGACCTCGCCCGCCCGTCCGACCCGCCGGTCCGCATCGCCGCTGCAGACGACCGGGTGCTGGTGGCCGACGTTGAAGGCGTCACCATCCTCCGCGACGGCGCCCGCCGCTTTCTCATCGCCTCAAGCCAGGGGGACAGCAGCTTTGCCGTCTGGCGGCTCGACAACGGCACCGCTGTCTTCCAGGGCCGGTTCCGGGTGGCTGGAGGCGCGATCGACCCGGTGACCCAGACCGACGGGGTGGATGCCTGGTCGGGGCCGATCGGCCCGTTCCCCGAGGGGGCGATCGCCGTCCACGATCATTGCGACGGCCCAGGCTCAGAGGACCCCCCGGAGGCCGTCTGCGACAGCGACGAGAAACAGCAGAACGTGAAGATCGTCGACTGGCGGGAGGTCAAGCGCGCGCTTGCAATCCGCTAGGTGCTGCGCGCGGATGGCGGTGGGTGGACGTCATGACGCAGGCGCGCTTGCTGTCGCATCGCGCGCGCGGATGACGTGCGCTGGTGCCGTCTGAGGAGCAGCGGCTGATCTTGCTGTTGCGTCGCGCGCGGATGAAGGGGCGCTGGTGCCGTCAGAGCAGCGGCGGCTGAGGCAGCCTCGCACGCGCGGACGGGGGCCGGGGCGTCCGCTGGCCGGACCGGCGACGGCCTCGGGCGGGGGCCGAGGCGGCCCGCCCGTGCCCCGGTGGGAAAGGGCGCACCGGCGCGGCCCGGGGCCCCGCGGCCATGCGGCGCTGCAACCGTCTTCATGGCCCGGATCGTCGGGCGGCGCGCGGCAGGGCGGCCGGTGGAGCCATGGGCCCGTTGACGGCGGACGGGCCGGCTGCCGCTTCCGGCCGATGGGACGGGCGCGGCCGCAGCCCGCCCCGGGTTCGACCGCCGCGCCTCGCCTCGGCGGTTCCCCTCGGGCTAAGGCGCGTAACCCGAGGGCCCGGCCGGACATCCGGATGATGCTCCGGCACCCGAGCGGCTCTCACTGGATTCTTCCCGCCCTGCCACCCCGTTCGCCGGTAGGATGCCCGCCACGATTCCGTCACGATTCCGTCACGGGAACGGCCCGGCAGGCTTCGCCGGGCACCCCGATCATCCTTGCGGCTTGCCAGCGGCGGGCCCCGATCGCTGCGCCCCACACCCGCCGCCCCGGGCGGCAGGCTCCCGGGATCTGCGCGTCGGATGGGGTCTTCCCAGCGTGCCCGGCGGGCCGCCCCCCCGGGCTCAGCTCCCGGGGCCGGGTTCGGGGGTGAAGAATTTTTCGAACTTGCCCGCCATCCCCTTGTAGTCGTCCGCGTCGGGGAAGGTCTGCCGCTTGACGGTCACGTTCGGCCATTCCGCCGAATATCGGGCGTTCAGCTCCATCCACTTCTCAAGGCCGGGCTCGGTATCCGGCACGATCGCCTCCGCCGGGCATTCGGGCTCGCACACGCCGCAGTCGATGCATTCGTTGGGGTTGATCACCAGCATCACCTCGCCCTCGTAGAAGCAGTCCACGGGGCAGACCTCGACGCAGTCCATATACTTGCACTTGATGCAGGCTTCGGTGACCACATAGGCCATGGGCGAAATCCCTACCAAAGTTATCCTGTTTCCGCGCCCCTAGGCCGGAGGCGTGCCGGCGTCAATGGAGCGGCGCTTGCGGCTTGTGAAGCCCGCATTGGGCAGGCAGCCGCCGGGGCATGCTGTCTCAGGCGCGGGCGGACTCCGGGGCGGCGCGCGCCGGTGCGGCTGCGGGAAGGAGCGCGGTATAGGCCCGCTGCGCCTCGGCCGAGGGCCCCCGCCGGTCCGGGATGGCCTCAACACGCACGGCCACCACCCGGTCGCCGTCGGCGAAGGCGATGACGTTGCCGGGTCGCACCCGGGCGCAGCTCCGGTCGATCACCCGGCCGTCCACCCTCAGCCGCCGGCTCTCGCACAGTTCCTGCGCCGCGCTTCGCGAGCGAGCGAGCCGGGCGTACCAGAGCCATTTGTCGAGGCGGAGGGCGGGGCCGTGAACCAAGGCGTCAGTCTCCCAACAGTTGCGAAAGGCTTGCGAACGGGCCGGGGCGGGGGCGTTCGGAGGCCGCCTCGTCTCCCCTGCGGCCGGCCCGGGCGAGGCGCCGGCCGGAGAAGGCGAACCCGGCAGCGCCTTCGGCGGTGGCTGCCGTGCGGAACCCGAGCGCCCGCATGAGACGGGCAAAATCCCGCGGCCCGAGGCCGAGGCTTGCGGAGAGCGCTGGATCGGGCGCAATGGGGGCGTTGCCGGCGCGCTCGGCGAGCCGCTGCGCGTGCACGGCACGGGCCACCCGGTCGGCCATGTCCACGCGGACGGCAATGCCGTCCACCGTCCAGAAGCCGGCGACTGCGTGGAAGCCGGGAGGCGCGTCCGGATCCGCAGGCAGCGAGACACGGCCAGCCGGCGGCGGTGGCGGCATCGCCTCGATCCGGTTGTGGACACCCCAGAAGGCAAGCCGCCAGCGCGTCGCCTCCGGCCGCAGCACCGAGGCGATGAAGACATGGACGACGCCGAGCCGCACGCCGGCCCGGGCGAGCGCCCGCCGGTCCTCGCGCGTCAGGCTTGCAAGCAGGGGCTCGACGCTCGCGCGCGGGAGCGCGCCCATGCAGGCGACCAGCTGGACCGCGAGCCCGCGCGCCGGCGGCGACAGCTGCGGTCCGAGCGCTGCCACGCGCTCGAGGGCGGCGAGGTGCCGCGCGCGGCTTGCCGCCAGCCAGTGCGCCAGCCGGTCCTCAACGGCGGCCCGGGCCGGGGGCGCCAGCGGGAGAAGGCTGCGGTCGAGCTCGACGCGCGGATGAAGCGCGTCCCGGCCGCGGCGCAGCTGCGCGACCCGCGCCCCGTTCCAGAGGATCCGCGGCGGCATTGCTCCGTCGAAGCCGAGCGCGATCGCCTCGTCGGGCGCACCGGCGAGCGCCTGCGCGCGCTGCGCCAGCTCGCGGGCGAGGCGCCGCTCGGCGGCGGCGAGCAGCAGCCGCTTCTCGCCGGCGCGCGCGGCCGGATCGGGCGCGAAGGCAAAGCCCGACAGCTGGCCGATGATGACCCCGTCCACCAGCACCGCGCCATCCGGGTCCACCTCGACGGCAAGATCCGGATCGCGCAGCTTGAGGTCGCGCAGGAGGACAGAGGTGCGCCGGTCGACGAACTTCTGCATCAGCCGCTGGTGGAGCGCGTCGGAGAGCTTGTCCTCCACCTGCCGGGCCCGTTCCGCCCAGCCGTGGGGGTCGGCGAGCCAGTCCGGCCGGTGCGCGACATAGGTCCAGGTGCGGGCGGCCGCGATCCGGTCCGAGAGGGTTGCGATGTCGCCCGCGACATTGTCGAGGACGGCGAGCTCCGAGGCGATCCACGCATCCGGCAGATGGCCGCTGCCCTCGGACAGGTGGCGGAACACCCGGCCCACGAGGCGGGCGTGGGCCGTGGCCCCGGTCTTGCGATAGTCGGGCAGGCCGCAGGCCGCCCAGAGCCGCATGAGCGCCTCGCGGCCCCGCGCGCGCTCCATCACCCAGGGCTCGCCGGCGAGGAGCTTCAGGACCGCGACGTCGATCGCATCGGGCCCGCGCACCAGCTCCGGGGCGGACGGCCGGGCATCAAGGCTCATGATGAGGCGGTGGAGCGAGCCGAAGTCCAGCCGGGCGTTGCGCCACATGAGGCCGGTGAGCGGCGGGAAGAGGTGCGCCTCGATCGCCTCGACCTGGTCCTGGCCGAGGGCGGGGCCCTCGCCGTCGCCGACGAGCAGGGTGGAGAAGGTGCCGTCGCGCTGGTGCCGCCCCGCCCGGCCGGCAATCTGGGCGAGTTCGGCGGCCGACAGGCGCCGGTGGCGGCGGCCGTCGAACTTGGAAGTGGCCGCAAAGACAACATGGTCAAGCGCCATGTTGAGGCCCATGCCGATCGCGTCGGTGGCGACGAGATAGTCCACCTCGCCCGACTGGTACATGGCCACCTGGGCGTTGCGGGTGCGCGGCGAGAGGCCGCCCATCACCACCGCCGCCCCGCCCTTGTGCCGGCGCAGCATTTCGGCAAGCGCATAGACATCTGCGGCGGTAAAGGCGACGACGGCCGTGCGCGCCGGCAGGCGGGAGAGCTTGCGCGGCTCGACCCAGGAGAGGCGGGAGAAGCGCGGGCGCGAGACGATGGCCGCATCGGGAAGCAGGCGCTGCACCAGCGGGCGCAGCGTCTCCGAGCCCAGGATCATGGTCTCGGCCGTGCCGCGCAGGTGGAGGAGCGCGTTCGTGAACACGTGCCCGCGATCCGGGTCGGCGCCCATCTGCGCCTCATCGATTGCAAGGAACGGGAAGGCGCGGTCGGTCGGCAGGCTCTCCGCCGTGCAGAGGAAATAGCGCGCGCCTGGCGGCACGATCCGCTCCTCGCCGGTGACGAGCGCGACCTGGTTTGCGCCCTTGATCGCCACCACCCGGTCGTAGACTTCGCGGGCCAGGAGGCGCAGCGGAAAGCCGATGGCACCGCCGGCATGGCGGCACATGCGCTCGACGGCAAGATGGGTCTTGCCAGTGTTGGTGGGCCCGAGGACGGCGGTGAGCTGCGCGCGGAGGGCGGTCATGCCGGCCCGGGCGTCTCCGCCGCGCCGGGACGGCGCGCACCGTAGGGGCGCAGGCGGCTGAGGGGTGCAAACCGGCCCGCGCCGGCCCGGCCGCGCGCGCCCGATGCCTGCCCGGCCGCGCGCAGGGCGGGAG
>Ga0308414_1002311_pt1 | contig 12413 bp, 9 predicted proteins | sample HotsprSampleOS50_FD_205667 | JGI IMG/M metagenome (GOLD analysis project Ga0308414, IMG submission 205667) | Hot spring phototrophic mat microbial communities from Octopus Spring, Yellowstone National Park, Wyoming, United States - 20090730_OS50 ... | reverse complement strand
AGCCAGTCCGGCACATTCGTATGAAGCGTTCATGCGATTGCCGGGCGAGCGCCCGGTGACGCGCAAGCGCGGGCGGACAGTCGTGACGATCAAGGCGGGGGGAGAGACATGGTATTTGAAGCGGCACACGGGGGTGCCGTTGCTGGGGGCGCTGCGGGCGCTTGTGCGGTTGAGGGGTTTGGTGACAGAGGCGGAAGCGGAGTGGCGCGGGGCGATGGTGATGGAGGAGTTGGGTATTCCGTGCGTGCCGTTGGTGGCGATGGGCGGGCGGGTGCGGTATGGATTTTGGGAACGCGGATCGTTCATTGTAACAGCGGAACTGCGCGGGGGGCGGCCGCTGGAAGCGGTGTTGCGAGAGGGGGAGCCGTTAACGCTGGAGCAGCGTGTGAAGCTGGCGCGGCGGCTGGGGCAGTTGGCGCGGCGGCTGCACATGGCCGGCTGGGCGCATTGTGATTTCTATCTTGGCCATATTTATGTGGTGGGAGATTTGCGCGGGGCGTACCGGCTGCACGTGCTGGATGTGCAGCGGGTGCGGCGGGGTGCGCGGATAGGGAACCGTTGGTCGTTGAAGGACATCACGGCGCTGTATTTCTCGAGCCTGCCGCTGGGGGGGGTACGAGTGAGCGACCGGTTGCGGTTTGTGCAGGCGTATATGGGCGGGGGCGCGCGGCAGCGGGGGCGGCGGAAGAAGTTTGTGCGTGCGGTGATGCGCAAGGCAGCGCGGGTGGCGGCGCACACGGAGAAGCTGTTGGTGCGGCGGCGCGCGCGCGGCGAGTTGCAGTAAGATAACGAAAGAGGGGCGTGCTTGCAATTTGCATTTTGTTAGGTTATAATGCTCGCAAACAGTTTTATTGAGTACTCATCGAGGGCCACATGAACGAATGGATGTTTTCAGATCATGGCATCAGCGAAGACCCGCGCGACGGGCTGCAAGACCTCTTGGCGCAAGTAGACGAGGATGTGGACGGGCTGCTGGAGGTGTTGAGCGAGTTTTTTGTTGAGTGTCCGGATGCCTGGCATCAATTCTGTTCATTCTGGGTCAACTGGCGCGACGCGGAGATGCAGGAAGAAGAAGTATGAGCATGGGCGCCGGCACGCTACAATCCCACCTTGTGTAACCTGCCTAGACTTTTATGGATCGTCCGACTCGGTTGGTGGCCATAACGGCCGGAGTATTGTGTTGCGTTGGCGGCGGGCTGGCGGTGGCGCGGTATGGTGTGCTGGGCGGTGATCTATCCGGCATGGTGCAGGGCGCGCGGTGGCACATCACGATGCGGGTGACGAGTTTTGCGCGGCGGCCGACGGCGTATGTAAAACTGCTGGTGCCGCCCAAGTCGGATGCGCAACAGATCAGCGGGGAAGAGTTTGTAGAACGCGGCATGACGCGGCATCAGAGCATTGAACCGCCGGAGCGCAACCGCGTGATTGAGTGGCGCGCGGCTGGCACGACGGGGGCGAAAGACATGGCGGTGACGTTTTTAGCGCAGACGTTGCCGGGGCAAGTGCCGTCAGCGCCGATTGCGCGGCGGAATTTGGATGAGATGACTGAATATTATCTGCGCGCGACTGACAAGGTGCAATCGTCGGCGCCGGCGATACAGAAGCTGGCGCGCGAGCTAGTGGGCAACCTTGTGCGGACGGAGGATAAGATCAATGCGATCTACCGGTATTGTGCGTTCCGGATCGCCAACAGCTCGGTACCTGGGACGGTTGACGCAATAACGTGTCTGACGAACGGGTTCAGTGATTGCGGCGGGAAGAGCCGGCTGATGGTGGCGTTGTTGCGCGCGAGCGGCATTCCGGCGCGTGTGGTAGGCGGGCTGATCCTGACAGAAGGTGTGAAGCGCGACACCCATGTGTGGGTGGAAGCATGGGACGGGGAGCAATGGGTGCCGTTTTGCCCGTTGAACCGGCATTACCGGACGCAGCCGCCGAATTACTTGATATTGTACCGCGGTGATTATCCATTGCTACGGCACCGCTACATGGATCAGGTGGTGTATGATTTTTCGTTGCGGCGGATTGCCGCGCATCAAGTGGCCGACAGCGGCGAGACGAACCGCTGGCGCGACATTGCGACAGGGGTGTCGATGGCGCGGTTGTCGCCGAACAGCCAGTGGGCGGTGAAGTTTTTGTTGTTGATACCGCTGGGCGCGCTGGTAGTGTGTTTCCTGCGCAATGTAATTGGCGTGCCCACAATTGGCACGTTTTCGCCTGTGTTGATTTCGCTTGGAATTCATCTGGCGCCACTGCGCTGGGGCATCATCACCGTGGTGGCATTTTTGGTGGTGGGGCTGGTGGTGAGGTATTTGTTGGAGGGGATGAAGTTGCTGCTGGTGCCGCGGCTGTCGGTGATGTTGACAGTGGTGATTGTGGGCATGATCGGGCTGGTGGTACTGACGGATCAGGTGGAGAGTGAATTAGGGACGATCGTGGGGTTGTTGCCGGTGGTGATATTGACGATGTCGATCGAACGCTGCTGGCTGTTGGAAATCGAAGACGGGTTTGTCAACATGTTGAAACATGTGTCGGGGACACTGGCGAGCGTGGTGGTGATATGTTTGGTGTTTCGGATGCGCCTGCTGGTGAACGGATTGTTCGCATTGCCGGAACTCGTGCTGATAGTCATCGCCCTGATGCTGGTGCTGGGGCGGTATACGGGCTTCCGGCTGTCAGAGCTGCTGCGCTTCCGCGCGATTGTGCATGAGCGGGGCAAATAAGACGTATTGGCAGTGGTTGGGGGAGCGGAGCATTTTGTGCATGAACCGCCGGAATGCGCAGTATATTTTGCTGCACAATCCGCGCGCGCACTACCGGTTGGTGGATGAGAAGCTGGCGACGAAGGAGCTGGCGCAGGCGGCGGGGGTGCCGTGCCCGCAGACGTATGCGGCGGTGACGAGCTTTGGCGAGTTGGGGCGGGTGCTGGGGCGGGTGCTGGGGGAGCATCACACGCTGGTGATCAAACCGAACCGCGGGGCGGCGGGGTGGGGGGTGCTGGTGCTGGAGCGGGACGGCGCGGGGACGTGGCGGCGGACGAGCGGCGTGCCGGTGAGCGAGATGGACATGCGGTTTCATCTTACTTCGATCCTGTCGGGGCTGTATTCATTGAGCGAACTGCCGGACAGTGCGATCATCGAGCAACGCATTTTCCCCCATCCGTTTTTCAAGGACATCACGTGGCAAGGGACGCCTGATGTGCGGATCATACTGTATAAGACGATCCCGGTGATGGCGATGATGCGGCTGCCGACGAAGCAATCGGGCGGGCGGGCGAATCTGCATCAGGGGGCAGTGGGGCTGGGCATTGCGATCGCGAAGGGAACGACGCGGAGCGGGGTGTGCCGCAACCGGCGGGTGGAGGTGCATCCGGACACTGGCGCGCCGCTGCACGGGCTCGTGGTGCCTGACTGGCAGCGAGCGTTAGAGATATCGCGCTTGCTGGCGCAACGCATCGCGCTGCAGTACATTGGTGTTGACTTGATGTTGGACGCCGTGCACGGGCCGATGATGATTGAAGCGAATGCGCGGCCGGGGCTGAGCATCCAGGTGGCCAATTCGTTAGGGCTGCGGCGGCGGCTGGAATTTTTGGATGCGCGGCTAGAGCGGGGCATACCGCCGGAGGAGGTGTGGGCAGAATTTCACACGCGCATAGGCAACGACGAGATTTAGGGCATGAGGAACCTGCACGAGTTTGCCTACGATGCGTTCCAGCTCAAGGCCATCGAGGCCGTGCAAGGCGAGGCGTCAGTGCTGGTGGCGGCGCCGACGGGGGCGGGCAAGACGGTGATTGCCGATCACGTGATCATGCAGGCGCTGGAGCAACGGCGGCCGGTCATCTACACAGCGCCGATCAAAGCGTTGAGCAATCAAAAATACCGTGAATTTTCGGCGCGGTATGGCGATTTGGTGGGAGTGATCACGGGGGATGTGGCCATCAATGCGCGCGCGCCGCTGCGCATCATGACGACAGAAATCTACCGCAACACGCTGCTGGACGAACCGGATCAGATCGAAGACGTGGCGTGGGTGATCTTTGATGAAGTGCATTACTTGGATGATGAAGAGCGCGGCACGGTGTGGGAAGAATCCATCATTCTGACGCCGTTGCGCACGCGGCTGCTGTGTTTGAGCGCGACGGTGCCGAACATTGATGAGCTGGCGGCATGGATGGAGCAGACGCTGGGGCGGCCGACGCGCGTAGTGGTAGAGACAAAGCGGCCCGTGCCATTGCACCTGCGTTTTCAATGCCAGGGGCAGATAGTGGAGCGCTGGAAGGAGGCGCGTGAATTGCTGAATGTGCCGCGCATGCGGCGCGCGCGCTGGCCGGATCAACGGCGGCAGGTGCATGTTGCGCCGAACCGGCTCAGTGCGCTGATCAAGTACATACGGGAACAGGACGGGCTGCCGTGCATCTATTTTGCGTTTGGGCGGCGGCGCACGGAGGAACTGGCGGAAGAAGTGTTGGGCTATCTGTTCTTGCCCGCGGCGCAGCACGGCGAGGTGGAGCGGCGGTTTGACGAGTTGTGCAAACGTTACGATGTTATGCATGAGGCGTCGGCGCAGCGGCTACGTCCGTTTATCCGGCATGGCGTGGCCTATCATCACGCGGGGATGCTGCCGACGCTGAAAGAAGTTGTCGAGCAGCTTTTCACCGCGCGGCTGTTGCAGTTAATTTTCACGACAGAAACGTTTGCGCTGGGGATCAACATGCCGGCGCGCACGGTAGTATTCGACAGTTTGCGCAAGTATTATCCGAGTGGGTTTGACACGCTGCGGCCGCGGGAATTTCAGCAAATGGCGGGGCGGGCGGGGCGGCGCGGCATGGATGACGAGGGGTTTGTGTATGTGCGGCTGACGCCTATGCAGAACCGGCCGGAGGAGGTGCAGCACACGTTGTTTGCGGAATCCGCGCCGGTGTTCAGCCAATTCAACGCGTCGTATGCAACGCTGTTGAATTTGTACGAATTGCACGGCGAGAAGGTGGTAGAGTTGTATCCGAAAACGCTGCACTATTTTCAGGCATCGAAGCGGCGGCGGCGGCAGGCGCTTGAGCGGTTTACGGACCGGCTGAATGTGCTGAAGGAGTGCGGGTGCATCCGGCGGGAGCGGCTGACGGTGCGGGGGGATTTTGCGCGGTGGATGTTCGGGTATGAGTTGTATTTGTCAGAATTATTTGAAGAGGGATTGCTGGATCGTTTTTCGCCGCACGAGCTGGCGTTTGCGTTGTCGTGCCTCGTGTATGAGCCGCGGCGCGGGGTGCCGCAGGCGCGCTACGTGCCGAAGCAGTTTGCGTGGGTGCTGCGGGAACTACAACGGACACACCGCGTGATCGCGCAACTGGAAGACCGGCACGACATCGAGCCCGTGGCGCCGCCGCCGCATCCGCAACTGGGCGGCGCGTTGGAGGCGTGGCTGAAAGGCGCGGCGTTTGAGCGGGCAGTGAGCGCGGGGGAGGTGGATGAAGGCGAGTTGGTGCGTTACTTGCGGATGATCATTCAGTTGCTGCGGCAGTTGGGGCAGGCGCCGCACACGTCGGAGAAGCTGCGGGGGGCGGCGCGAGACGCGCGCATGTTGATTGACCGCGGGGTGGTGGATGCGGAACGGCAGTTGCGGGCGTAGGGGCTGGTGGGAGTAATGAAGCGAGTGGGAGATGCGGCATACCATGCGTTGAGCGGGTGTCTGCGGGGGTATTTTGGGATGAAGGTGCAACGCATTCCGGTATCGCTGCACCGCACGTGTCCGCATCGCCGCGATGGGAAAAGTGGGTGTGTGTTTTGTTTGCCGGAATCCTACGAGCCGGCAGTGGAGATGACAGCAGGGAGCGTGCGGGAGCAATTGGAACGCGGGATGGCCCGGCACGCGGGGCGGGGCGGGGCGCAGGGGTTCATCGCGTATTTGCAGAGCGGCAGTAACACGTGCGGCACGGTGGAGGAGCTACGGGCGGTGTACACGGAGGCGTTGAGCGTGCCGGGGGTTGTTGCGTTAAGTATTGCGACGCGGCCGGATTGTTTGCCGGGGCCTGTGTTGGCGTTGTTGGAAGAGCTGGCGGGGCAGCATCGTATTTGGGTTGAGTTGGGTGTGCAAAGCATGCATGACCGGACGCTTGCGGCACTGGGGCGAGGGCATGATGCCGCATGTTGCGCGCGGGCGATTGAGGCGTTGATGGAGACGCGCGTGCAGCATGTGGTGGCACACATGATTCTGGGCTTGCCGGGCGAAAGAGAGGACGACATGCACGCCAGCATGCGCATGGTATGCGGGCTACGGCGCCTGGGGGCTGAAGGGGCATTTCCGCGCTTGGGACTTAAATTGCATCATTTGCAGGTGATGCGCGGGACGGCGCTGGAGGGAATGTGGCGCGCGGGAGCAGTGCCGGTGTATGATGTAGAAGACTATGCGCGGCTAGTGGTGAAAGTGCTGGAGCGCGTGCCGTGGGATGTCGTGATACACCGGTTGTGCGGGGCGGCGGGGGCGGAGTATGTATGCGCGCCGCATTGGGAGGGGGGGCCGGCGCAGCACATTGCGCGCATACGGGCGGAATTTACGCAGCGCGGGACGTGGCAGGGGAGGCTGTGCGAAGAAGGATAGGACGGATAGGACAAATAGGACCTATTTTATTCTTCGTGGCAGAATTGGAGGAGATAGAGAGTATAGTAGAAGCCGCGGCGGGCGAGCAAGGCGTCGTGAGAGCCGCGTTCAAGGATTTGTCCTTGATCGAGGACAAGAATTTCATCGGCGCGTTTGATGGTGCTGAGGCGGTGGGCGACGACGATGCTGGTACGGCCGCGCATGAGGGTCTCAATGGCTCGTTGGATCAAGCTTTCGGTGGCCGGATCAACATTACTGGTGGCTTCGTCGAGGATCAGGACACGCGGATCATGGGCGAGGGCGCGGGCGAAGCAGAGGAGCTGTTTTTGGCCGGAAGAGAGGGTGGCGCCGCGCTCCATCATCAGTTCGTCAAAGCCGTGCGGCAGGGCTTCGATGAAAGCGCGGGCTTGGACGAGCTCTGCAGCGGCGATAATGTCGTCGTGAGAAATGTCATCGCGGCCGAGGCGGATGTTGTCAGCGACGGAGCGGCTGAAGACAAAAGCGTCTTGGAGGACAATCGCCATTTGGCGGCGCAGAGCGTCGAGCGGCCAGTGGCGGAGGTCGGCGCCATCGAGCAGTACCGCACCGGCATCGGGGTCGTAGAAGCGGCAGGCGAGATTGATGATGGAGGATTTGCCGGCGCCGGTTGGCCCGACAATGGCGACACTGCGCCCGGGCTCGACACTGAACGAGACACCTTTGAGGACTTCGGTGCCATTGACATAGGAAAAGCGGACATTATCAAAGACGACCTGGCCGCGCGGGTGTGTTATGAGCGCGGGGGTGGCCGGTGTGCGCACTTCGGGCAGCTCGTCGAGGATAGTGAAGATGCGTTCTGCGGCGGCCATGGCGCTTTGCATCACCGTGTATTGCTGGCTCATTTCGATGATGGGGCGGTACATTTCGTTGAGATACTGAATGAACGCGATCAGCACGCCAATTGTCAGTATGCCGCCCATGACACTCCAGCCGCCGTAGACGAGCGCCAGCGCAATGGCCATGCTGCGCAGCGTATCGACCATGGGGCGAAAGGTGCCGAAGACGACCAGTTCATTCATATTGGCGCGAAAGTAGGCGGTGTTGGTGGCAGCGAAATCACGTGTGCGGCGGGTCTGCTGGCGAAAGACTTGGATAATCTTAATGGCGGACAAATCTTCGTTGAGGCGCGCGTTGAGGCGTGACAAGTGGCGGCGGACTTCGCGATACACTTCGCGCGCACGGCGTTTGAACAGCATGGCCACGATGACAAACAACGGCAGCAACGCCAGCGCCGCGAGCGCCAGGCGTGTGTTGAGGCTCAGCAAGATGATCATCGCGCCAAAGAAGTACAGCAGGTCTTTGACGAGGCCGACGATTACGGTTGAGAAGACTTCGTTGATGGCCTCGATGTCGTTGGTGACGCGCGTGACGAGGCGGCCAACGGGCGTGCGGTCGAAATAGCGCAGGGAGAGGGAATGAATGTGGTTGAAGAGGTGAGTGCGGAGATCAAGCATGGCGCGCTGGCCGGCGACCTGCAAGAGCAAGGCGTGACCATACTCGGTGAGGAGTTTAACGAGAATGACGGCGAGCATGAGGAGTGCGAGGCGGGAGACGCCGCGGAGTTGGGCGCGGCGTGCGCGCAAGAGCGTGAGGGGGCCGATGTGCGCGCGGGTGTTTTGCGGCAGGAGCCAGTATGCGCCTTCGACAAAGCCGGCATCGGCGGAGCGCGCTTGGGCGGGCAGCAGGAAATAGAGGTTGCTGTCGCGGGTGACGTAGTCATGCGTGACGGTGCGCAGCGGGCTGCCCGGGCGTTCGGCGGCGCGTTGTGGTACGAGCAGCGAAGCGGGCGAGGGCTGCACGGCGGTGGGAATGTGAGCTGCATAGGTGGCAAGCCGTTCTGCGGAGCCAGTATAGCGGACGTATACAACGGTCAAGTAGTTGTCAATACCGATTTTGACCAGATACGGCATGAGCAATTCAAGGCCGGTGGTAAGCAGCAGCAGCACGGCGGCGCTCGCAAACATGCGTGCGTGGGGGAGAATGTAGCGCAACAAGCGGCGCACAAGGCGGGCGTCGTAGGCCTTGCCGATGACATCCTCTGAAAGGTCGCTGTCGTGCATAATGAGGAAAATCTGTGATAAGGATTATACGGAATCCAGACGGTGCGGTCAACGATCAGAGATAGTGCGCATCGGGCGACTGTGGCGGGCCGCGGGCCGCGGCGGCGTGATGCGCGCAGGGGGCAAGGGCAGCGAGGCTGCTGCAGCTGCACGCTTATGTTGCTAGTCGCCGGATTTAGGAAGACGAAGCCACTGGCATGGTGAGGGGGAATTTGGTATAATAAGGCAGTTGAAAAGACGACGTAATAATTAGGAGGCAGTATGAATGACGCGACGGTAGTGGTTACCAAAAAAGGCATGAGCACGGGAGCGAAGGTTGGCAGATGTAGACGTATGGTGGCAGGGGTTTAATCAACAGGGCAGGGTAGATGGCGAAGTACGGGGCACGCGGCAGACGAGTAATGAGTGAGACGATGTATCAAGAGGGGCCACGCGAGGCGTGCGGGGTGTTTGGGGTATATGGGCACGCGAACGCGAGCGAGTTGACGTTTTATGGGCTGTTTGCGTTGCAGCACCGCGGGCAGGAGAGCGCGGGGATCGTGGCGCGGACAGGGGAGGGGCTGATCGGGCACACGGGAATGGGGCTGGCGAGCGATGTGGTGACGCCGGACGAGTTGGCGCGGCTGCGGGGAGACGCGGCGATCGGGCATGTACGGTATTCGACGACGGGCGCGAGCATGGTGAAGAACGCGCAGCCGCTGCTGGTGGATTATGCGCGGGGGCAGCTGGCGGTGGGGCATAATGGGAATTTGGTCAATGCGGGAACATTGCGGAAAGAGTTGGAGGCAGCGGGCTCGATTTTTCAGACGACGACGGACAGTGAGATTATTGTACATTTGATGGCGCGGCCATTCAAAGGGAGTTTTGAGGAGTTGCTGATAGCGGTGTTACGGCGGCTGCAGGGGGCGTATACGCTGGTGATGCTGACGCCGGGGGCGATGATTGGGATACGAGATCCTCATGGGTTCCGGCCGTTGTCACTAGGGCGGATAGGGGATGCGCATGTGCTGGCATCGGAGACGTGTGCGTTTGATTTGACGGGGGCGGACTTTATACGGGACATTGAGCCGGGAGAGATCGTGATGATTGACGATGAGGGTGTGCGGTCGTTGCGGTTTGGGAGTGTAGTGACGGCGGCGCCGTGCATCTTTGAGTATGTATATTTTGCGCGGCCGGACAGCAGGCTGTGGGGGCGGACGTGCCATGTAGTGAGGAAGGAGCTGGGGCGGGAGCTGGCGCGTGAATATCCGGTGGGAGCGGACATTGTGATAGGGGTGCCTGATTCGGGGAGTTCAGCGGCGTTGGGGTTTTCGGAAGAGAGCGGGATACCGCTGGAGATGGGGTATATTCGGAATCACTATGTGGGGCGGACGTTCATCGCGCCGCTGCAAAGCGACCGGGATATCAAGGTGCGGGTGAAGCTGAATGTGATGCCGGAAGTAGTGGCGGGGAAGCGGGTGGTGATTGTAGATGATTCGATAGTGCGGGGGACGACGACGTTTTCGCGCGTGGCGGAGCTGAAGCGTGCTGGGGCGAAAGAAGTGCATGTGCGGATCAGTTGCCCGCCGACGCGGTTTCCATGTTTTTATGGAGTAGATTTTCATGCGCACGAGCAGTTGATTGCGGCGCGGCACACGATTGATGAGATTGCACAATTTCTGAATGTAGATTCGTTAGGGTATTTAAGTTTGGAAGGGCTGCAGAAAGTGTGTGGGGGTACGCCGTATTGTTGCGCGTGTTACACGGGGAGTTATCCAGTGCCGCTGGAAGAGCGTGTTGACAAAACGATGATGGAGCGGGCGCGGCGAACGTGGGAAAAAGACACACCGGCAAGCGTACGGGCGGCGGAGTGCGGCGGGAAGAAGAGGGGCGCCGGGCGGGCGAAGAAGGGGGGTGCAGCGGAGGCGGCGGGCGGGATGAGTGATTTGTTTGGGGCATAGGACGGATGGGACATATAGGACGGATAGGACGTATTACATGAGGAGGAGCGAATGACAGGGATAGTGTGGAATCCGGTATTGATCTGGTTTTTGGCTGGGGCGGCGCTGGCGGTGCTGGAGTTTTTCGTGCCGGGGATAGTATTGATTTTTTTTGGGGTGAGCGCGTGGGTGGTATCGGCGTTGCTGGCGGTGGGAGTGCCGTTGAGTTTGCCATGGCAAATTGGGATTTGGATAGCGCTGGGAGTAGTGTTGTTGTTCACGATGCGGCGGTGGTTGTCGGGGCAATTGACGGGGTTTACGTGGCAGAAGGAGGATTTGAACAAGATGCCGCACGAAGCGGTGGGGGCGCGGGTGGAAGTAGTGGAGGCGATAGGGGGGAAGGGGATGGAAGGGCGTGTGAAGTGGAAAGGGACGTTATGGCGGGCGGTGGCGGAAGAGGCCATTGCTGCTGGAACGGTAGTAGAAGTGGTGAGCCAGGAGAACCTGGTATTGCGCGTGAAGCGGGTGGTATGAGGAGCGAGCGAGGGATGAAATGCGCTGGCCGCGTCGCGCTGGTATCAGGATTTGCTGGACAAGATGACGCTTCATATAGTAAGGAATACGCGTGCCGGTGATTGGCGGGGACACGCATGCGGTGGTGCTTGAACTTTTGAAATTCGGGCACTTCAAGCGTAACTATGTTGCGTTTGGGTATGACTGGGACCGGACAGAGTATTTGCAGCGCAAGGATGAGCAGTTTCGAGGCCTGATTGCGCGGGATGTGGAAGCATTTGCCGGTTTTTTACGATCGAGCAGTATTAAGATGACAGGAGCATGATATGACCTACACACAGCTTGGGCGGAGCGGGGTAAAAGTGAGCCGGTTATGTTTGGGCACGATGAATTTCGGGCCGCAGACGGATGAGCGGACGAGTTACGCGATTATGGATCGTGGGTTGGAGCTGGGGATAAATTTTTTTGATACGGCGGATGTGTATGGGTGGAAGAAGGGAGAAGGGGTGACGGAACAGATCATTGGGCGGTGGCTGGCGCAGGGTGGTGGACGGCGTGACAGGATCGTGCTGGCGACGAAAGTGTACGGCGTGATGGGTGACGGGCCGAACGACGCAAGGCTGTCTGCGGTGCATATTCGCAAGGCGTGTGATGACAGTTTGCGGCGGCTGCAGACGGACTGGATAGATTTGTACCAGATGCATCACATAGACCGTGCGACGCCGTGGGAAGAAATCTGGCAGGCATATGAGACATTGGTGCAGCAAGGGAAAGTGATTTACGCGGGGAGCAGCAATTTTGCGGCGTGGCAGATTGTGCAGGCACAGCATGCGGCGCGGGAGCGGCATTTTATGGGGCTGGTGTCGGAGCAGAGCAAGTATAGTTTGCTGACGCGGGCGATTGAATTGGAAGTGGTGCCGGCGTGCAGGGCGTACGGGGTGGGAATTATCCCGTGGAGCCCGCTGGCGGGGGGATTACTGGGAGGAGGGGCTGGGGGTGCGACGGAGGGGCGGCGGGCGGGGAAGCACGTACAGGCGGATTTTGAAAAAGAGCGTGGGCGGATAGAAAAGTACGAGGCGTTATGTGGCAAGATTGGGGAGCGGCCTGCGGATGTGGCGTTGGCGTGGCTGCTTAAAAATCCGGCGGTAACCGCGCCGATCATCGGGCCGCGGACGGTGGAGCAGCTGGAGGGGAGCATGCGGGCGCTGGAGGTAGAGTTGAGCGAGGAGACCATGCAGGCATTGGACGAGTTGTTTCCCGGGCCGGGGGGTGAGGCGCCGGAGGCGTATGCGTG
>Ga0308414_1002309_pt1 | contig 12416 bp, 10 predicted proteins | sample HotsprSampleOS50_FD_205667 | JGI IMG/M metagenome (GOLD analysis project Ga0308414, IMG submission 205667) | Hot spring phototrophic mat microbial communities from Octopus Spring, Yellowstone National Park, Wyoming, United States - 20090730_OS50 ... | reverse complement strand
ATGGCAAGCGGCGATCTAGCCCCCAGTGATGTGCTGTCGGCTTTGGATACTGGGTTATTTCTCTCCAATTTGCACTATCTCAACTGGAGCGATCGCACCAATGCCAGAATTACAGGCATGACCCGCTATGCTTGCTTTTGGGTAGAAAATGGCAAGCTGTCAGCACCGATCAAAAACTTACGCTTTGATGATAGTGTTTACAGTTTTTTTGGCGATAACCTAGAGCGACTCACCAGCCATGCCGAGTTTATAGCGAGTACCGACACCTACGGACAGCGATCGCTGGGGGGAATTTCTGCCCCCGGACTACTGGTCAAAAACTTTACCTTTACCCTCTAAGCACGATTTACGCCTGAACCATGCCTACCCTCTACGCCACTATCACCAATCATGGGTTTGGTCATGCCACCCGCATAGCATCAGTATTAGCGGTTTTACAAAGCCAAGCCCCAGAGCTAGAAATAATTGTGGCATCGACCACCCCACAGTGGCTCTTAGCTGAGTACCTAACCCAACCATTTAGCTATCGCCCCCGCTCCTTTGATGTAGGAGTAGTGCAATCCGACAGTTTGGCGATGGACAAAGAACAAACTTGGCAGAGATGGCAAGAGATTCATTCTCAGCAGACAGAAATTATTGCCGAAGAAGCTGAGTTTTTAGCACAGCAAAAAGTAGATTTAGTCCTAGCAGACATTCCCCATCTTGCTATAGGCATCGCCCACCGAGCAGGCGTTCCTTGCTGGATGATGAGCAACTTTGGTTGGGATTTTATCTATCGCCCTTGGGGGAAAAAATTTAGTGAAGTGGCAGATTGGTTAAGTGAAAGTTACGCCCAATGCGATCGCTTGTTTCGTCTCCCTTTTTGTGAGGCAATGGCAAGTTTTCCTGTAATCCAAGATGTGGGTTTAACTGGTGTAAATTGCCATTTCACCCCAGAAGATTTGCACAGCAAACTAGGTTTATCTGCCAACCGTTTTACTATTCTCTTAACTTTTGGTGGTTTAAGTTTGCAGGAAATTCCCTACAATAATGTTTTGCGATTTCCTGATTGGCAGTTCATCACTTTTGATCAAAACGCCCCCAATTTACCTAATCTTAAAGTCATTGATCGGCGGTGGCAAATCCGTCCCTTAGATGTCATGCAAATTTGCGATCGCATCGTCACCAAACCCGGTTATGGCACACTAGCAGAAATCTATCGCACAGGCAAACCAGTGATTTGTTTACGGCGCAATGACTTTGCTGAGGCAGATTTACTGATTGCGGGAGTTGAGCAATATATGCACCACTTGGTAATTGAACCCGCTGACTTCTTGCATGGCGATTGGCACTTCTTAGCAGAAACTTTGCGATCGCCCACCTCCAACCAAAAACTACCCTGTGATGGAGAATACACTATAGCCCATGCAGTTTTAGAATACTTTGCTTATGCTTCTACCTAGTATATCTCAACAACATCTCCAGCTATGGGTCACCTGCCGCCGTAAATTTCGCCATACTTTTTTGGACGATATCAATTTCCCGATCAACTATGAATTGCAGGAAAAACTGACCTTAGGCAAACAGTTTCACCTGCTCATACAACAGCACCAAATGGGTATAGACATCACGCAAATAGTTGATTCCGAAAGCCAAATACAGAAGTGGTTTCATTCCTACTTAGCCCACCCACCCCAGATGCTTGATGGCGAGCAATTCTCTGAACAAAAACGCACTGTGCAGTTTGCTGGTACGACACTCACCGCAATTTATGACTTAGTAATTTTAGGCAAAACATCAGCGCAAATCATCGACTGGAAAACCCATCAGAACCCCATTGCTTCCTCAATTTTAGCTGACCACTGGCAGACCAAACTTTACCTATTTATCTTGCATGAAACTACTAACTATACCCCAGAACAAATATCTATGACCTATTGGTTTGCCAATGCTCTTCCTAGTCACAAAACCGTAGAGATTACCTACACCACAAATCTGCATCAAGCAACTACTCAGACATTGCGCAAGATTCTGCAAGAGATGGCAGAGGATGATCGCTACTTACCGCTGTCTTTGGATAGCAAACCTTGTCAGCATTGTGAATTTTTGCCTCGTTGTCAGACAGAAGTTACCAGCATTCAACTAACTAATTTAGATTTAGATATTGCCAATATCCCCGAAGTGGTTATCTAAGACATACAGCCAAAGCTAAAGCGGCGGCTGTGCCCGATGCCACTCGGTGGTTTGCTCATAGGCATAGGCAATCTGAAAGAGCAAATCTTCTTGCAGGACATTGCCAATCAACTGCAAGCCGATGGGCAGTTTTTGCTGATCAAAGCCGCAGGGCAAACTCAAGGCGGGCAAGCCTGCCAAGTTGACAGGAATGGTCATCAGGTCGGACAGGTACATGGCAAGGGGATCGCTCACCTTACTGCCTGCGGGAAAGGCGGTACTGGGAGCAGTGGGACAGAGGAGTACATCCACTTGGGCAAAGGCATGGCTAAAATCCTGCTTGATCAGGGTGCGTACCTTCTGCGCCTTGAGATAGTAGGCATCGTAGTATCCCGCCGAGAGGACATAGGTGCCAATCATAATGCGCCGCTTTACCTCAGCGCCAAAGCCCTGCTCTCTAGTTTGCTGGTACATACTCAGCAGATTGTCGGCTGTCATGTCCCGCAGTCCATACTTCACCCCGTCATAGCGCGCTAGGTTGGCTGAGGCTTCCGATGGGGCAATGATGTAGTAGGTGGGCAGTCCGTAGGCAAAATAGGGACAGGAAACAGGCTGGATCACTGCGCCTAATTGCTCTAAATGAGCGATCGCCCCATTGATAGCCTGTAAAACATCACTGTCTAAGCCCTCAGCGGTCATAGTTTCTTGGATCACCCCAATCCGCTTGCCCTTGAGGGGCAGGTCATCCAGCGCCCCGAGGTGGGAAGCATAGTCGGGAATATCCACCTTGAGGCTAGTGGAGTCCCTAGGATCATGCCCTGCCATCACCTGCAACATGAGTGCTGTATCTTTGACACTGCGCCCAAAACTGCCAATCTGATCCAGCGATGAGGCAAATGCCACCAAACCATAGCGGGAGACCAGACCATAAGTAGGTTTGATGCCCACTACCCCGCAAAACGAGGCAGGCTGACGGATCGAGCCACCCGTATCTGAGCCAGTGGCAACCACGCATTCCCCACCCGCTACAGCGGCGGCAGAGCCACCCGATGATCCCCCAGGTACGCAGTCGAGGTTCCAAGGGTTGGCAGTGGGGTGAAAGGCAGAATTTTCCGTAGAACTACCCATCGCAAACTCATCTAGGTTAGTTTTGCCGACGGCGATCGCCCCCGCCGATAGTAGTTTGCTTACAGCAGTTGCCTCATAGGGCGGAATAAAATCTGCCAGAGAACGGGAAGCGCAGGTAGTTCTAATGCCTTTGGTGCACATATTATCTTTGATGGCGATGGGCACTCCCGCCAAAGGTGGTAATTCTGCCCCAGCACGGCGTAATTGATCGATGCAATCTGCCTGTGCTAACGCCAGTTCGGGGGTGAGGGTAATAAAACTACGCAGTTTCGGCTCGATCGCTTGGATGCGTTGCAAATAAGTTTCCGTAATTGCGCGAGCGGTGCGATCGCCATTGAGCAGGGCTTGACGAATTTGGGCAATGGAGTTCATGCAGGGATAAATAATCAGCCTTGACTAGCTTAGCTTACCTAGCTTAAAAACTCATTCTTAAACTTTAAGCTATTTCCTACCTGTAGATTACTAGACATTCCTCGCTAGAACACTTATAATACAACCCGCAAAAATAGCATCGTTGGGGAGGACGCTATTCCTGAGCCGCTCAATTTAACAGTCAGCTTACGGGGGAGCCGTGAAATCAAAGAAAACTACCAGCTAGTGCGTCTCACGGGATTGCTGGATGCGTTTTCTGAGCCAACATTCCGCAAAGTCATCGGCAAATGTATTGATGAGGGTCCGAAACATATCATTTTTGACCTATCCGCCATTGATTTTGTCGACAGTACAGGCTTGGGTGCTTTGGTGCAGATGGTCAAAAAAACGCAAGCTCTGGGAGGCACTATGCAAATTGTCTCCAATCCCAGAGTTACGCAAACGGTGAAGTTGGTGCGCCTTGAACAGTTTTTGTCATTGCAGACCAGCGTAGAGAGTGCCGTGCAGAATATACCTGCCTAAGCCATCACCATTCCTCCGTCCACATTAAACACTTGCCCTGTGATGTAGCCCGCACTGGGATCACTGGCAAGGAATTTGACCACGCCTGCCACTTCCGCTGGTGTGCCATACCTGCCCAAGGGGATCAGTTGCAGGATAGGCTCAGCGTCTAGCCCTGCGGTCATGTCCGTAGTGATAAATCCGGGGGCGACAGCATTGACGGTAATGCCCCGACTGGCGAGTTCTTTTGCTACAGTTTTGGTGAAGCCGATCACCCCCGCTTTGGCGGCACTGTAGTTGGCTTGCCCAGGATTGCCCATCAGTCCTGCTACGGAGGTGATGTTGATGATCCGCCCCGACTTTTGTTTGAGCATGATTTTAGACACGGCACGGGTGCAGAGGAAAACCCCCGTAAGATTTAGGTCAATCACGGCTTGCCAGTCTGCGGTTTTCATGCGTAGGAGCAGTCCATCTTTAGTGATCCCCGCATTATTGACCAAAACATCAATCCTGCCCCACTGCGCCACCCCTGTCTTACATAACTCCTCTACCTGTGCTTCTTGGGAAACATCCGCCTGCACTGCGATCGCCTCTGTGCCTAGGTTTTTAATTTCGGCGATCAAGTCTTCGGGGAAATTTTTGGCATAGTTGAGAATGAGATTTGCTCCTGATTTGGCAAGCTCTAGGGCGATCGCCCGTCCAATGCCCCTAGATGCCCCCGTTACCAAAGCCACTTGTCCTGTTAAATTACCCATTTAATTTCTCTAAAATTTATTGCGACATTACATCATAAGTAATTTGCAGTAACTTAGAGAACTTTAGCCAAATATCTCCGCAGGGTCAGCGGACTGCACTTTTCTTAGGGAAATTGCCCCAGAAATCACACACATTGTCATAGTTAACAACAAAACTTGCATACCCCGCTCCCAAGTCATATCCACAGGCAGACGGGTGGCATTTTTTGTCAGGGTGTACAGGGCAAAACTGATCACTAGACCGGGGATAAAGCCCAAAATAGACAGTACAAAGGCTTCTTGGATGACCACACTGGAGAGATACCAGTTGCTATAACCCATCGCTTTGAGGGTGGCATATTCCGCTAGGTGATCGGAAACATCGGTGTAGAGAATTTGATAGACAATGACAATGCCCACAATAAAGCCCATGATTGTCCCCAGACCAAAAATGAAGCCGATCGCCGTACTCCTCTGCCAATAAGTACGCTCAAAGTTAATAAACCCCTGCATGGTAAGCACCCGCACATCCTCGACAAACAAATCTTCGGTTTTGGCGATGTCGCTGATGGTTAAATCTGCCTTGCTAATCCATACTTTTTCTTTGTCGTTGGGTACTGGTTTGATGCGGATACCATCAATTTGCAAGTCATGTTTGGGCAGAAGCACATGATCCCCTGGCATGAGGTCGACTATCTGCTTGATTACAGCGAAACGGTCAACCCCCTGCTTAAGGCTGATTAGTCCCGCATTGATCAGCCCCTCACGGCGGCTTTCAAAGATGCGTAAAAAATTGGTGCTGGTGGTGATGATTGCCCCATCGGCGGCAAAAGAAGAGCCAAGGGTAAACAGCCCGCCAATGCGCACCCTGCGGTTTGCCACTTCCCTAAAAACAGGATTAAGACAGCTATTGTTTTCTGGCTGATCGGCGACACCACACTCTTTGACAATCGGACCAAACTCGGCACGGGAGGTGCGGTCAAATAGCACCACATCTTGGAGGCGCATGCGCTCGATATTTTCGGGGGTTAAGCCATCTAGCTTAAAAATGTTGCGATCGGGGTCAGCCCCTAGCACTAGGATATTGCGGGTTTGTCCTGCGGAGCTTTCTTGGATTTTCCATGCCGCCAAACCGATGTAAAGGGGACTGACGGATTCCACCCCAGGTATGCCGAGAGTTTGATAGAGCCGCCGCTGGGAGAAGTTGCGCATACCCACGAGGTTGGTGGATTGGGGACTAATAAGCACAATGTCGCCGATGAGGTTGGATTGCAGGCGCACGGCACTGCGAAATAGGGCATCCTGAAACCCGATCTGCATGAACATCAGCACTACGGCAAAAATTATGCCTGCGATCGCTACGAGGAGACGGCTTTTTTCGTAGGTCAATTGTAACCACGCTAGAGGTACGGCAAGAAGCATCGAGCGATCTTTGGGTTATGGCGGGGCGTGCTAACTATCTTAGCTAAATTTGCCGTCTATGGGCTGGGGCGGCACACGATAGATGGCGGTTTCCTGCATTTTGCCCTTGAGGGCGTACTTCCCCACAAACTCAGTTTTGAACATTCCCCTGAGGCGTTGGGCGGTTTCTTCGCTGATCAGAATGTGCCACTTGCCGCCATCTACCTCTTTGTTAAAACTTTCTAAGCGGGCGGCGATGTTTACTGTATCGCCAATGACGGAATACTCCACCCGCTCGGCACTGCCTAAACTCCCTGCAATCACAACTCCTGAATTGATGCCGATGCCTGTGGTCACTTCTGGCAATCCTTGCGATCGCCAAGTTTCGTTCATCTGCTGGAGTTTTTCCGCTACTCTAATGGCGGCAATTACGCAATTTTGGGCATCGCAATCCCTTTCGGCTTCGGTAGTGTGGGGAATAGGCACACCAAAAACTGCCATCACCGAGTCACCGATGTACTTATCCACCATGCCCCCGCATTGCAGGATTTCATTGGCGATGGTACTGAGGTAGGAGTTGAGCCAAGTGAGGGTTTCCCCTGGTTTTTGCGCTTCGGCGGCGGTGCTAAAGTTGCGCATGTCGGTAAACAGCACAGTGACATAGACTTCTTGTCCAGGGATGCGCCCCTCCTGCAAAAACTGCTCCCGTTGTTCCCAAATGATATTTGCCAGTTCCTTAGAAACATGGCGGGAGAATAAGCCCATCAACACTTTGCGCTCGGACTCCTGAATCGATAAGCGGTAGGCGATGATGGCAATGTTGGCAGAAACCAAAGCGAGGCAGGCAGGAAAGAGGGGTGTCCACAGGGCGAGATTAAATAACCCGACAGTTAGCCCGCCCAAAGTACCACCCAGCAAGCCCAAAGCTAGGAAATTGAACCATACCCTACTTGCAAGAATGGCGGTCATCCCTCCAGCGATCGCCCAGAGGACAATCCACAGTACCTCCAGTTCCTCTGACCATGATTGCAAAAACGGGCGATCGTCAAGTACGCCAGCAATTAGCTGACTGGCGATGTTGGCGTGAATCTCTACCCCATACATTACCGTTTCCCCTGTGCTGTAGGGGGTGGGATAGCTATCTTTGAGGCTGACGGCGGTAACGCCAATCAGTACCGCTTTATTGCGAAAAATCTGCGGGTCGGCTTTGCCCAACAACAGATCGGCGGCAGACACGGTGGCAAAAGAACCTTCTTTACCCCGATAGTTAATTAGAGTTTGATAGCCGCTGGCATCTTCTTGGTAATAGCCGCCAAAATCAGGAGCGAGGCGGGGGATTATTCTCTGTCCTGCGGTGAAGGTGGTGGTCTGGGGATCAAAGGCAATTTGTGTTTTGTGGTTGTGGTATAGATAATAGTTGGCAACCACTAGGGCAAAGGAGCCATAATCTCCAGCAATTAAGGCTCTTCTGACGATTCCCCCATCATCGGTAAGGATATTAGCAAAACCTTGATCGCTCACCTGTGCCAAATCTGCTGGTAGGGAAATAGCTTGGCGTTCTGCAGTGGGGGAGAGAGTGACATTGACTACATTCCCTGCTTGTTTCATGGCTTGGATGAGATTTGCCCTGCCCCTGTCGGCGATGGTTTCCTCGACTTTTTGCAACATCTGAGGGGAAACCTTTCCTGTTAGGAGTTGCCTAACTTGACTGGTAATCCGATGTCTCCCTTGATCAACTACGGGAACGTCTAAGTATTTGTCTATGCCAATGACGGCGGGTTTACCTGCGCTGATTTGGTTGATCAGATCGGCAAACATTTGGTCTGTCCAGGGCCATCTGCCCATGCGCTGGATGTCTGGCTCATCAATGGCTACGATCACAATGCGATCATCTCTTGATTCCTGAGGGCGCAGGCGCAGGAGATAGTCATAAGTGCGTAACTCTAGCTGGGCGATCGCTCCTAAATGCCGTAGGGTCATCACCCCCAACGACACCCCGCAAGTAATCATCACAGCTACTAGGGTTTGCTGATGTTTTTTCCAAAATGCCGCCAGTGCTTGCAGTGCCATAGTTCACCAGTTTAATGAATTGGGCTGAGTCCTGCTAGATGGACTATGGCAGTGGTCATACCTGCCATAGTGGCAGTGGGAGCTTGGGTAGGTGTGCGTCCTAGGACTTCTTGACAACTGCGGGCGGTTTGCTCACCGATGGCAATGATTTGGCTATTGGCGATCCAGCTTTGCCATTCAGGGCGATCGGCTACTTGATCCAGTAAGTAACAGAAATTCTTCACGGTTTTGGAACTGGCAAAGGTGATGAAATCTACTTTTTGCGAGCTGAGATACTCAAGGGCGATCGCTTCAATCCTTTCTGGACAACGGGATTCATAAGCAGGCACGGCATGGACAGTGGCTCCCAGTTTGCTGAGTTCTTCTACTAAAATCTCTCGCCCCCCCGATTGCACTCTGGGAAAGAGAATTTTGGTACTAGGGGCTATGAGTTTTTGAGCTTGGAATGATGCTAACAGGGAGTCAGCGATAAAATCCTTGGGGATCAAATCAGGGGTGATCCCGTACTGGTTGAGGCTCTGCCCTGTTTTTTCTCCTACCACCGCAATTTTGAGATGGGAGAGGTGGGTATGATTTTTGTTCCCATGAGCCAAGCGGGCAAAGAAGCTCTCTACTCCATTTACTGAAGTGAGGATCAGCCAGTCATACTGCTCAAGATGGGCGATCGCCTGATCTAGTTCTGCCCAACTGTCGGGGGGAGTAATTACTAGAGTGGGCATTTCCACTACCTCAGCCCCCAAATTTCTCAAAGATTGACTGAACTCTTGGGACTGGCTGGGAGAGCGGGTTACCAAAATACATTTACCTTGCAGGGGAAGCATGGGAGTTAATCTATGGTCAAAGATTTGGCAATGGCTAACTGCTGTTGCACTTGCTCAAAGCCCGTGCCGCCGTAGCTGTTGCGTCTGGCTACTACCTGCTGTGGGGTGATGACTTCATAAATATCTGCTTCAAACAAGGGGTGTACTTCCTGCCAGCGGGACAAACTTAAGTCTTTGAGCAAAATGCCCTCCTGCAAACAGGTTTTTACTAATTTCCCCACCAACTGGTACGCCTCACGGAAAGGAACGCCCTTTTGTGCTAAATAGTCCGCTACATCGGTGGCATTGGCGAAATCCCTGTGTACCGCCTGTTCCAGATTAACAGTCTGGAAACTGATGCCTTCCTCTAGGGTGATGGTCATGGCATCTAGGCAGGCTTTAACTGTAGCTACCGTATCAAAAATGGCTTCTTTATCTTCTTGCAAATCTTTGTTATAGGCGAGGGGTAGTCCCTTAAGCACAGTGAGCAGGGCTTGGAGATGCCCAAATACCCGTCCTGTTTTTCCCCTAACTAACTCAGGTACATCAGGATTTTTCTTTTGCGGCATGATGCTAGAGCCAGTGCTGATGCGATCGCTCAACTGCACAAACTGAAATTCCTGCGATGACCAGAGGATCAATTCTTCAGCGAAGCGACTGAGATGCACCATGAGCAAACTGCTGGCGGAGAGAAATTCCACCGCAAAATCCCGATCCGAGACACTGTCTAGGCTGTTGCGACTCACTTCAGCAAAGCCAAGCAGTTCAGCCGTATAGTGGCGATCGATGGGAAAGGTAGTTCCCGCCAAAGCTCCCGCCCCCAAAGGACAGACATTCACGCGTTTCAGCACATCCTCTAGGCGTTGGTAGTCCCGCTGTGCCATTTCCCAGTAGGCGAGTAAGTGGTGAGCAAGGGAAATGGGTTGCGCCCTTTGCAGATGGGTATAACCAGGGATCAGGGTCTCAAGGTGCTGTTCTGCCACGCTGATTAAGCTCTTCTGCCAAGTGCGTAGCTTGCGCTGTATCTGCTGAATCTGGTCCCTGAGGTACAGGCGCAAATCGGTGGCTACTTGGTCATTGCGCGATCGCGCCGTATGCAGTTTTTTCCCCACTGCCCCAACTAGCTCTGTCAGCCTGCGCTCTACAGCAAAATGCACATCTTCTGCATCAGTGCTAGGCTTCCAAGTGCCTTGGCGATACTCTTGGCGAATTTGCTCTAAGCCCTCGACTAGCTGTTGTGCTTCCTCAGCAGTAATGATCCCCACCTTACCCAACATCTGGGCGTGTGCCTGTGAACCCATGATGTCGTATTCAATGAGAGCAATGTCAAAGTTTATGCTGGCATTGAATTGAGCGATCACTGGGTGCAGGGCAGAATCAAAGCGTTGACTCCAGACTGGGGCAGGGTTGGACATGGTTTTGGGGTTTATCTCTGTGTTAGATGTTAGGGAATGGTATCAGGGTTAATGCCCATAGATTGCAAGTAGGCGAGCAATTTTTGTTTTTCTTGGCGTTCTTGGGCAAGGAGTTGTTCGGCGGTTTCTCTAGCCAGTCTTTCTTGCAAAGCGATCGCCTCCGCTTGCTCTACCCGCTCTTGGGCTGTGGGCAGTAAATTCCCCTGCTCATCCCACCAGCGCAACCACGGCACTTCTTGGTGGACAATGCCCAGCTCTACTCCCATGGGCGGGATGGGATAGTGTCCTCGCCCATTGACAGGCACTGGCGCATAGTGCCCATCGACTAAGTGATAGACCTCTAACAAATTTTGGAAAGCATCAAAGATGGCATAAAAAGGAATGCGAATTGCCTGTTCATAAATCCAAAACTTGCCCTGATAGGGAGTTGCGTCCCTTTCCTCAGCCCCAGAACCTGACACAAATTCAATGGCGATCAGGGGGGCTACAATTTCCTGCCACAGCACATAGGAACGGCGAAAAATGCCATTGAGGAAGGGAGTGACATGGGGTACATAGAACCAGTCGGGAGCCACTGCCCCTTGTTCTGGGGGATCGGTGATCCGCCAATAAATGCCGCTGTCTTGACCGATGCAAAAATTACCGTCTGGGTGCAGTTTTTCTAATACAGGCAGGATGGAGGTGGTGAGGATGACGCTCTGTGGATGCTCTTGGAAATTTTTCACGAATTCCCCATTCTTATCGGGTAACTGCGTATGATCGGGTAAGCTGTGGGAGGCGAGCGTAGAGGTCATAGCCAGCTGGAGAGGAATTGAGACAATTTTAATTTAACAAAGCGTGCGGAATTCCCCACCCTCTACAGGGTGGGGATGGATAGCACCAATAGGTTGGTTTTTCTGTATAATACATACATCACTACTTGTTAGTGATCGGGGTTAGGAACTAGCCTCGTGAGTCTTGGATGTCTCAGCTCTACTTCAAAGTCCTGCGGGGCTATGAAGCAACTGGGGCAGAGGAAAAGACAGAAACTCCATCCGCCTATGCGGTGGGGTAGTTCATCTGATCCCTATGTATCTTAGAACCCTGTGGCAATTCAGTCGCCCCCATACCATCATTGGCACGACCATAAGCGTTATTTCCCTACAGATTTTAGCGTTGGCAAGCAGTAGCCCCAGTGTAGGGGAAATCTGCCAAAACTTAGGAATTACTTGGCTAGCGTGCATTTTAGCAAACATAGCTATTGTGGGACTAAATCAGATATTTGATGTGCCGATTGATCGCATCAATAAGCCGCAACTGCCCCTACCCGCAGGGGAGATGACTTTAGCTGAGGCGTGGTTGGTGGTGAGTATTTGCAGTGTAGTTTCTTTGGCGATCGCTACATCTTCTGGTGTATATCTCAGCCTCACAGTAGCTCTCAGTTTATGCATTGGCGCTTGTTATTCCCTGCCACCCATCCGCTTGAAACAATACGCTTTTTGGTCAGCATTTTGTATTGTGGCAGTGCGGGGCTTAGTGGTAAATATCGGTCTATTTCTCCACTTCACTGGCGGACAAATGCCCACTAACTTAGTGTGGCTATTAACTATTTTTATGCTGGGCTATGGCGTTGTGATCGCACTGTGTAAAGACTTAGTAGATGTCAAGGGAGATCGGCAGTTCGGCATCGCCACTTTTTCAGTAGTATGGGGCAAAGAACTGATTTTTCAGCGATCGCAACAGTTACTAATGGCTTTATTTTTAACAGCAGGTCTATTATCTTTCCCTATGGTTTCTGCCTCTCCTTTGGGGCTGGTGCTGATGAGCTGCGCTCCTTGGATTAGTATGGCAGGCAATCAAGTAAA
>Ga0308414_1002307_pt1 | contig 12418 bp, 20 predicted proteins | sample HotsprSampleOS50_FD_205667 | JGI IMG/M metagenome (GOLD analysis project Ga0308414, IMG submission 205667) | Hot spring phototrophic mat microbial communities from Octopus Spring, Yellowstone National Park, Wyoming, United States - 20090730_OS50 ... | reverse complement strand
GTATGCGGGATTGGAAAAAATAGATATCAAATAGTGGAAGCCATTATCGCAGCAACAGTTAAAATATTCTATAATACAAATGCAGGCCTGTGCTGCCTTACCCCGGCAGAGTATAATTGCAGAGCATAATTCTCAATATCCGGCAAGCATCCGGTTAAACCATATTCGTTTTTGTATTTAGCCACATTGATACCACCCATGGTTGCTTAAACAATATTATACCATTCCTATAGGAATTACAGTATAAAAGTACAATTTAAACAAAAATTTTGCAAGAACTATTGCCAGCCTTCGCAGTATTATTAAAACATGGAGACAAACAAACGGTATTTGACGATAAATAAAGGAGGCGTGGTTAATATGCCAAGAAAATTTGACTGTCTTGCATATGATAATGGCAGCGAGTTTGTTTACGGTACTTCAAAGAAACCTGTAACATGTAAAAACGGGTTAATCATAGGCGGAGGCGAAATAATTCCCGAGTTGAATTTTACCTTGCCGCCCATGATTGTGTCTAAGGATACGATGCCTGAAGTTTTAGCGCAGTATAAAGGAATCATGGCGGATGCATTAAAGCGCGCCGTGGAACTCTATCAACATAAGCTGGTGGTTGAAGTGGAGCTCCTGCCGCCGGCGACTTACAATCCAAACTGGGGGATTGAAATCTGCAAGGTGGTGCGCAATATTATGTGGGAGTATGAGGCAAAGCACGGCCTGAAGAGCGCATTAAGAATAACTCCGGTTGATATCAGGGAGGACAGGAAGTCGCCCCACATGTGGAGGGGCGAAATGTGGGATAAAATAATGGAAACCTTCGGAGGCTGCGCGAAGGAAGGGGCGGACTTTCTTGCAATAGAGTCCATTGGAGGCAAAGACGTACATGATGACGCGGTAATGTTCTGCGAAATAAACAAATCGCTTTTTGCTCTTGCAGTTTTAGGAGTCAAGGATATGCAAAAGCTTTGGAGTCAGATAAACTCCATAGCAGTTGAAACCGGAACAATACCTTCCGGCGACGCGGCATGCGGATTCGGCAATACGGCTATGGTTTTGGCGGACCGCGGATTTGTCCCAAAACTCTTCTCAGCGGTTGTGAGGGTAATATCTGCCGTAAGGACGCTTGTGGCATTTGAGGCCGGAGCGGTAGGGCCAAATAAAGACTGCAGCTATGAAGGGGTATTCATTAAGGCTATTACGGGATCGCCAATCTCTATGGAAGGTAAGTCAAGCGCCTGCGCCCATCTGAGTCCTTTAGGGAATATAGCCGGATGTGTCGCAGACCTCTGGTCCAATGAATCCATACAGAATGTAAAGCTTTTGGCAGGCATGGCTCCCACAGTTTCGCTAGAGCAGCTTGTATATGATTGCAGGCTGATGAATAAGGCTGCGGAAAAAGGACCGGAAAGCGCAATATGGATGAGAAACCTGATGGCTGATTCCGACAGCAAATATGATCCGCAGGCTTACATTTTAAGGCCTGATGTAGTCTTGGATATTGCGTCCGAGATAGTAAAAGAAGGAGATTATATTGATAAGGCTCAACGGGCTGCTCTATACACTATTGGAAGATTGCGCGGCGCAATTGGAAAAGGGGAGCTTGCGGTAGACAAACGTGAAGAAATGTGGCTTGATATAATGCAGCAGCAACTTGAAACAATACCTGATGACCATGACAGGTTTGCGGCGGAAATGGTTCAAGCTAATGAAGGCGATAGATTCGTGCCTGCGAAATATGATATGTAAAGAAAGAAGTTAGTTGCGCCGCAAATTGCAGCCGTCAATAAAAACACCAAAAAATCCCCCAAAAAATCCCGCAAAATCCCGCAAAAAATGCTTGCAAAAATAACAGCGATGTAGTAGAATAGTGTTTGCTGTGACAAGACAGACGATGAAGTAGGAGATTGCTATTGATTCAAGTAGGGAACTTCTATGGAGAATGTCCGATTCAAGAAACCGGGCGACAAGTCACTGTACATTTTGCAAGCATTTGAATTGTGTTTGGATTGTTGGATTCAGCCCAGGTTGAAATGGCTCAATAGGCCGGTTGCTTAGCCTGGGTTTTAAAATGGATGGATATGATACACCCGGCATAGTGTACAGTAAATTGCTTGTTGTACGTAAAATTATTGGTTGGGAGGTTTATGTATGGCAAACAAACAGAAAATCAGAATCAGGCTTAAGGCATTTGACCATCAAGTTCTTGACCAGTCCGCCGAGAAAATTGTTGAAACCGCAAAGAGGACTGGCGCGCAGGTGTCGGGGCCGGTACCTCTGCCGACGGAGAAAGAAGTGGTAACCATCCTGAGGGCGCCGCATAAATACAAGGATTCGCGCGAGCAGTTTGAAATGCGGACGCATAAGAGGCTGATAGATATACTCATGCCTACGCCTAAAACGGTAGACGCGCTGATGCGGCTGGATCTTCCGGCGGGTGTTGATATCAAGATAAAGCTGTAATTGCAATAAAGGTCATGTCCGCGTGAGAGTGGAAATATTCCGGAAGGGCGGACCAATAACCATTGGGAGGGAACGTGAAGTGCGCAAATTTATATTAGGAAAGAAAATCGGGATGACTCAAGTGTTTGACGATAACGGCACGGCTATACCCGTAACCGTAATAGAAGCCGGACCTTGCGCCGTAGTGCAGAAGAAAACGGCGGAGAATGACGGGTATTGTTCCGTAAAGGTCGGTTTTGGCGATATAGCCGAGAAGAAATTGAATAAGCCGGAAAGAGGATTGTTTACTAAAATCAAAGTGGCTGCCAAGAAACACTTGAAGGAATTCAGAGTGGATAATGCCGATAAGTTTGAAGTGGGACAGATTATAAAGGTTGGAGATATGTTTCTTGCCGGCGACAGGGTTGATGTGAGCGGCATATCAAAAGGAAAGGGGTTTCAAGGCACGATAAAAAGGTATGGCCAGAAGGGCGGCCGCGAGACTCATGGTTCAATGTACCACCGCAGGGTTGGTTCAATGAGCGCCAATACTAATCCCGCAAGGGTTTTCAAGGGCAAGAAGCTTCCGGGGCATATGGGAATGGATAAGGTTACCGTCCAGAATCTTGATGTTGTCAGGGTGGACGGTGAAAGAAACCTTATGCTTGTCAAAGGTTCTGTTCCAGGCCCCAAGGGTGCGCTGCTGGCCATAAAAGACACTGTCAAACAGGGCGGCTAAAACGTGCGAAGGGAGGAATCATAATGCCAAAAGTTGACGTATATAACATGAACGGCGAAGTGGTTGGCGAATTGGAATTGAAAGACAGCATATTTGGCATTGACGTTAATGAAAATGCCATTCATCTTGCTGTTGTAAACCAGTTGGCGAACAGAAGGCAGGGTACGCAGTCTACGAAGACTATAAGCGAAGTGCGCGGCGGAGGGAAAAAGCCGTGGAGGCAAAAAGGCACAGGGAGAGCGAGACAGGGCAGCATAAGGGCCGCCCAGTGGGTAAAGGGCGGAATAGCGCTTGGGCCCAAACCGAGGAGCTATAAATATGCAATACCAAGGAAAGTTAAAAGGCTGGCTCTTAAATCCGCGTTATCTTCGAAAGTGAGCGAAAATGAATTGCTGGTGCTCGACCAGTTGCAATTTGACAATATCAAGACAAAGAACATGGTTAATGTCCTCAACAATTTGAAAATTGATTCGAGCGCTCTTGTAGTGCTTGCCGGCAAGAATGAAGCGGTTGAGAAGTCCGCGAGGAATCTGCCGGGGATTAAAACTGCGCTGGTCAATACAATAAATGTTTTTGATGTATTAAAGCATGACAAATTCATAATAACCAAGGATGCCGTATCAAAAGTGGAGGAGGTGTATGCCTGATGAAAACTCCCGAAGACATCATAATAAGGCCGTTCATTACCGAAAAAAGCAACGCGGAGGTTGAAAGCGGCAAATACACTTTTGTGGTTGACCCAAGAGCGACAAAATCCGAGATTAAGAACGCGGTGGAGGAGTTGTTCCAGGTTAAGGTCATACAAGTAAATACGGTTAATTACCGCGGCAAGGAAAAAAGGATGGGGGTCCATGTCGGCAACAGGCCCGACTGGAAAAAGGCAGTTGTAAAGATTGATCTTGATCCCAAACCGGAAACATACCTTTCAAAGGGCGGGAAAACCGTTGCGTTAACAAGGAGATATAAAACAAGCATAGAAGAATTCGGAGTGACACAATAAGGAGTGAGAAGAAATGGCAATAAAAAAGTATAGTCCTACTTCTCCCGCAAGAAGATTTATGACTGTTTCCGGATTTGAGGAGATAGATAAGAAAAAGCCGGAGAGGTCGTTGCTGGAGCCTTTGAGGAAAACCGGGGGAAGAAATTCGTACGGCAGGATTACTGTCCGCCATAAGGGCGGAGGGGCGAAGCAAAAATACAGGGTTATAGATTTCAAGAGAGATAAAGACGGCATAAAAGCTAAAGTGGCGGCTATAGAATATGACCCCAACAGGACTGCAAATATTGCGCTTCTCCATTATGCGGACGGAGAGAAAAGATATATTGTCGCGCCTGTGGATTTAAAGGCCGGGGATATTGTGGAATCGGGCGCAAATGCGGACATCAAGCCGGGCAACGCCCTGCCTTTGGCGAATATTCCCGTGGGCACGCTTATTTACAATATAGAGCTCCAGCCGGGCAAGGGAGGACAATTGGTCAGGAGCGCAGGCAATGCCGCACAATTGATGGCTAAGGAAGGCGAATATGCCCAGATAAGGCTGCCATCCGGGGAAGTAAGGATGATAAGGCTGGACTGCAAGGCTTCTATCGGACAGGTGAGCAATATCGACAATGAAAACATATCCATAGGCAAAGCCGGCAGGAAAAGATGGATGGGAATAAGGCCCACTGTCCGCGGCGTGGTAATGAACCCCGTCGACCATCCTCACGGAGGCGGAGAAGGCAAGTCCCCGATAGGAAGACCAAGTCCCGTGACGCCGTGGGGCAAACCTACACTTGGCTTAAAGACCAGAAAGAAGAAAAAGAAGACCGACAGGTTTATCATAAAGAGAAGGAACCAGAAATAAACGTGGGCTTGAAGCAAAGTTGGAATTTATGAATTAGAAAAATATACCAGCCGTTTTTTGAAAGGAGGATTTGACGGAAGCTATGAGCAGATCGCTGAAAAAAGGGCCTTTTGTTGACGAGAAACTGTTGAGCAGGATTGAAGAAATGAATAAGAAAAATGAGAAAAGGGTTATAAAGACATGGTCCAGGGCTTCGACAATTTTCCCCCAGATGGTCGGACATACCATTGCCGTTCATGATGGGAAAAAGCATGTACCTGTTTATATAACTGAAGAAATGGTGGGGCACAAACTGGGAGAGTTTGCTCCGACCAGGGTATTCAAGGGTCATGGGCACCATACGGAGAGATCGACCGCATTGAAGTAGACGAGGTGCATGACCGAGCGCCTTTATCGGAACCGGAAGGAGGAGTTTTGATTGGAAAAAAAGGTGATGTCAAAGGATGAATTGCTGAAGGAAAAAGACAGCCTGCTTGAAAAATATGGAGCCGAATACAGAAAAAATAAGAGGCCGCCTTTGCTTGCCAAAAAAGAGCGTAAAATACTTGGGATAGGCAAGGACGAGGGAAGGGCTATTTTAAGATACGCAAGGATTTCGGCTAGGAAGGTTAAAATAGTGCTTGACTTGATAAGGAACAAAGGCATCGATGAAGCGTACGCCATAATTAAATACACGCCCAAGGCGGCGTCGGAGCTTTTGTACAAGCTTCTCAAGTCTGCCGAATCCAATGCCGTAAACAACAACGGATTAGACAGGGACAATCTTTATATAGCGGAAGCATATGCGGACCAGGGGCCGACGCTGAAGAGGGTAATGCCCAGGGCCCAGGGCCGTGCATTTAGGATAAGGAAAAGGACTAGCCACATAACCATAGTGTTGAAGGAGAGAGCGTGAAAAAGGAGGTTGGAGGATGGGCCAGAAAGTAAACCCGCACGGATTGAGAATAGGAATAATTAAGGACTGGAACACAAAGTGGTACGCGGACGATAAGAATTTCTCGGAATTTTTAATCGAAGACGAGAAAATAAGGAAATATATCAAGAAAAAGCTTTATATTTCCGGAGTCTCCAGGATAGAGATAGAACGGGCCGCAAATAAAATAAAAATAAACGTCAATACGGCAAAGCCGGGTATCGTAATAGGCAAGGGCGGAACAGGCATTGAGGAATTGAGAAAAGAGATAGAGAGATTAACAGGGAAAAGCGTGCTCATCAATATATCCGAGCTTAAAGTTCCCGAGCTTGACGCCCAGCTTGTTGCAGAGAATATAGCATCACAGCTTGAGAAAAGGATTTCCTTCAGAAGAGCAATGAAACAGGCTATGTCGAGAGCGATGAAACTTGGGGCAAAAGGAATAAAGACATCGGTCTCAGGCCGGCTGGGGGGAGCGGAAATCGCCAGGAGGGAACACTACCGCGAGGGTACTATTCCGCTGCAAACACTGAGGGCCGATATAGATTACGGGTTTGCGGAAGCAAATACTACTTACGGCAAACTGGGAATCAAGGTTTGGATCTATAAAGGCGAGGTGCTTCCTGCCGCCAAAAAAGAAAGAAAAGCGGAAGGAGGAGGACGTTAAATGCCGTTGATGCCTAAGAGGGTTAAGCATAGAAAAGTGCAAAGGGGAAGGATGAAAGGCATTGCTACAAGGGGCAATAGAGTAACTGACGGGGAATACGGCCTTCAGGCCTTAGAGCCTGCATGGATAACAAGCAACCAGATTGAGGCCGCCAGGGTTGCCCTTACACGTTTTATTAAAAGAGGCGGGCAGGTATGGATTAAAATATTCCCGGATAAGCCGGTGACGAAAAAACCTGCCGAAACACGTATGGGAAGCGGGAAGGGCTCGCCTGAATACTGGGTGGCCGTAGTGAAGCCGGGCAGAATATTGTTTGAGATTGCGGGAGTGCCCGAAGATACGGCAAAAGAAGCTTTAAGACTTGCCATGCACAAGCTTCCCATAAAATGCAAATTTGTAGCACGTGAAAAAGAAACAGGTGGTGAAGCAGATGAAAGCAAGTGAAATAAGGGAAAAAACCCAATCCGAACTGGATAAGGAATTGAAGGAATTAAAATCGGAATTGTTTAAATTGAGATTTCAGCTTGCCACGAACCAGCTTGAAAATCCCATGAGAATCAAAGAAGTAAAAAAATCAATCGCGCGTGTGAAGACGGTCATGCGGGAGAGGGAATTAAGGGGAATAAAGGTATAGCAAGGTACGGAGGCCTTATTTTGAAATTTGAAAGGAGGCGGCTTTAGGTTGGAAAAAAGAGCTCTCAGGAAAACAAGGGTGGGAAAAGTAGTCAGCGATAAAATGGACAAAACTATTGTTGTTGCTGTTGAGACAAGCGTTAAGCATCCTTTGTACAAGAAAATTGTCAAAAGGACATATAAATTGAAGGCTCATGACGAAAACAACGAGTGCAAGACCGGCGACAGGGTCAGGGTAATGGAAACCCGCCCGCTGAGCAGGGATAAAAGGTGGAGGCTTGTCGAAATAATCGAGAAAGCCCGGTAATTATTCCAAAACAATACTTACAGGAGGGAGGCGGAATTATGATACAGGTTCAGACAATGCTTAAATCGGCTGATAACACCGGAGCCAAGGAAATGATGTGCATAAAGGTTCTCGGAGGTTCATGGCGCAAGTATGCAAATATCGGCGATGTGGTAGTGGCATCCGTAAAGAATGCAACGCCGGGCGGCGTTGTAAAAAAAGGCGAAGTGGTTAAATGCGTAATTGTGCGTTCCAAGAAAGGCTTGAGAAGGTCTGACGGTTCATATATTAAATTTGATGAAAATGCGGCTGTTATAATTAAAGAAGACAAAAATCCGAGAGGGACCCGTATATTCGGTCCGGTTGCAAGAGAACTGAGGGATAAGGACTTTATGAAAATATTATCTCTTGCCCCGGAAGTTCTATAAGGGAGGAGGCGGATTGGATTGGAAAACAAGGCTAAAAAGATTCATGTAAAAAAAGGAGATACCGTATATGTGCTTTCCGGCAAGGATAAAAAGAAAAGCGGGAAAGTGCTGAGCGTTTTCCCCGACAAAGGAATGGTGCTTGTCGAGGGTGTGAATATCGTAACAAAACACAGGAAACCCAGAAACGCATACCAGCAGGGCGGCAGATTTAAACAGGAAGTGCCTATCCACAGTTCAAAGGTTATGCTTGTTTGCGATAAATGCAAAAGCCCTACGAAGGTTGGAAAGAAGATACTGGAAAACGGACAGAAATCAAGAATTTGCAAAAAATGCGGCGAAGTTATCGATATTATCAAGGAGACAGGCGAAGAGTAGGCCGCAGGGTATGGAAGGAGGAGACGATTGATGGCCAGATTGAAGGAAAAGTATGTGAACGAAGTGGCACAGGCTTTGATGGCAAAGTTTAAATATAAAAGTCCTATGCAAATACCCAAATTGGAAAAAGTAGTTATTAATATGGGTGTAAACGACGTCAAGGAAAATGCAAAAGCTATGGATGCGGCAGTCAACGACCTGACGACGATTTCCGGACAAAAGCCTGTTGTCACGAAGGCAAAGAAGTCGGTCGCCGCTTTTAAAATAAGGAAGGGTATGGATATCGGCTGCAAAGTGACGCTCCGCGGGGACAGGATGTATGAATTCGTCGACAAGCTGTTTAATGTTGCTCTCCCCAGGGTTAGAGATTTTAGAGGAATTTCAGGCAATTCCTTTGACGGGAGAGGGAACTTTTCTTTGGGCGTAAAAGACCAGTTGATATTTCCTGAGATAGATTATGATAAGGTCGATAAGGCCAGGGGTATGGACATTACCTTTGTTACCACGGCAAAAACCGATGAAGAGGCAAGGGAGCTGTTAAAGCTTCTCGGCATGCCGTTTGGCCAGAGTTAAAAGGAGGGAATGGCGCGTGGCGAAAAAAGCACTGATTTTAAAGCAGCAAAGAAAGCCCAAATTCAGTACGAGGGCATATAACAGGTGTAAATTGTGCGGGAGGCCGCATGCTTACATCAGAAAATTCGGGGTATGCCGTCTGTGCTTCAGGGTTTTAGCCTATAAAGGCCATATACCCGGTGTTAAAAAGGCAAGCTGGTAAACAGCGATACTTTTATGATGAAGTTATAAAGGAGGTAAAGCTCATGCAGATGACGGATACCATAGCAGACATGCTGACCAGGATTAGAAATGCCAATTCTGCCAGGCATGAAACGGTAGACATACCGGCTTCCAATTTGAAGAAGTCGATTGCGAAGATTTTGCTGGATGAAGGATATATTAAGGGAATGACAATAATTAACGACGGAAAGCAGGGAATTATCAGAATAACGTTAAAATATACGTCCGGCAAGCAAAACGTTATTATCGGCATTAAAAGGATAAGCAAGCCCGGACTTAGAGTATATGTGGGCAAAGATGAGATACCGAAGGTCCTTGGAGGGCTCGGGACAGCTATAATCTCGACGTCTAAAGGCATAATGACCGACAAGAAGGCCAGGGCCGAAGGCGTTGGAGGAGAAGTGCTGGCGTTTGTCTGGTAGGAGGTATTGGTTTCTGAAAGGGGCGCAAATTACGCCCGCAATATTAAGAACAGGAGGTGCGGCAAGTGTCTAGAATCGGGAAAATGCCCATAGCAATACCCGGTGGCGTTGAAGTAAGCATTGATGGAGAAAACACGGTTACCGCGAAGGGGCAGAAGGGTACTTTGACAAAACAGCTCCACAGGGATATGATTATAGAAATAAAGGATGGCAGGATATATGTCGGAAGGCCTTCCGAAGATAAATTCCACAAATCGCTTCACGGCCTTACCAGGTCGCTGCTCAACAATATGGTGGTTGGGGTGACAAGAGGGTTTGAGAAGTCCCTGGAAATAAACGGCGTTGGATACAGGGCCCAGAAACAGGGCAAAAAGGTCATCCTGACGCTGGGTTATTCACACCCGGTTGAGATGGAGGAGCCTGAAGGCATAACTGTCGAAATCCCGGCGCCTAATAAAATAATTGTCAGGGGGATTGACAAACAGGCGGTAGGCGAATTTGCAGCCAAGATAAGGAGCAAGAGGGAACCGGAGGTTTACAAGGGCAAGGGCATAAAATATGAAAAAGAGATAATCAGGCTTAAGGAAGGCAAAGCGGGCGCCAAAGGCAAAAAGTAGAAGGAGTTGAAGTTTAAATGATAAATAAGCCGGCTAAAAATTATGTAAGACTCAGAAAACACATAAGGCTGCGCAAAAAAATAAAAGGGACGCCGGAACGACCAAGGTTGAATGTTTTCAGGAGTTTAAACCATATATACGCGCAGATAATCGACGATACGAAAGGCAATACCCTTGTGGCAGCTTCAACCCTGGATGTTTCTTTAAAAGGCAAGCTTAAATCCGGAGGAAACAAGGAAGCTGCAAAAGAGGTAGGAAGGCTTATTGCGCAGAAAGCGGCAGAGAAAGGGATTAAATCCGTAGTGTTTGACAGAGGCGGATATATATACCACGGAAGAGTTAAAGAACTTGCGGATGCGGCCAGAGAAGCAGGATTGGAGTTTTAAAGGAGGGAAATGAATTGCAACGAATAGATGCCGGTGCTATAGACCTTAAAGAAAAAGTTGTAAACATCTCGCGTGTGGCCAAGGTAGTAAAGGGAGGCAGGAATTTCCGTTTCAGCGCCCTTGTGGTGGTTGGCGACGAGAATGGCTATGTGGGAAGCGGAATCGGCAAAGCCGCCGAAATTCCGGATGCTATAAGAAAAGGAATAGACGATGCAAAGAAGAACCTTATAAAGGTGCCTATTGTTGAAACCACCATTCCCCATGAAGAGATTGGCGAGTATGGCGCTGGGAAAGTCTTGCTGAAGCCTGCCGGTCCCGGTACCGGAGTTATTGCCGGAGGACCTGTTAGGGCAGTGCTTGAATTGGCAGGGATCCGCGACATACGGACAAAATCGCTGGGATCGAATAACCCAATAAACATGGTTAATGCTACCATGAAAGCTCTTTCACGCCTGAAAACCGTGGAAGATGTGGCCAGGTTGAGGGGAAAAGCGCCCGAAGAAATAACGGGGTAACTTTAAAAGGATTGGAGGTGTAGCCGGTGAAATTATCTGAATTGCGGCGGGCGCCCGGATCTAAGAAGGCGCCGCTCAGAAAAGGCAGAGGTATCGGTTCGGGTCTTGGAAAAACCGCAGGGAAGGGGCACAAGGGACAGAACGCCCGTTCGGGAGGCGGTGTAAGGCCCGGCTTTGAAGGCGGACAAATGCCTTTATACAGAAGAGTTCCCAAAAGGGGATTCAATAACAAAAAATACGCGAAAGAATTTGCCGAAATCAATATTTCCAGCTTAAATATATTTGAGGACGGAACTTATGTCACGCCCGAACTGATGAAGGAGAAAGGCTTGATTGGAAAAATCAACGACGGCGTGGCCGTATTGGGCAGAGGTGAGATTGACAAAAAGCTTACCGTTCAGGCTGCAAGGTTTACCAAAACAGCTTCTGAAAAAATAATAGCAGCGGGAGGAAAGGTCGAGGTGGTATAGTATGGGAGGCATGTTCGATATACTGCGGAATGCCTGGAAAATACAGGATTTGCGCAGAAAGCTCCTGTTTACCGTATTAATGCTGGTAGTATTCAGGATAGGAGCTCATATACCCGTTCCGGGACTTGACCCCGAACAATTTGCAAAGCTGCTTGCAAATGCCGGACAGCTGGGCGGCTTCTTTGATATTATAACCGGCGGAGCTTTTAAAAATGTTACAATATTTGCAATGAGCATCACTCCATACATCAATTCCTCCATCATAATGCAGCTTCTGACGGTGGCGATACCGGCGCTTGAACGGTTGCAGAAGGAAGGCGAGGAAGGGAGGAAGATCATACAGCAGTATGTAAGATACGGCGCTGTTGTGCTTGGTTTTGTGCAGGCTATCGGACTTTACTTCCTTTTGAAAAGCCAGAATGCGGTCATAGGGGGTGGCAACTGGCTGAGTTTTCTTACCATTACTCTTACTTTTACCGCTGGGACCGCTTTCTTAATGTGGCTTGGAGAGCAGATAACCGAGTACGGAATCGGAAACGGGATATCGCTTATAATATTTGCCGGCATAGTTTCAAGAGGTCCTCAGGGCCTGATGGTGCTGGTAAATTACTACAAGGCGGGCACGCTTGGCCCCGGTATTCTCGGGATAGCGTCTATACTATTGATATTGGCTGTTTTTGTTGGCGTAATAGCAGGAGTTATTTGGGTCCAGCAAGCTGAAAGAAGAATCCCGATACAGTATGCCAAAAGGGTTGTGGGGAGAAAAATGTATGGCGGACAAAGCACGCATCTACCGATAAAGGTTAACCTGGCAGGCGTTATACCTATTATTTTCGCCATGTCCATTATGGCGTTCCCCTCCACTATTATAACTTTGTTTTTCGGCGCT
>Ga0308414_1002304_pt1 | contig 12428 bp, 10 predicted proteins | sample HotsprSampleOS50_FD_205667 | JGI IMG/M metagenome (GOLD analysis project Ga0308414, IMG submission 205667) | Hot spring phototrophic mat microbial communities from Octopus Spring, Yellowstone National Park, Wyoming, United States - 20090730_OS50 ... | reverse complement strand
GCCATGCAAGACAACCAGCGCCCCGCGCTCTCGGCAACTGGCTCAGAAGTCCACATCGTGAAACCCAGCAACCCACTCAAAATTCAAAAGAGCCGTATTTCCACATGGTGGCGCTGGCCGACTCCGGCATCCGCACGCCGGCCGACCTGAAGGGCAAGGCGCTGTCGACGCAGCAGAAGGGCAACACCGGCGAGCAGATGACGCGCGCGGTGCTGCAGGTCTACGGCCAGAGCTACGACACGCTGTCGAAGGTGAACTTCGGCTCCTACAACGACTCGGTGGCGCAGCTGAAGGACAACCAGGCGCAGGTGTTCACGCTGATCACCACCGTGCCGGCCTCGGCGGTCATGGACCTGGCCAGCGCGCGCGACATCCGCGTGCTCGAGGTGCCGGACGACAAGCTCAGGGAGCTGCAGAAGATCAACCCCGGCTACGACAAGCGCATCATCAAGGCCGGCAGCTACCCGAAGCAGGACAAGGACGTGCAGACGATCGGCACCTGGACGCACCTGATCGCCCGCTGCGACCTGCCCGAGGACACCGTCTACAAGATCACCAGGGCGCTGGTCGAGAACATCGACGGCCTCGGCGCCGTGGTCAGCGCCGTCAAGGGCCTTACCGCCAAGGACATGGCTACCGACATCGGCGTGCCGTTCCACAAGGGCGCGCTGAAGTACTACAAGGAGGCAAAGGTCCTCTGAGGCACGGCTGCAGCCGCTGCCGGCCGCGGCAGCGGCGCGCCGCGCCGGCGGCGCGATGCGCGCAACGCAGCGACGGCGATGAATTATTCCTCCGCGATCGGCAGCCTGGCGCGGCTGCTCGCGGTCGCGATGTCGCTTTATCACCTCGTGGTGGCCTTCGTCGGCGCACCGGAGGCGTTTTTCTTCCGCGGCACGCACCTGCTGTTCGCGCTGGTGCTGATCTTTCTGCTCTTTCCTCGCTTCGGCCGCGGCGAAGGCCGCACTCCGGGCGCGAGCGACTGGCTGCTGATCGCCGCGGCCGCGGTCACGATCGGCTACCTCTGGGTCAACCACAAGTACCTGTACGAGCGCTTCGTCTTCGTCGACGACCTGCGCCCGGCCGATCTCGCGCTCGGCACGGTCTTCATCCTGCTGGTGCTGGAGGCCACGCGGCGGGTGATCGGCTGGGCGCTGCCGGTCACCGCGCTGCTGTTCGCCGCCTATGCGCTGCTCGTCGCCCGCGTGCCGCCCGCGTCGGTGATCGAGATCAACTACCTGACCACCGAGGGCATCTTCGGCATCCCGCTGTCGGTCTCCGCGACCTACGTGATCCTGTTCATCCTCTTCGGCGCCTTCGTCGAGCGCAGCGGCGCCGGCAGGATGTTCATGGACTTCGCGCTCAGCCTCACCGGGCACTCGGTCGGCGGCCCGGCCAAGGTGGCGGTGATCACCAGCGGCCTGTTCGGCACCATTTCGGGCAGCGCGGTGGCGAACGTGATGACCACCGGCACCTTCACCATCCCGATGATGGCGCGGCTCGGCTACCGGCCGGCCTTCGCCGGGGCGGTGGAGGCGGTCGCTTCCACCGGCGGCCAGATCATGCCGCCGATCATGGGTGCGGCCGCTTTCGTGATGGCCGAGTTCCTCGGCGTGTCGTACCTGACGGTGGCGGTGTTCGCGCTGATCCCGGCGCTGCTTTACTACGTCGCCGTCTTCGTCGCCGTCCACTTCGAGGCGCTGCGCACCGGCATGCGCGGCCTGCCGCGCGAGGAGTGCCCGCGCCTGGGACAGGTGCTGCGCGAGCGCGGCCACCTGTTCCTGCCGCTGGCGATCATCGTCGGCGTGCTGGTGGCCGGCTACAGCGCGCCGTTTGCGGCGCTGTGCGGCATCGTTTCGGTGGTGCCGGTGGCGCTGCTGCGCGCCAGCACGCGCGCCGAGATCAACCTGCGCGGCGTCATCGAGGCGCTGGAAGCCGGCGCCCGCGGCTCGCTGTCGATCGCCGCCGCCTGCGCCTGCGCCGGCATCGTCATCGGCGCGATCGCGCAGACCGGCCTCGGGCTCACGTTCACCGGCCTCGTGCTGGCGGTGGCGCAGGAGAGCCTGGTGCCGGCGCTGGTGCTCACGATGCTGGCCGGCATCGTCCTCGGCATGGGCCTGCCGACGACACCGGCCTACATCATCCAGGTGGCGCTGCTGGTGCCGGCGCTGGTCAAGCTCGGCATCGCGGTCCAGGCGGCGCACCTGTTCGTGTTCTATTTCGCGATCCTCTCGGCGATCACGCCGCCGGTGGCGCTGGCCGTCTATGCCGCCTGCGGCATCTCCAGGTCCAATTTGTGGGAGACCGGCTGGGCGGCGGTCAAGCTCGGTGCCACCGGCTACATCGTGCCCTTCATGTTCGCCTTCTCGCCGGCACTGCTGCTGCTGGGCCCCTGGCCGCAGGCCGCCGCGGCGACGCTGACCGCGCTGGTCGGGGTGAGCGCCCTGGCCGGCGCGCTGCACCGCTGGTTCCTCGGCCCGGCCAACGCCTGGCAGCGGACGCTGCTGCTGGCGGCGGCGGTGTGCCTGATCAAGCCGGGCTGGATCACCGACATCGTCGGCGGCGCGGCGCTGGCGATCGTGCTGCTGGCGCAATGGCGCGCGCGTGCCGTGGCCGCGGCGACTGCGGCCGCGCCGCTGCCGCCGGGGGCGCGATAGCTGCCTGCGCAGGCGTCGCGCCCTGCGCCCATGCGCAGGCCGGCGCCTGACGGCCGTACGGATTGAGGCGCTGCCCCGGGGCTCGTCGCTGCGGGGCCGAGCCGCAGCGCGAGGCGGCGAACGTCGGAGCTGCGCGCGCCGACGCTGTCCGAGTCGGCTTTGCCGCCTTGCGTCGCTGCACCGCTGTGCCCGCGCCCGGCGAGCCTGCGGCCGATCGCGCCGGTTCCTTCACCGCCTCGGCGTCGGCCATGCCCTTTCGATATCGGCCGAGCGTCGGCCACGCCGCCCGCGCTCGCGGCAGGCAGCCGAACGTCGACCGTGGTCGACTGCGGGTGCCTCGGCGGCGACGGCCGGTCAGGACCAGCGCGCAAACTGCGGGAACAGGACGTTGTTTTCCAGGTGGATGTGCTGCATCACGTCGTCGACCAGCTTGCGCGTGCCGGCGTAGAGCGCGACCCAGCTGGTGCAGGCGTCGGCCGGCGGCGTGTGCTGGCGCTTCAGCGCCTCGAGCTGGCGCAGGCGCTCGCCGTGCTCGACGTGCTCGTGCTCCATCACCTCGATCGGGCCCATGATCATCGGCGCGCCGCCGGCGCGCATCAGCGGAAAAAGGATCCGCTCCTCCTTCAGCATGTGCTCCTCGATCGCCTCGGCGATGTGCTCGAGCAGGGCGGCGAGCCCCTTCGGCACCTGCGGGTGCTGCGCGTGCACCGACTCGACCTTGCGCGCGAGCAGGACCAGTTCCGGCAGCTCGCGGCGATGCGTCTCGTGGTAGCGGCTGAGGATGTGCTCGATCAGCGCCAGCGGCTCCTCGGGCGCCTCGCCTTCGCCTGCCGGCAGCGCTGCCAGTTCGCGCTCGACCGCGGCGGTGTCGATGCCGCTGGCGGCGGCCGCGGCGTGCAGCGTCTGCGCCCCGCCGCAGCAGTAGTCGAGGCCGTAGCGGCGAAAGACGGCGGCGGCGCCGGGCAGCTCGCGGGCGATCTCGGCCAGCGTGCGTTGCGAGGCAGAGGCTTCGATGGCGGCGTTCATGACGGCTCCTGGCAGTGGTTGACGAACGGCGCGAGTGTGCGGGCCACGACCGCGCGCGTCTCTAACCTGCATCAAGCGGCGCGCCATCGGTGCCGCCAACTTGATGCAGATCAGCGCTGCGAGCCGCCTCGCTATAGTCGCGCTGCGCCAATTCCCACCCTGCCGACCCGGAGACTGCGATGAGCAGCGTGAAATACCTTCTCGACGAGACGCGCATCCCGACGCATTGGTACAACCTGCTCGCCGATCTGCCGACGCCGCCGCCGCCGGTGCTGCACCCGGGGACGCGCAAGCCGGTCGGGCCGGACGACCTGGCGCCGCTGTTTCCGCCGGCGCTGATCGCGCAGGAGGTGGCGCAAGAGCGCGAGATCGAGATCCCGGAGCCGGTGCGGCAGGTGTATCGCCAGTGGCGCGCCACGCCGCTGTATCGCGCCCGCCGGCTGGAGCAGGCGCTGGGCACGCCGGCGCGCATCTACTACAAGTACGAGGGCGTGAGCCCGGCCGGCAGCCACAAGCCGAACACCGCCGTGGCGCAGGCGTTCTACAACCGCGAGGCCGGCGTGCGGCGTTTGACCACCGAGACCGGCGCCGGACAATGGGGCTCGTCGCTCGCCTTCGCCGGCGCGGTGTTCGGGCTCGAGGTGCAGGTCTTCATGGTGCGGGTGTCGTACGACCAGAAGCCATACCGGCGCGCGCTGATGGAAACCTACGGCGCCCGCTGCATCGCCAGCCCGTCGATGGAGACGGACTTCGGCCGCAGCGTGCTGGCCCGGTCGCCGGACGGCCACGGCAGCCTTGGCATCGCCATTTCCGAGGCGGTGGAAGTGGCGGCCGGCCGCGACGACACCAAGTACGCGCTCGGCTCGGTGCTCAACCACGTGCTGCTGCACCAGACGGTGATCGGGCTGGAGGCGATGGCGCAGCTCGAGCTGGCCGACGACTATCCCGACGTCATCGTCGGCTGCACCGGCGGCGGCTCGAACTTCGCCGGCATCGTGTTTCCGTTCCTGGGCGCGCAGCTGCGCGGCGGCCGCAAGCTCAGGATCGTCGCGGTAGAACCGGCTGCCTGCCCGAGCCTGACCCGCGGCCGATACGCCTACGACTACGGCGACACCGGCCACATGACGCCGCTGGCCAAGATGCACACGCTCGGCTCGACCTTCATGCCGCCGGGATTCCATGCCGGCGGTCTCAGATACCACGGCATGGCGCCGCTGGTGTCGCACGTCAAGGAGCTCGGCCTGATCGAGGCCCGCGCCTATCACCAGACCGCATGCTTCGAGGCCGGCGTGTTCTTCGCCCGCCACGAGGGCATCGTGCCGGCGCCGGAGGCCAACCATGCGGTCAAGGGCGCGATCGACGAGGCGCTGCGCTGCCGCGAGGAGGGCGCCAGCCGCGCCATCCTGTTCAACCTCTGCGGCCACGGCCACTTCGACATGCAGGCGTACATGGACTACTTCGCCGGCCGGCTCACCGACCAGGAATACGACGAGCGCGAGCTGGCGATGGCGCTGGCCGGCCTGCCGAGCGTGGCCGAGGCGACGTAGGAATGCAACGCCGCAGCCGCGTTTTTACTATCGAACGGCTGCCAGCGCGCGGCAGGATGGGCCGAACGATGGTATTTTCCAGGAGCCGAAATACCTCGGTGCCATCACGGACACGATGCCATGAGCAAAGCTGTCGCGGCCATCAGGGCCGAAATTGTCAAGAAGCAGGCCGAAGTCGAGGCGCTGAAGAAGGCGCTGGCGGCGCTCGGCGGCGGGGCTGCGGCCGGCGGCCGCGGCAACCGCAAGCCGCGCACGGAGGCGCAGCGGCGCAAGATCTCGGCGGCGCTGAAGAAGGCCTGGGCCGAACGGAAGAAAGCGGAGAAAAAGGCCGCGGCCGCGGGTTGAGAGATTGCGAAGAAGCCGTCGCGAGCGGCCCGAGGATCGCTGCCTCGGCAGCGGAGCCGTACCGAGGAGTACGGCGGGAAGCGGCGGGCGCCAGGATCGGGACGCGCAGCAGAGCGATTCACGACCTCTGACGGGCCCGCCGCATCGGGGCGACGGCGTCGTCGCCCCGTTTTTTACTGCGGCTGCGCCGGGATGTAGCGGACCGCGAGCACGCCGTCGATCGCCGCGATCGTCCCGATCACCGCCTCCGACACCGGGCTGTCGACGTCGACCAGCGTGTAGGCCATCTCGCCGCGCGACTTGTTGACCATGTTGTGGATGTTCAGCCCGGCCATCGCCATCGCGGTGGATATCTGGCCGAGCATGTTCGGCACGTTGGCATTGGCGATGGCCACCCGCCATGCCGACTCCCGCGCCATCTCGACGTTCGGGAAATTCACGGCGTTGGTGATGTTGCCGTTTTCCAGGAACTCGCGCACCTGCTCGACCACCATCACGGCGCAGTTTTCTTCCGCCTCGGCGGTGGAGGCGCCCAGATGCGGCAGCGCCACGACGCCGGGCGCGCCAGCCAGGCGCGGCGACGGGAAGTCGCACAGGTAGGCCTTCAGCCGTCCGCCGCGCAGCGCCTCGACCACCGCCGCCTCGTCGACGATGGCGTCGCGGGCGAAGTTCAGCAGGATCGCGTGCGGCTTGATCGCCGCCAGCCGCTTGCCGTCGATCAGCCCGCGCGTGGTCGGCAGCAGCGGCACGTGCAGGGTGACGAAGTCGGCGTGCTTCAGCAGGTCCTCGATCGACTGCGCCCGCCGCACCGCCGACGGCAGCCGCCAGGCTGCATCGACGGTGATCTCGGGGTCGAAGCCGATCACCTTCATGCCGAGTTTCAGTCCCATTTCCGCGACCAGCGCGCCGATCGCGCCGAGTCCGACGACGCCGAGCGTGCGGTGCGGCAGCTCGATGCCGGCGAACTGCTTCTTGCCTTCCTCGACGCGGGCCTCGAAGTCGGCCGCGTCCGCCGGCAGCGCCTCGACGAAACGCAGCGCCGGCACCAGGTTGCGGGCGCCGATCAGCAGCGCCGCCAGCACCAGCTCCTTGACGGCGTTGGCATTTGCGCCGGGCGCGTTGAACACCGGCACGCCGCGCCTGGACATCGCCGCCACCGGGATGTTGTTGGTGCCGGCACCGGCGCGGCCGATCGCCTTGACGCTGGCCGGGATCGCCATCGCGTGCATGTCGTGCGAGCGCACGAGGATCGCGTCCGGCGCCTCGAAGTGCTTGCCGGTGACGTAGCGGTCGTGCGGCAGCCGCGACAGGCCGTGGCTGGAGATGTTGTTCAGCAAGAGGATCTGGTACTTGGTCATCGTGGTCGCGTTTCCCGTGGCTCGGCGGGCGCGTGTGCGGCGCGCCGCGCCGCGTGGCAGCCGCCGCCTCAGCCGTGGCTGCGCTGGAACTCGCGCATCCAGTCGACCAGCGCCTGCACGCCCTCGATCGGCATCGCGTTATAAATCGACGCCCGCATGCCGCCGACCGAGCGGTGCCCCTTGAGCTGCAGCAGGCCGCGCGCCTGCGCCCCCTTCAGGAACGCGCCGTCGAGCGACTCGTCGTGCAGGCGGAACGGCACGTTCATCCGCGAGCGGTCCTTTTTCTCCACCGGGTTGACGTAGAAGCCGCCGGAGGAGTCGATGGCGTCGTACAGCAGCTGCGCCTTGGTGATGTTCTTCTGCTCGATCGCCGCCACCCCGCCGGCGGCGAGCAGCCACTCGAACACCAGGCCGGCGATGTAGATCGCGTAGGTGGGCGGCGTGTTCAGCATCGAGTCGGCCTCGGCCTGTTCCTTCCAGTGGAACACGCTCGGCGTGATAGAAAGCGCCCGGTCGAGCAGGTCCCGGCGCACGATCACCAGCGTCAGCCCGGCCGGGCCGACGTTCTTCTGCGCGCCGCCGTAGATGACGCCGTACTTCGAGACGTCGATCGGCCGCGACAGGATGTGCGACGACATGTCGGCCACCAGCGGCACGTCGCCGACCTCCGGCGTGAAGTGGTACTCGACGCCGCCGATCGTCTCGTTGCTGCAGATGTGCACGTAGGCGGCGTCCTTCGACAGCTTCCAGGTCTCGCGCGCCGGCACGTAGGTGAAGTTGCGGTCCTCGCTCGAGGCGGCGACGTTCACCTGCGCGTACTTCTTCGCCTCCTTGATCGACTTCTTCGACCACTCGCCGGTGTTGACGAAGTCGATCACCTTGCGGTCGCCGAGCAGGTTCATCGGCACGAAGGCGTTCTCGGCGATGGCGCCGCCCTGCAGGAACAGCACCGCGTAGTCGCCGCCGATCGACAGCAGCCGGCGCAGGTCGGCCTCGGCGCGCTCGGCGATAGAGATGAACTCCGGCCCGCGATGGCTCATTTCCATCACCGACATGCCGCTGCCGTGCCAGTCGAGCATCTCCTCGGCAGCGCGCCTGAGCACTTCCTTCGGCAGCACCGCCGGACCGGCGCTGAAGTTGTAGACCTGCATCGTGGATTCCTTCGGAGGGAGCCTTGCCGCGGGTGGTCGGAACCCGCGCGCGGCAGGGCGCGCACTTTAGCGCATCGAAGCGGCAGCCCGGCCGGCCGCCTGGCCGCGGGCTGCTGCCGATCGCGACCGGCGCGGCATCGACGCGTCGCCAAGAGCGGCTGGCTGCCCGGCCGCTTCGTCGTCCTGGCAGGGCGGCGGCATCGGCGCGGGTCGAGCAAACTGCCGTCGGCCCACTGTTGGAGCGCAGCCCTCGCTAGAGTGGGACACGGTCGTCGCTCGGAGGCAGCACACCGCAGCGGGGCGCAAGTCCGGCTGCGCGGCGACTGCGCGCCACTGGCGCCGGCTCAGGCTCGACGCGCGGGCTCTTGACGGTTGCGCCGGCGATGCTCCTGCGCCAGTCGGTGGCGGCCGGTCGCGTTGCTTAGGACCCGTCGCCGTCGTCGTCGCCCGGCACCCGGTACCACTGGTCGGAGACCCCGGCCAGATCGGCAGCGCGCCAGACGTAGACGTCGCGGCCCTTGAACTTCTGCCTGAACTCAGGCGCCGCGCCCGCCGCGTGCGCCAGCGGCGTGCGGGCGTAGACGATCACCGCGCCGTCGGGATGCTGGCCCGCCCACTGCAGGAGGGCTTGCGACGAGCCGACGACCTGCAGCGGCCGTTCGAGGCGGCCGACGAACTGGAACTGGCCATGGTATTTGCCGAAGTGCGCGATCGGCCGGCCCTGTCGCTGCACCTGCGCCAGGTGGCGGCTGACCGGCCCGATGTCGTAGGCGTCGAAGATGGCGCGGCCGACCCCCGCGTACACGCCGACGACGACGGTCACCGCCGCGGCCGCGACCGTGGCCACCGTCGCGACCCGATCGCGCAGCGGTGCGGCTGCGGCGACGACGGCCGCCGCCAGCAGTGCCGCTGCCGTCAGCCACAGCAGCGGCCGGTCCGCCGGTTGCAGCAGGTGCTCCAGCCGCGGTTGCCCCGCCGCCACCAGCAGCGCCACCGCGAGCAGCGCGAAGACGGCCGCGACGGCGAGCGCTTCCCAGCGCCGCGTGTCCTTCAGCGCCGCCAGTCCGGCGGCTGCCAGCAGCGCGAAGGCCGGCACCTCCGGCAGCAGGTACTGGATCTGCTTGCCCTTGAAGAGCGAGAAGCCGACGAACACCGGCACGATCCACGCCAGCGCAAAGCGGGCAAGCAGCGTCGGTCCGCCGCGGCCCAGCGCGGCGAAGCCGCGCCAGATGGCCGGAAAGAACAGCCACGGCAGCAGCAGCACCGGCGCCGTGGCCACGTAGAACCAGATCGGCCGCAGGTGATGGTCGGTGCTGACCATGCGATCGACCGACTGGCGCCAGAAGATCTCGCGCCCGAACTCGCCGCCGCCGGCCAGCGCGGTCGGCACCGCCCACGCCAGCGCGATCGCGGCGCCGACGAGCACCGCCAGGCCGACGCCGCGGTACCAGCGGCCCCAGCCGCGCGGTGCGGTGGCGGCCGCCAGCCACCACGGCGCCAGCAGCGCCAATGGCAGCAGGTGCAGCAGCGCCACCGGTCCCTTGGTGAGGATGCCGAGCCCGATCGCGGCGCCGAGAAGCCACCACGCGCCCGGGCGGCCCTCGGCGGCGCGCGCGATGGCGAGCGCGCCGAGCAGGACGAAGAAAGCGAGCAGGGTGTCGAACATCACCGCGCCGGTGAACGCCATCCAGTACAGCGCGCTGGCGGTGACCAGCAGCGCCATGGCGCGCACGTCGTCGCGGCCGGGGGCGAGGCGGCGCGCCAGGCGATCGAGCAGCAGCAGCGCGCCGAGGCCGGACAGCCCGGTCAGCAGGCGCGGCCACCAGGCGTTCACGCCGAGCACGCTCCAGCCGAGATTGACCAGCCAGAAGAGCAGCGGCGGCTTGTGGCCGTACAACTCGCCATTGAGGCGCAACTGCAGCAGGTTGCCCGACTGGTGCATCTCCCACGCCACCGTGAGGTAGCGCGTCTCGTCGACCGGCGTGATCGGCCGCACGGCGATCACGCTCGCCATCAGCGCCAGCCAGAACAGGCCGGCCAGCGGCAGCGCCAGGCGGCGCAGGTCGAGCGTCATCGGGCCGCGTCCGCCCGCACGCGCGCGCCGCCGGCCATTACGCCGCCGCCGGCGGCGGCTCGGCGTCGCGGTGCTCGCGGTAGATCAGCCACAGGTTGCGCAGGTAGATGAAGACGCCCAACCCCTGGCCGACGATGAACACCGGGTCGCCGCGATGCACGGCATACGAGAACAGCGTCAGGCCGCCGGCGAGGCTGAAGTACCAGAATGCCTTCGGCACCACGCTGCGGCGCAGCCGCTCGCTCTTGATCCACTGCACGACGAAGCGCATCGTGAACAGCGCCTGGCCCAGGAAGCCGATCGCCAGCCACAGGGGGTCGTGTTCCATCTTCGCTTGCTCCTTTCGGATTGGGGCCGCGGCCGGGAATCAGCGCGCCGCTGGCGGCCCGGAGGCGCCCGCCGCGGCGTCGACCAGCGTTTCGACCTCGGTCAGCCGCGTGCGCCGGCGCAGCCACATCACCCCGGCCAGGTCGACGAGACCGACCCACAGCCGGTTCCACACGCCGTAGTGCGACTGGCCGCGGGTGCGCGGCCGGTGCCGCACCGGCACCGACACCACGCGGCCGCCGCTGCGGATCACCAGCGCCGGCAGGAAGCGGTGCATGTGGTCGAAGTACGGAAGCTGCAGGAAGGTTTCGCGGGCAAAGAGCTTCAGGCCGCAGCCGGTGTCCGGCGTGCCGTCGCCGAGCAGGCGCGCGCGCACGCCGTTGGCGATGCGCGACGAAAGCCGCCGCAGCCAGGTGTCGTTGCGGCTGGCGCGCCAGCCGGCGAGCAGCAGCGGCGGCCGGCCCGGCTCGTCGCCGCCCTCCTCGCGCCAGCGCGCCAGCAGCGCGGGAATGTCGGCCGGGTCGTTCTGGCCGTCACCGTCGAGCGTGGCGACGAGATGGCCGCGGGCGGCGCGCACCCCGGTGGCGATCGCCGTGCTCTGGCCGGCGTTGCGGCGATGGCGCAGCACGCGCAGGCGCGGAAAGCGGCGCGCCAGCTCGCGCAGCCGCAGCGGCGTGTCGTCGCTGCTGGCGTCGTCGACGAAGATCGCCTCGAAGTCGACGCCGTCGGCGAGCGCGGCGTGGATTTCCTCGATCAGTGCGGTGACGTTGTCGACCTCGTTGTGGACCGGAACGACGACGGACAGGTCAGGCAAGGGCAGACGGGTCAAGGCGATGGTCGCGCAGGCCGCGGCAGCGGTCAGCGCAATGTCGGGGCGCGGGGCGCGGGCAACCGTGGCATCGGGCTCGGCCCGTCGTGCCCGCGGGAAAGGCCGAGATCGTAGCACCGGGGACGATCGCGCCCGCGGCGGCGCGCGTAGCTTGCGCCGCCACGCTGCGCGCATGGGCGCCCGAACCGCGCCGACGGCTCGAACACACGATTCCCGTCATCCGCCTCATCCGCCCGAGCCTTGTGGTCTGCTCGATCCACCCGACCCGGGCGATCCGCCCGACCCACCCGGGCCCGGCGCTCCGCGCGATGCGTGCGATGCGCCTCATTCGCCCGACCGGCGACTCGCGCGTGGCAGCGACCGCGGCAGCCCGCGGGCGTTCAGCGGCGCGGCGGGCCGTTTTCGGCGGCCGATGCGCCTTCGGCCGCCGCGGCATCGGCGTCGATGCGCGCGATCAGCTCGCGCATCGCCTGGCGATAAGGCTCCGCGAAGTGGCTGTGCAGCCGGCTGTGCGAGCCGCCGGGAAACTCGATCCAGGTCGTGCCGGCGGGCGCCGCGTCGCGCAGCCTGCGACCGAGTTCGACCGGCACCGTGCGGTCGGCAGTGCCGTGCAGCATCAGGATCGGCGCGTCGACCTGGCCGATCTTCGCCGCCGCGTCGAAGCGCAGGGTGGTGAGCTCGGCGCCGATCCTTCCCCAGAAGCCCGCTGCCGCCGCGACGTCGGGCAAGCTGGGGAAGGTCGATTCGAGGATCAGCGCGGCGTAGTCGCGGCCGCGCTTCAGCCGGCTCGCCAGTTCGACCGCCACCGCGCCGCCGAGCGAGTGGCCGTAGATCACGCGGCGGCGCGGGTCGGGCTGACGCCGGGTCAGTTCGTCCCACGCCGGCCAGGCATCGTCGTAGATCGTCTGCTCCGAGGGCACGATCGGCGAGCTGTAGCCCCAGCCGCGGTAGTCCACCGCCAGGATCGCGAAACCGGCGTCGCGCAGCGCGTCGATCTTCGGCAGGTTCTGGAACAGGTGGCGGAAGCTGCCGTGCAGGTACAGCAGCGCCGGCGCCTGCGGCTGCGGCTGCGGCTGCGGCAGCCACCACAGCTGCACGTGCTCGGCATCGCCGTCGG
>Ga0308414_1002303_pt1 | contig 12429 bp, 7 predicted proteins | sample HotsprSampleOS50_FD_205667 | JGI IMG/M metagenome (GOLD analysis project Ga0308414, IMG submission 205667) | Hot spring phototrophic mat microbial communities from Octopus Spring, Yellowstone National Park, Wyoming, United States - 20090730_OS50 ... | reverse complement strand
GAGGCCTTCGCTCGCGCTAGCGCCATAAAGCGCGCTGTGACAATGACTTACGAACAATCTTAAGTTGATGGCATTGGGCGTCTCGCCCGTGCCGAACGACGTAGCGCCACCAACCGTAACACGGGCGTCCTCGCCCGTGCCCCCGACTTTTGCGGGCGGGTGGCTTGCGTCCGCGATTCAGCGTGTGCCGCGGCCATCCTGGCTCCATCCGACGCACAGACTGTCACGCTCCGGGCGCGGGCGGGGGCGTTGACACCCCCTTAACCGCCCAGTAGATTCTTTGAATCCCAGAATCTGGGAGGTTTAGATGCAGGAATATGAAACGCTGAAACAACTGATACTTGAGATTGAAGAAGACGTGGCCAAGGCCGAGGGGGGCAACAAGGCGGCCGGGACACGCGTTCGCAAGAAGATGCAGGAGATCAAGGCGGCGGCCCAGGAACTGCGAAAGAAGATTCTGGAAAGCCGCGAGGCGGAGCCCGGCGCCGCGGCCTGAGCCGCTTGACCGGGGCCGAAATCGTAGTGTGTTCATGGGGGAGCGATTGTTTTGCGCGCAGGTATTCGGATCATCCCGGCGCACACCGGCCAAATCCGCTGCCATGGCCAAGTATCTCTTCGACATCGCAGGCATCGACCTGAGCCGGGTGCTCTATGACCAGGAGGCGGTGCGCCGTGCCAATCCACAGCGGGGCGAGATGGAGCACCTGAACGGCATCGTCTGGGCCGATCCGCAGACGGGACGCATCATCGGCTACAAGGATGTGCGCAACGACGAGTTCTGGGTGTCCTGCCACATCCCCGGCCGCCCGCTGCTGCCGGGCGTGCTGATGATCGAGTGCGGTGCTCAGCTCGCGTCGTTCTACACGCGGACGTTTGACAGGTGGGAGGGGTTCATCGGCTTCGGCGGGGCCGACGACTGCAAGTTCCGCCAGGCCGTCTCACCCGGCTGCCGGATGTACGTGCTGGGCCAGAAGCTGTGGGAGCGGCACCGCCGCATCCACTGCCGGGTGCAGGGCATCGTGGATGGGGGCATCGTGTTCGAGGCGGGGATCACCGGTGTGCAGTTCTAAGTCAACCCACCCGCGGAGGCAACTTGTCGCTCATCGTCACCGGCTCCATCGGCATCGACACCATTGAGACCCCCGCCGGCCGGCGCGACAACGTCATCGGCGGCTCGTCGATCTACTTCGCATACGCCGCGTCGTTCTTCACGGCCGTGCGGCTGGTGGGCGCCGTGGGCGACGACTGCCCCCCCGAGGTGTTCGACATCTTCAGGGACCGCCCCGTCGACACCGCCGGCCTGGAAGTCCGCAAAGGCTCGCGCACGTTCCGCTGGCACGGGTCCTACCTGAGCGACATCAACCAGGCCCAGACCCTCAAGGTCGACCTCAATGTCCTGGCCGAACGCGCCCCGGCCATTCCGCCGCAGTTTCGCGACAGCCGATACGTCTTTCTGGCCAATACCCACCCCCTGCTGCAGCAGCAGCTCCTGGCCGAGTTCCCCCGCTGCGACCTGGCGGTCGCCGACACGATGAACCTGTGGATTCAAAACGAGCCTCAGGAGCTGCGCAGACTGCTGGGCCGAATCCATGGGCTGGTGCTGAACGACGCCGAGGCCCGCATGCTGACCGACCGGACGAACCTGATCCAGGCGGCTCGCGAGGTCCTGAAGATGGGGCCCAGGTTTGTGGTCATCAAGAAGGGCGAGCATGGCTGCCTCATGTGCTCGGCTGACGACCTGTTTGTGCTGCCGGCATTTCCGGCCGAGCAGGTGGTGGATCCGACAGGCGCGGGAGACAGCTTCGCCGGGGGGATGATGGGGCATCTGGCTGCCGCGGGCGGCTACTCGCCCGCCGAGTTACGCCGGGCGCTTGCCTATGGCACGATCATCGCCAGCTTCACCATCAGCGACTTCTCACTGGGCGGGCTGCTGCGCCTGACGCGGCAGGAAATTGATGATCGCTGGCGGCAGTTTGCGGCCGCCCTGCAATTCTGATCGTCACCTTTGACCAACGGCAGCGCCGCGGCGGCGGAACATGCGCAACCGGCCTTTGAGCGGCGCCGGGTGTGCCCTGTCCCGCTACGGTCGGCCGCTTCAGCAGGCGGTCCGCGCGGTCAGAGGGCCATCTGCGACAGCAACCGATCCCGCGATGTCCTGAACTCATCCTCCGTCAGGATTCCCTTGGCGCGCAGCGAGTCGAGCTTTCGGATTTCCACCAGCAGCGACTGGGGCAAAGCCGCCGGTTCGGAGGCGGGCTGCTTCGTTTTTCGCGCCGGCGACGGCGCGGACGGCGCCTGTGGGGGCTGGAACGCGGGCGTTTTCGTCGGCGTGGCGGGCGGCTGTGGCCTGGGCGTCGGCTCCGGCTCGCCCCTGATCTGGCGCTGATACGCGGCGTGCATCAGGTTGCGCAACACCATGAGCAGCACTTCAGGCTCCAGGTAGCTCGGAGGCGGCCGGAAGTACAGCGTGCTGTCATCGACGATGCGCAGCGTGCCCGGCGCGCCGGCCAGCGCCTGCTGCACGCGCTGGGCATCGCGCAATTTCAGGATCACATCGGGGGGCTGGCGGATGATGCTCTCGACGCCGAAGTGGCCGGCGAGCAGGCGCAGCTCCGTGAGCGCCGCGAGGATGGCGACCTGTTTGGGCGGCTCGCCGAAGGCATCCTTCAGGTCGGCGATCAACTGGCCCACCATCTCGATGCTCGAGCAGCGCGACAGCCGCCGGTAGGCGTCCAGGCGCTGGCGATCGCCGGGGATGTACTGTTTGGGGATCAGAGCCGAGACGCCGATCTCGACGTGGGCATCGGGCCGCTGGGGCCTGGGTTCGTTCTTGAGCTGCCGCGTGGCCTCCTCCAGGAGCTGGCAGTACATCTCATAGCCCACGGCCGCGATGTGGCCGGACTGCTCGGGCCCCAGGATGTTGCCGGCGCCGCGGATTTCCAGGTCGCGCATGGCGATCTTGAAGCCGGCGCCAAGGTGAGAGTATTCCTCGATGGCCTTGAGTCGCTTGGCCGCCACGGGGGTGACGGGGCGATCCGCCGGCAGCAGCAGATAGCAGTAGGCCCGATGTTTCCATCGCCCCACGCGCCCGCGAAGCTGGTGCAGCTCGCTGAGGCCGAAGCGGTCGGCTTGGTTGATGAAGATGGTGTTGACATTGGGGATGTCCAGGCCGGATTCGATGATGGTCGTGCAGACGAGAATGTCCGCCTCGTGGCGGATGAACTGGAGCATCACCCGCTCCAGCTCATGCTCGTGCATCTGGCCGTGGCCGATGAGAATGCGGGCGTCGGGGACGAGCTGCCGGACCTGCTCGGCGATCTCCTGGATGTTGTGGACGCGGTTGTGAACGAAGTAGACCTGGCCCTCGCGATTCAGTTCCCGCAGGATGGCGGCCCGGATGCGCTGCGTGTCGAAGGGGATCACCTCGGTGACGACGCTGCGGCGGTCCTGCGGCGCTGTCGTCAGCGATGAGATGTCGCGCAGCCCCAGCAGGCTCATGTGCAGCGTGCGGGGAATGGGCGTGGCCGACATGGTGAGCACATCCACCATGGTGCGCATCTGCTTGAGGCGCTCTTTGTGGGCCACGCCGAAGCGCTGTTCCTCGTCGACGACCACCAGTCCCAGGTCGGCGAAGTTGATGTCCTGACTCAGCAGGCGATGGGTGCCGATGAGGATGTCGATCTCGCCCGCCGCCAGCCGCTTGAGGATTTCCTTCTGCTGCCGGGCCGACTTGAAGCGGCTGATCGATTCGATGATGAACGGGTAGCCGGCCATGCGCTCGCGGAACGAGCGGTAATGCTGCTCGGCCAGGACCGTGGTAGGCACCAGCACGGCCACCTGCTTGCCGTATTCGACTGCCTTGAAGGCCGCGCGCATGGCCAGTTCGGTCTTGCCATAGCCGACGTCGCCGCACAGCAGCCGGTCCATGGGGCGGGCCTTCTGCATGTCCTGCTTGATCTCCTGAGCACTCTGAATCTGATCCTCCGTAGGCTCGTAGGGGAACTCGGCCTCGAATTCCCGCTGCCACTCGGTATCGGGCGGGTAGGCCACGCCCTTCTCGGCATTGCGGGCGGCCTGGAGGTCGAGCAGTTCGGCCGCCATGTCCATGACGGCCTCGGAAACGCGCGCCTTTTCCCTTTCCCAGGCGCCGGAGCCCAGGCGTGAGAGCTTTGGCGTGCCATGGAAGCCGCCGACGTATTTCTGAACCAGGTTGATGCGGTTGGCCGGGACATGCAGCGAAGCGTTGTCGGCGAAGCGCAGCGTGAGGTATTCCTCGCTCCTGCCGTCCTTATTGATGGTCTGAATGCCCGTGAACTTCGCGATGCCGTGGGCCACGTGGACGACGTAGTCGCCGACCTTCAGGTCCAGGAATGAATCGACGGGTCGCGATGCGATCACTTTCCTGACGCGCCGGCGCTGCTCGTAGCGGTGGAAAAGCTCGTGGTGGCCGATGAGCGCGATTTTCGATTTTCGATTTTTGATTTTCGACTGCTCCCCTTCGTCGCTTCGTCGCTTCGTCGCTTGTTCGCTCTGCTCCTCCGTCATTCGCCCTTCGTCATTCGTCATCAACTCGGGCTTCGGGCTTCGGGCTTCGTCATTGCCCTCCCCCTCCTCCCACACAAACCCCCGATGCAGATAGCCGATCGGCATCTCGATCCGCTGCCGCAACCCCGGCCGCACCTGATCCAGCAGCTCGGCGAACCGCTGAAGCTCGCCGACGTTCTCACAGAAAACCGCCACCTCGTGGGTGTCAGCCAGCTCGGCCAGTTCGGCGATCGCCCTGGGCACGTCGGTCTCGAACTTCTGCAGCGAGCGGATAGGCAGGCGGAAGACGGGCACGCCGCCGTCGCGGCCGCCGATCAGCGAATGGACGGCCACCGCGCTCTGCTCGAACTGGCTCAGCTCCAGGCACGTGAACTGCGAGGCGAGGCGCAGCACGGCCTCGAGCGGATAGATGCCCTTCACATCGGGCAGCCGCTCGAGGTAGCTGCGGGCCTGCTCGGCGATCTCCAGCGGCGCCCAGAGCACCACGATGGTGTCGGGCGGAAGATAACTGAAGAAGTGAGTCGACTCGCCGCTCTCGGGCAGCCGGCCCGTGAGGTCGCTGATGCGCACGCTGGACATGGGGGCGCGCGAGCCCAGCGAGTCCAGGTCGAACTGTCGGATGGATTCGATCTGATCGTCGAAGAAGTCGATGCGGACGGTCAGACCCACCTGCTCGCCGGATTCCTCGAACTCGCCGGGGAGATAGATGTCGATGATTCCCCCGCGCACGGCAAAGTCGCCGGGCACCTCCACTTGTTCCAGCCGGTTGTAACCATGCTCGCAGAGCCAGACGATCAGCTTCTCGGGCTCAAGTTGCTGCCCCACGCGCAGAGTCCGGACAAGCTGAGCCATCTGCTGCCGCGACGGCACAGACTGCATCAGGGCTTGGATGGGAGCGACGAGCACATTGGGGATTTTCGATTTTCGATTTTCGATGGAGGGGGAGGAGCTTCCAGTTGCCGGTTGCCAGTTGCCAGTGCGCGCACCCTCGCCGCCTTCGTGCCCTCGTGCCTCTGTGCCTCCGTGCCTTCCGCTCCCTCCGTCGCTTCGTCGCTCCGTCGCTTCGTCGCTCTCCCCGTTCGTTATTGATTCGGGCTTCGGACTTCTGGCTTCGTCGTTGCCCTCTCCTGAACCCTGAACCCTGAACCCCGAACCCTCCCCCGCCATTCTCGCGAGCAACGCCAGCCGATTCGACGCCAGCTCCTCGCTGCCCTGGCCCAGCGCGCCGCTCAGCTCCAGCGTCGGAAGAATATCGGGCCGGCGGCCGCTGAACAGCTCCAGGTCATCCGCCAGATCGTCGGCCTCGTCGACGTGCCCGCAGATCAGCAGAATTGGCCGCCCCAGCTCGCCATGCACGGCGGCGGTGACGGCCGCGACACTGCTGCCCCACAGGCCCGATGCCGCCACGGCGGGCGCAGCGCGCAGCGCGGCCGTCAGTTCCTTCAGCGCGCGCGCAGCGACAAGCCGCCCGACGGCGGCGGGAATGGTTCCTCGCATAGTGGTGCAGAGATGGTAAGGCCGCGTCGGGTCCAGGTAAAGCGGCGCGGAACGCAAGCGCATGTGGGTAGAGTCGGGGGCACGGCGCGGACGCCCCTGTTACAGTTGGAGGCGCTATGTCGTTGGGCACGGGCGAGACGCGCGAGACGCCCGTGCTACGTTGTGCGCCGGCGCGATTCCGGGCCGCAGGCCGCATTAACTCCCACGCGCCCGCATTTGGGTTGCCACCACCGACGCGCGCACTGACGCCTGGCCCCCACGGCGCCACCTCAGACTGCGCCGGGACGATTCGGACCTATGGCTGCGTAACCAGCAGCGGGAAGTTCTTCTGCTCCTCTTCCTGCTGAATGATGATGATCGGCTTGACCAGAATCAGCAGGACCTGCTCGTCCTTGGCCGTCGACTTGTTCGTGAACAGCCGCTTGATGAACGGAATCTTCGAGAGAATGGGCACGCCCTGCTCGACCTCGATCTCGCCGGCCAGCGTCTGGCCGCCCAGCAGCAGCGTGCCCTGGTCGGGCACGGCCACGATGGTGTAGACCGAAGTGAACTGCGAGAGCGGCAACTGCACGTTGGCGCTGAACGTGGTGCTCTGACCGCCCGTGCCCGTTCCGCCGGTGCCGGTCGTCGTGCCGCCGGTGGTCAGGCCGAAGACCGGGAAGCTTACGAGACTGACAAGCTGCCGCACCTGCGGGTTGAGGGCCATGGTCACGTACTTGCGGTCGGCCGACACCGTGGGCGTCACCACCAGCGTCACGCCGCTGGGGATGATGTCGATGATGGGGTTGAACAGACCGACGTTTTCGCCGGTGACCGGCTCCAGGTCGCTCACGTAGGCCTGCTCCGAGGAGACCACCACCCACGCCTGCTGGCCGTTGAACACGGTGACGCGCGGGGCGGTGACGATCGTGCTGTTCAGCGATGCCTGAGTGGCGCGGATCAGGAAGTTGACCTGGAAGTCGTCCAGGAAGCTGCCCTGCACGGTGATCGACGGCTGCGCGTTGGCTCCGATGCTGCCGGGCACGGGCGTTGTGGGTGTCGCGGGGAACACGGACGAGGCCGATTGCACCGAAATCGGGCTGAAGCGGTTGGGGCTGTTGATGTTGAAGAAGAAGTCCAGGTCCAGACCGATGTCGTTGAGGAAGTTGCGCTGAATCTGGAGGAAGCGCGTCTCGACGCTCACCTGAATGGCCCGGTACTGCCGCAGTCGCTCCAGAAGGCTGACGATGCGGGTCTGGTTCTCCTGGGTCTGGGTGACGATGAGCTGGCCGTTGAGGAACTGAAGCGAGCCCACCGAGCCGCCGTTGTCGATCCAACTGTCGCGGTCGATGTGGTCGAGCAGCAACTTCCTGAGTTGCTCAATCTGGATGCCGGTGCGGGCGGCCACACCGGCGCCATGCCCCACCGTGGTCCGCGAGTCGGACGAAATGGGCGGGGCGCCTCCCTGGTAGCCGGCACCGCCGCGATAGTACGACGCGTCGCCGTAGTAGTTTGCATTTGCATTCTGCTGCCGGTAGGCCGTCGAGCCCGGACGGTTGCCGCTGAAGCCCGGCGGCTCGGTGACGTCCGGGGCCACCGCCAGCAGATCCTGGATGTCGTAGACGCTGGTGACCGTCTTGCGGTTCAGGTCGTTGATCGTCGAGACGGTAATCACATTGGCGTCGATCGCATAGCTGAGCGGCACGCGGCCTCCCGCGGCGCTGAGCATCACATCCAGGCTCTTGGCGAAGGGGACGTTCTGAAGGTGAAGCGTGACGGGCGTGGTCCGCGTGACCCCTGCCTTTTCCAGCTCGTTCCACTTCACGAAGATGTTAAGGCCGGAGTAGTCGCGCAGAAGGCGAAGAGCATCGACCAGCGGCGCATCATCCAGGTTCAACTCCCTCAGCATCCGCCGGTTCAGGTCGTTCATCGACAGTTGCGCGTACCCGGCCTGCGCCCGCCGCTCCTCCAGCACCTGCTGGTCACGGCGCTCGGAGATGTCGGGCCAGTTGGCCGGGTAGGTCATCAGGTCCATGTAGGGAATCTGCTTCTCGGCGGCGGCGTTGAGCTGTCTCTCGAACTGTCGATCGTGTTCCTCCTTGAACTTTCGCTGGATGGCCAGGGTCTCGTAGTCCTGAACAAGCTGCTTGGCCCCCAAAGCATACTCATTGGCGGGATCAAGGCTCAGTATCTGATTGAGCACGCCCAGTGCCGGACCGTAGGAGCCCTCGTAAATGAGTTCGCGGGCGTTGCGGATCAGCTCGGCGACCGTCCGGCGGCGCTCGGCTTCGGCCAGGCGCTTGCGCCTCTCGGCGTCCTGGGCGGCGGCGCGTTGCTGCTCCTGGTCGATGCGGCGCTGCGCAATCTCCCGGGCCCTCATCAGATCGGTCTGGGCGTTGGCGATCTGGGCGTTGAACTCGTTGAGCTGGTCGACGGTGAAGAGGGTGGCGCCGGCGTCCCGGGCAACCCGCGCCGAGTTGATGGCCCGGTCGGCTTCGTCAAAACGCTGCTCGGCGGTCGCCTTGCGGGCGTCGCTCAGGGCCTGCTCGAACCGGTAGCGGATCGCCTGCTTCTGCACCGACTCGGCCGCCAGCACGGCGTCGATCATGCTGGCGCCACTGGCGCCGACAACCAGAGTCTGAGTCTCTCTGGCGCCGGCGACGGCCGCCTGATTGGACGGATCCAACTGGGCCGCCCGGCTGTACATCTGGTACGCCTCGTTGAGGCGGTTCTCCTGGCGCGCCTTCTGGGCGGCGGCCACGAGCTGCTGTGCCTCGTAGGCGCGCTGCTCCTGCCGCAACTGGGCGTCAAGCTGGGCGGCCAGCCGATCCGCCTCGGCCGGACTCAGACCCACCGCCGGCGGAGGAGGCGTGGCCGGCTGTTCGGCCACAGGGGCGGGCGGCGGCGGGGCCGGGACCGGTTCGCGCGTCGCCTGTTCGATCATGGCCAGATAGCGCTGCGAAGTGGTCTTCAGGAAGGGCCCGCGGTATCCCATGTCGATGGCCTTCTGGAAATGCTCCCTGGCCACCTCGTAGTCCTTGTTCTGATAAGCCTCCACACCCCAGCGGTAGTGATCAGCGCCGGTGGGCGCCGCCGGAGTCTCCGCCACCGGCGGTTGCGGTTGCGGCTCCTCCTGGGGCTGCGGCTGAACCGCCGGGGCGGCCGCGGCGGCCTCCGCCTGCGCGATCTTCTGATCGATCTCCGCGATGTAGGACGAGGGCCGGCGGTCAAACAGACCGCCCCTGAAGCCCGCCTCCTGCAACCGCGCGAACTTGGCACGAGCGGCGGCCAGGTCGCCGGCCCGGTAGTCGGCCTGTGCCTCGCGATACAGGGCGCGCTGCGCGTCGCGGCTCTCGCCCGCCGCCCCCGCCTGTCGCGCCTCGGCCACCGCGATCTGCGACAGGGCCTTGCTGCGCGTGGCCTCGTCGGCGAACTTGTTGTCGGCCGCCGCCCGATAATGCGTCAGCGCCTCGGCGATGTTTCCCTGGGCCATGGCCTCTTCGCCCTGGGCGAAGGCGGCGCGGGCGGCCTGACGCTCGTTCAGTGCGGCCTCCACCTTCTCCATGGTTTCGCGGAGGCGATCGCGATCGGCCTGGTCAAGCCCTTCGAGCTTGACCTGCTGGAGCGTCACCTGAGCGCGCTCGTACTGGCCCTTGGAGAACTCGGCGATGCCCTGCGAGAGGAGCTGCGGGTCGGTGGGCGCTGCCGCCGCCGCCAGCATCGCCAGGGCCTGCTCGGCCTCGCTCATGGCCGCCGACGTCGGCGCCGGACAAATCGCCGGAGCCGCCGCCGCCACCGCCAGTGCGATGGCCGCCGCACCCTTGTGCCAGCCACGCAACTTTCGTTCAGACCTGCCAGATGCTGTCCGCTCAACACTGCTGAAGAACACGGCGTTCCTCCTTCGACAATGGTCCGGCCGCGCGCCACTGCGGCGGGCTACCGATCGCGCTGCGATCCCGACGCCGGCAAATCACCGCGCCCGGCAGGACGCTGCCGGGCCGGAAAACGTGAACGTGAAGATCGCTGGGGCATGCGCGGGAGAACAGGTGTCACAAGGTTACATAACTGACCGCGTGACGCAGGAGTCAACAACGCCGTCGAGCCACGGCGAGAGAAGCCCGACCTCCTGCGACCGCACCCGCAAGACCGGCCTGCCGGTGCGAGTGCGGCAGAGTGTAAACCATCGCTGCGGCCGATGCAAATGTCCCCGCCGGGACATTTCAAGCCTCCGTGCCGTACCAACCGGACCGCAGGTGCGGAAGGCTACCAGCGCCGCTCCCAGGATTCAACAGGGCATGTTCGGCATGTTCGGCATGTTCGCAAGTCCCCAGGTCCAGATAAACAGACATGCGCATCGCATCCAGCGCCCGCAGCACCTGCGGCGTCGCCGCATCTCGTCTCTCAGGCACCCAGCCCCCCATGTGAGGCCTGCGGAAGCTCAGGGGCATTCGTCAGTCCGTCTCGGGCGCGCACGCCCACGAGCTGACGTTCGTAGAGCTGCTGGTACGTCGGGCAGCGCGCCAGCAGCTCGTCGTGCGCGCCCTGGCCGACGATCCGGCCGCGATCCATAACCACGATGCTGTCGGCCGAGAGAATGGTGCTGACGCGGTGAGCGATGACGAACGTGGTGCGCTCGTGCATCAGGCTTTCGATGGCCTGCTGAATGAGGTGCTCGCTCTCGGCGTCAACCTGGCTGGTGGCCTCGTCGAGGATGAGGATGGGGGTCTGGCGGAGGATGGCACGGGCGATGCAGAGGCGCTGTTTCTGCCCGCCGGAAAGTTGCGAGTCCTGCCCGCCGAGGACAGTGTCGTAGCCGTCGGGCCTCTCCATGATGAACTCGTGGGCGAACGCCCGCCGGGCGGCGTCCTCGATCTGCTGGCGCGTGGCCAGCGGAAGCCCGTAGGCGATGTTCTCGGCGATGGTGCCGGGGAAGATGACCGAGTCCTGGGTGACGATGCCGATCTGGCGCCGCAGGGACGCCAGCGTGATGTCGCGGATGTCGATCCCGTCGATGCAGATGCGACCGCTGTCGGGATCGTAGAAGCGGGGCAGCAGCGCCACCAGGGTGCTCTTGCCGCTGCCGTTGCGCCCCACGATGGCGATGGACCGCCCGCGCGGAACGCTGAGCGTGACGTTGCGCAAGGCCGGGTGGCCGCCGCCGGGGTAGGTGAAGCTCACGTCCTCGAAGTCGATGCGGCTGGAGATGGTCTGCAGGACGAGGCGCTGTCGCGCGGGCGGTTGTTGTGCCCGCTCGCCTCGGCGCAGGCGCTCGGCCGGGAGATCGATGATCTCGAAGAGCCTTGCCGCGGCGGCATTGGACTTCTGGAGGATGTTGTTGATCTTGCTGACCTTGCGCAGCGACTCGCCGATGCCCACGAGGCACGCCATGACCAGGAAGAACGTACTGGGCTGAAGGCGGTGGGTCTCCAGCACCAGGTACGAGGCGTAGACGACGATGATGCAGACCACGACCAGCGTGAGCATCTCCAGGGCCGGCGTGTTGAAGGCCTCGAGCCGCGCGATGCGGAGCTGCTCGCCGACCAGCGAGTCGATGGTCCGCCGGAATCGCCGCCGCTCAAAGCGCTCCGCGTTCGAGGCCTTGACCACGCGGATCCCGGCCAGCGTGCTCTCGATCTGCCCGAGCATGGTGGAGGCGTTCTGCATGGCCGAGCGGGCGGCCCGGCGGATGTGTTTTCCGAACTTGCGGATGATGAGCATCATCACCGGGGCGAAGATGATGATGAACAGCGTCAGCGCCCAGGAGACGTACAGCGCAAGTCCCAGGGCCATCGCGGCCTTGATCGACTCCTGCACGCTGTTGCCCAGGATGCCCTTGAGACCCTCCTGAAGACTCTGGGCATCCTGCGTCAGCCGGCTGGTGATGTCGCTGGTTCCTTTCTGGCTGAAGAAGGACAAGTGCAGGTGCAGCGCGTGGTCGTAGAGCTGCCGGCGGATGTCGCGCACGGCCAGGACAGCGGCCTTTTCCGAGAGGTATTCCTGAAAGAATCGCACGACGTTTCCCGTCACCGACAGCAGGAGGAGGAACGCCAGCACAACACAGATGGCCCCAATGGCGCGCTGGGGCATCTGCGCGGCAATGGCCCGAGCCGCCACGTAGTGCGGCCCGATGCTGCGCAGCGGAACCGTTACCGCCGGCCCACCATCCAGCGACAGCAACGCGCTGGTCTGCGCCGGATCGCTCAGAACCAGAAGCAGGTCGTGACCCCCTGGCTCAGCCAGCGCGATCGACTGCCCGTCGCGGAGTCCCTCGGCGGCCTTGTGCGGGTCGGCGCGGACGATGCGCAGCGACTGGCTGCTGCCGGCGAGACTGACGCCCAGCCGCATAGCGGCGATGTTGCGGTTCACCCATTGCTGCACGGTGTCCTCGGTGATCAGCACCTGCATCAC
>Ga0308414_1002302_pt1 | contig 12433 bp, 10 predicted proteins | sample HotsprSampleOS50_FD_205667 | JGI IMG/M metagenome (GOLD analysis project Ga0308414, IMG submission 205667) | Hot spring phototrophic mat microbial communities from Octopus Spring, Yellowstone National Park, Wyoming, United States - 20090730_OS50 ... | reverse complement strand
CATCCTTGCTTGTTATAAGCTCAGAGACGAAAGTAAGTTAAACTTTGAACAAAAGGTTTTAGAATACTTACCTTCTTTAAAAATTGGCTCTTATGATAAAGAACAATTTTTTTTAGTAAAGCATTTAATTCAATCTACCACAGGACTAAGTTTAAGAGAAGATCGATTCTTACATTTTGCGGAAGGCGGTGTTTATCAAAAATCTTCTGAGCTTGTAAAAAAGCTAAAGGGTCTAGATTACAACAGAGCTCCTGACACTTGGTATGAAGAAAGTCATTTAAATACAGTCTTGTTAGCAGAAATTATTTCTTCTGTAAGTGGCTTGCCTTTTCAAGAGTTTATGCAAGAAAATATCTTTACTCCTTTAGGTTTAGAGTTTTATTATAATACAAAAAAATTTCGCAAAGAAGGCACATCTATTTATCATTACTTTTTTAGTAGTAGAGCTAAAACAAATCCCGAAGAATCAGTAGAAGCTTTTTTAGCTTCCAATAAAATATATGGTAAAATAGAAGATATAGGGAAATTTATCTCTTTACAACTAGGGGAATTAGATAAAGAACTTTTTTCTCATGTAACGTTACGTGAAATTTGGCAATCACCAGTAAAAGCTAAGTTTGATGAAACTACTTCGTACAGTGGAGGTTGGTTTATTAAAGAACTAGCTAGTCAACAAGTTGTTTACTCTCATTTTTCTGGAAAAGGTAGTTGTGGTTCTATTTTCTTATACCCAAAAGAAAAAGCAGGGTTTGGAATTTTTTTCCCAATTGAAGCAGAGCCTGCTTGTCATGAACTTGCAGAAGGAATTCATTCTATTTTACAAGGTATTCCACCTAAAAATATAAGTGTGCCAGCTAGAAAAACAGTAACTTTATTTTGCTTTTTTTTAATGATAGTTTCTTTTAGTTTATTAGTTGTAGTTAGTTTGAAATTTGATCGTTTTTTTTCAATGTTACCTCAACCAATAGAAGAAAAAAAAGATTCAGCTAAAAACTTTTCAATTAGTTTAGTTTTATTTTTAGTTTTATTTTGGTTTTGTTTTTTATTTTTTCCCAATTCTAGACTAGGTTTAAAATATACTTCCTTACCATATAGTGATGCTTTATTTGGATGGTTACCTGATTTATTTTATTCATTAATTTTTTTACTTTTTCTAGCCTTGTTATATGTAGTTTACTTTGGTTTTAAATTTATTCGTGACTCTAGTGGTGAAATTTAAATAATTTTTTTACTTTTAAACTCAGAGATCTTCTCACTAGAAAAACCTAATTCTTTTAAAATTTGAGTTGTATGTTCTCCATGTTTAGGTGGAAGTAATCGATTTTCTTTTCCTCTCACAATTGAGAAAGGAGAACCTAAATGCTTGAGTTTACCATACTCAGAATACTCTATTTCATAGATGAGTTTTCTTTTAATGAACTCCTCATCTTCTAAAACTTCTGCTATAGTTTTAATAGGCGTTAAGCAACATTCAGTATTTTCAAAGAGAGGTTTGAGTGTTTCATAATTTTGTCCAGCAAAGTAGTGAGTTAAGATTTCTTTCCATCTTTGGTAGTGAACTTCATCTAAAGGAATATCTTCTAATAAGCTTTCTTTGTCAATTTTTCGTAAAAAAGCTCTAAAAAATCTTTCTTCTAAAGTACCTAAGAAGACAAACCTCCCACCTTGAACTTTATAGATATTATAGTTTGGAAGCTTTCCAGAAAGTAACTCTGCCCCGCGCTTAGGTACAACTCCTGTAGACAAATAAATTCCTACATAGAGATTTAAAAACTGTAAAGAAGCCTCTAGCATAGAAATATCAACTTTTTGTCCTTTTCCTGTCTTTTCCCTTTGATAAAGGGCTGCTAAAATACTACAAAGTGCTGTTAAACTTCCCCCTCCAATATCAGCAAATTGTGCACCTGAAAGACAAGGTGAATCTACTGTACCTATTTGATCTAAGACTCCACTTAAAGCTAAGTAGTTACCGTCGTGACCTGCAAAGTCTTGTAATTTTCCACCTTCTGGATAACCTGCAATAGAACAATAAATTAACTTTGGAAATTTTTTTTTGAGTGTTTCATAACCAAAACCCATCTCTTCCATTGCTTTTGGTCTAAAACCTTCTATTAGAATATCAGTTTTTTCTAATAAACGAAAAAGAACTTCAGAACTTTCTTTTCTTTTTAAGTTTAAAGTAATAGCTTTTTTATTTCTGTTTAACATTAGGTATAAAGTAGGGATACCTTCTTTTGAAACAAACATAGAACGAGTTGCATCAGGTACTCTAGGATTTTCTACCTTGATGACGTTTGCACCAAGATCACCTAAATACATAGAACAAAGTGGTCCAGGTAAAAGTAAACTTAAATCAACTACAGTTACACCTTCTAATGGTAAACTCATTTTACATACCCCTGTTTACGTAAAATATCAAGTGCCTCTTTTTCTAAAATTACTTTTTCAGTTTGAATTTTTATTTTTGGCGAAACTACCCAAAATTGTATGCGAAATTTTTTTGGAAGAGGTGGATTTTTTTGATTTGATAAATAAAGAGGTAAACAATGTTCACTAGTTATGGGACAATTTTCAGGATAAATATCTTTATTTCCTACCCCATATTCTCCTCTTTGAATATTTCGCCCATTTAAAAATATATTGATATATGGGACAAAAATATCAGGATACGAAAAAAAGCAATATTTTTTTTCAAATTTTCCTTCTACTGTTTTTTTAATTATTAAGCCTTTGTAGATAACTCGGACATCTTCATCTTGAATAGATTCAAATTTGTCGTTTGAGAAAACAACATTTCCATATCTTGTAGATATATGGATTTGGATAGAATTTTTATCCATTTGATTGGAAAAAATTCTAAAACAGTATAAAGTTTTTTCAGTATTTCCTAATGTAAAATATTTTCTTAACTCTTCTTTTTTTTGTGGATCCTCGTAAGTGTTTTCTTCTCTTTCTCCATTTCCATATCGAAATAAATATTCTTTTTCATCTCCTATCTCTCCCGACCAAGCAGGACCTAATCTATGAAATTCATAAGTCTTTTTCATGAGTTTCCAACCTCCAAGCCTCACTCCTTTTACTCCTCTAGTTTCTCCATAGTAAACTCTCTCTTGCGTTTCAAAGCCTTCCCAAAGTGGAACTAAAGTTTGTCCGTCATATTCTTTTTCCTCATAGTCTATGTTTAATACGTCTAAGATAGTAGGTAAAATATCAATGCTTCGTGAGACTTTATTAACTCTAATGCCATAAGCTTGATTTGGAAAACGAAACAAAAAAGGAGTGTGAATATCTTCTTCATAAAGTCCTTGTCCATGCCCAAATAAGGTATATACTCCAGTAAATTTTGAAATTGCATGAACAGGATCCATTACTTCTCCATGATCTGAAGTTAGTAAAAAAAAAGTTTTTTCCCAAAAATCTTTTTCTTTTAACTTGGAAATAATTTTTCCAAGCTCACTATCTACGTAAGCTACCTCACCTAAATAAGCACGTTTTTTTTCATTCATTTGACCTTTTACTTTTGTTAAAAACTCATAAGGTGGCTCATAAGGTTTATGTGGATCATTGTAGTTTAAAAATATAAACAAAGGACGAGACTCTTTTTCCCACTCATTTAATAAACTCAAAAATTTATTGGTAATTTTAGGAGTATCGTTTGCAAGTAAAGAAAAGTCATAAACTTCTTCAAAACCTACATCTATTCCAATTTGTCTAAGATCGGTAAGAAAAGGATTATTTCCTATCATGATAGTCTTGTAGCCTAGTGAACTTAAAAGTGCAGGAAGAGGAAAAATTTTAGATTCATAAAAAGCTTTTTTTTCAGAAGGAAAAATAGGATAATCCCATAAGTTAATAAAGGTTTTAGAGGGATATTTTCCAGTAAAAAAAATTAAAGTAGAAGGTCGAGTCCAAGCAGAATTTACTAGATGCTGTCCTAATACAATAGAAGTTTTTGCAACCTCATCCATATTAGGTGTTACTCCATAGTTTGCTCCATTAAACCCAACTACATCTGCTCTCAAAGAGTCAACTACAGTAAATAAAAAATTTTTTTTGTTAAATGCTCTAAAAGTTGGATCTAAAGTGAGTCTAGTGAGGATAATTTCTTTGCCTTGAGATTTTAAACTAAGAGTAGATTTTTCATTGCTAATTAAAACAGTAGTTTCATCTATAAGTTCCCCATTCCAAAACAAAAGAGGGGCTTCTTTTCCTAGATATTCTAGTTTTACTTTATGATCTAAAGGAATTTGAAAACGAAATTTGAGTTCTGAGTTAGGAAGTAAGACAATAACTTTTTTAGTAATTTCTATTCCTCCCTCTCTAAAACTTAAATTTATAAAACGGGTATCTTTTTGTTTAGTACGAATATAGGTATTGAAAGTAGAACCTTGTTTTAAGGTAGATAAGTTTAAACTGGGAACAACTTTTATACCTTCTTGAAAGTACATTAAATTGAGAGTTCTTCCTATTCCGTCTGGAAATAATTTTAAGACAAAAGTAAAATAAAAAAAAACAATAAAAATATACAATTTTATTTCCGTTTGTTTCTAAATTGAATTTTTTGAACAATGTATAAGGCAAGAAAAGCTCCTATGCTTACTACTATTAAATTTACATTTGAAATTTGAATAGCTCCTAACTTAGGAGACATGAACCACATAATAATATCACGAATAAATTTTTGAAAAAACGTAAACATCAAAATTGAACCAATTGTAGCAAATAAAGTTGCTCCAAGAAATCCACCTAAAATGTTATTTTTTTGATAGAAATAATAATACCATGCAACTCCCATAGATAAAGCAACAATAAAAAACATATCAACTAATACTGTCCAGGGGGCAGTAGTTATCTCTCCTATCATTTCCAAGTCTCCAATTTCTTTTTAAACTCATCTAAGTTATAAATGGGAGCTTGACAAGTTCCTGCCTGACATATATAAACTACAAAATCTTTTTGTGTTTTTTTGTCTTCTAAGATAGGAATAATTTGGGAATGTTCTTGAAAGTCTAAATGATCACAAAAACAAACAACTATATTGGGAAGATAGGTTTGGTTTAATAAGCTTAAACAAGTTTTAACTTCTGTAGAGTTTTTATCTCCAACAATAACAATTTCTTTTGGTTCTGAAAGATAATACTGATAAGCATTAAGTAAAAAAGAATGACTAATAGCCCTTGTCTCTAACTCTACTTTAAAGTATTTAAAAATTTCTTCTGCTTTTTGTAAGTAGTTTTGTCTTTGAATTCCATAAGAAGCTAGATATAAAAACACTAAAGCCATGCTACTATTTCCAGATGGTTCAACTCCATCATAGCTGTCTATACTTCTACGAATGAGTTTTTCTGCATCTATTCCTGTTTCGTAAAAAGGTCCAAAGTCACTAGAAAAGAGTCGAATTACCTCGCTTGCTAAAAAATCTGCTTGTTTTAAATACTCTACTTCAAAACTTGCCCTGTATAAAAAAATTGCTGACAAAGCTAGTTCTGCGTAATCATTTAAATATCCTAGATACTTAGCTTCATTTTCTCGAAATCTACGCAGAAGTCTTCCTTCAGAGTTAAAAAGATTTTTATAAATAAAATTATAAATTATTTTAGCTTTTTCTATATATTCTGTATTTTCAAAAGCTAAGCCTGCTTTTACTAAACTTTGTAGATAAAGACAGTTCCATGAAGTTAAAACTTTATCATCTCTAAGAGGTCTAGGTCTAAGAGAACGAACTTCTAGTAATTTTTTTCTGTTTCTTTCTACTATCTCGTTTAATTCTTCATTAGAGAGAAACTTCATTTGAGCAAAATCAATATTAAAAGTTTCATTCAATATATTTTTTCCTTCAAAATTTCCTTCTTCAGTTATATTCCAAAAGTCTTTTAAAAGTTCTGCATCTTCTCCACAAATTTTTTCAAACTCTATAAGACTCCAAAGATAAAACTTTCCTTCTTCACCTTCACTGTCTGCATCTTCTGCACTTGCAATTCCACCTTCCTTTAATCGCAAGTCACGTTCAACGTAATTTATGACATCTATAGCTGCTCTTTTATAAAAAACTTTTTTAGTAAATAAATAAGTGTCAACAAGGATATTTAAAAACAAAGCATTGTCGTATAACATCTTTTCAAAATGAGGAATAAGCCAAGAATGATTAGTAGCATAACGGCAGAGTCCACCACCTACTTGATCGTAAATTCCGCCTTTTTTCATAGCTTCTAGAGTCTTTTCTACCATGTATAAACTCATTTTATGCTTGGTTCTAAAATGATAAAAAAGCAAAAAAGAAAGTCCCATACTTGGAGGAAATTTATTTGTAAGATTAGTTTTAAATCCATAGTAAATTTCATCAAAAAAACGCTCATATAAATCAGCTGTTTTTTGAAAAGAAAATGAAGAAGGAAGTTCTTTACTTTCGTTTGTTTTAATTTCTGAATTTAAAAATTCTATCAGTGAGTTAGAAGATTGAATAATTTCTGCCTGACGTGTATCCCAATTTTGTTTTATAATAGCTAAGACTTCTTTAAAACTTCTTCTACCATATTTTGGAACTGGCGGAAAATACGTTCCTCCAGCTATTGGAGTTTTAAAAGGAGTTAAAAACATGTTTAATGGCCAACCTCCCTGTTGATCCATTGCATGTAACGCATCCATATAAATCCTATCTATGTCGGGCCTTTCTTCTCGATCAACTTTGATACAAATAAAATCTCGGTTTAAAATTTCAGCTGTAGCCTCGTCTTCAAAGGATTCTCTTTCCATGACATGGCACCAGTGACAAGTAGCATATCCAATAGAAAGCAAAATAGGTTTGTTTTCTTTTTCTGCTCTTTCAAAAGCTTCTTCACACCACGGATACCAATTTACAGGGTTATAAGCATGTTGTAATAAATAAGGACTTTTTTCATGAATGAGATGATTGGGTTTACGATTGGGTGTATTCATACTGACAAATTTCTAAAAGTAAAGAGTTTTCGTCAACTTTTGAAAATTTTATTTTATAATGAAGTTTAAAATAAAAAAATTATTTCCTAAGTACAGCAAATAAGGTATTATTTAAAAATAAAGTTTTAAAACTTAAAAACCAAATTAGTTTAGTTAAATGATAATAAGAAAGTTTACTAATTTTTCCTAAAAGACTATGAGTTCCAGAAACAGATAAAATAGGAGGAAGAAGATAATATTCTGGCTTTTGAAAATTACATTGTTCTGCTAAAAAATTTAGACTAGTTTGAGTATAGTCATTTATATGATCTTTAGCTTCTAAGTAATGAACTCCTTCTTTCATACCTTTTAGTAAAACTTTTATTTTAGCTTTATAAAGTTGAATAGGAAAATTAGGAGTTTGTAGAAACAAAATTCCGCCTGGCTTTAAAAGGCTATGTAAGTAGTGTAATAGAGGTTGAGGTTTAGGAATATGCTCTATGACATCCCAAAGAGTAATAATGTCAAAACTTGCTAGAGAAAGTTGACTATCTTCTACTCTTCCAGAAAAAACATTGGAAAGTCCGTTTTTTTCTCGAGCAAATTTTACAGCTACCTCAGACATTTCATAGCCAATAACTTTCCAATTAGGTCTTTGTTGCATGACTGTTTTTACAAAAAATCCAAGTCCACAACCTACATCTAAAATAGAACCTGATTCTTTAGTTAAAAACTTTTTAATAAAGTGATTATAAACTTTTCTATGAGCTAGATCCCACCAATTTAAATCAAATTCACTTTCTCTCCAGTATCCATCATAGTGTTCTACTTGTTCATAAGAAGAATATACGTGAAAACAGTTTAAACATTGTAAAATAGGAATTTCGTGTTCAACAAAAATAGTTTTATAGTTTTGACTTCCACATAAGTAACAAGTTGTATTCAATCTTTTTCCTTTTGATATGTATAGTAAGCATCCCAAATTCCCCAGAACATTCCACCTTCTGTATGATCAGGAATGAGTTTGACAAAAATTTTTCCTTCTTGAATATCTTCTGGGTCCACATGCACTAAAGTAGGATTGTCTGCAGTTACTCCAGGACGAAAGACAACTACTTTTTTTAATTTTTTTCCTAAAAAAATACTTAAACTACGAGAAGGAAATTTAGAGTTAGGCTTGGCTTCATAGGTGGTTAGATCTAGATATAAAAAAAGTCTTCTCTTTTCGTTAGGCTGGGCTTCTAAAACAAACTCTAGTCCTTTAGTTGGGATCATTCTACAAACCCCATCGTGGATATTCCCTTTTTTGCTGTCGGGCTGAAGGTACATGTTTTGAAAGTTTGCCCATTTTTTTAGTTCGTGGTAATATCCATAATGTTCTGAAGGTATGTTTGAAGCTTGCTCCATTCTAGAAAAATTAATAAAAGTTTTTATAGAAACTTCTTCTGCCAAAATTAAACCTACAGCTAAGAAAAAAAATAGAAACAAGTTTTTCATTCTAGAACAAATATTAAGCTTGGCAGTAAGAAATCAATCTAAAACATAGAAATAAGTTGAAGATATTAGAATTAAAAGAACTAAATGAGCTTTTTTTAAATGGAAGTGTGGTGACCTTAGGAAACTTTGATGGGGTTCACAGAGGTCATTTAGCTATACTTCAAGCTTTAGAGAGAAGTAGTGAGATTACAGGTTTACCTTCTGTTTTAGTAACATACTTCCCACATCCTGCCCTTGTGCTAGGAAAAACTAAGGATTTAAAGTATATCTACAGTGAAACAAAAAAAAGAGAAATCTTGTCCCAATTTAAAATAAATTATTTATTGACTATTTCTTTTACATTAGAGTTTTCTCAAAAAAAAGCCTTAGAATTTATAGAAGAAATTTTAGTTAATGCTTTAAAAGCTAAACATATCGTAATTGGTTATAATCATTTTTTTGGAAAAGACCAAGAAGGAGATTTTACATTTCTTCAAAACTGTTCTAGTCAGTATGGATTTTCTGTAGAGCAAATTCCTCCTGTATTTTTTGGAAGTCAAAAAATTTCCAGTTCACAAATTCGTAGTCTTATCTTACAAGGTGAAATTGAAAAAGCAAATGAAATGTTAGGGAGACCTTTTTCTTTGCGTGGAATTGTAGTTGAAGGGGATAAGCGAGGAAGTCAAATTTCTTTTCCTACAGCAAATTTAATTCCACCACAAGACTGTGTGTATCCTGCAAACGGGGTTTATGCTGCTCACACTGTAATTCAAGGTAGACGTTATGCGTCTATGATAAATATTGGATACAGACCTACTTTTCAGGGAACTTATCTAACTATTGAAGCACATATTTTAGACTTCAAGGGAAATTTATATGGAGAAGAAATAGAGCATTACTTCTTATATAAAATTAGAAATGAAAAGAAGTTTGAAAGTGTAGGGGAGCTTATTTCTCAATTACATAGAGATAAACAAGTTACTCAAAAACTTTTAAGACAAAATTCTCAAATGGCTCAACAGTAGGAAAAATTTATGAAAAAATTTATAATATTTATTTTTATATTAATTTTTTTTAGTTGTAACTCAAAGTATAAATATACTACTAAATTAGATATGGAGATTTTAAAGAGTATTCAAGAAGTAAAAGTTGAAAAATTACTTTCTTACTTTGCTGAACAAGTAGAGTTTGATTATAGTCAAGAAGCTTATACTATGTTTCATAGAGCTAAGGATTCAAAAGAGCTACTTTCAGGAAATATTTCTGAGTACTATAGATTTTTATTTGAGTTAAATCCTGAATTAAAAGAAAAGTCTTGGCTATCTTTTAAAGAAGCTTTAGCAATTGCTTATAGAATAGAAGCTGAAAACAATGAAGTCAATGAAGATGGAACTTATTTTAGGAACATTCATATTTATACAGATTCTAACTATAATCGCATAACGTTAAAATGTATAGATGAGAATAGTTGTCAAATTATTTCTCTTTTAATTTCTGCTTCTAAGTTATAAAATTGCAAAACTCTTTAGTTGTTCAAAGTGGAGATTTAAAGGGAAGAAAAATTCCTTTTCCTGAACCTATAAAAGGACAAGCACATGTTACCTCTGCTGTACTCAAAAAAACAGTATTTTCTATTTTAGAATCAGAAAGCTTATCGGGAAATTTAGATAAACAAAAAGTAGTATTTATAGATTTGTTTGCAGGCTCGGGGCAGATGGGTATAGAAGCATATAGCCGTGGTTTTGCTCGAGTCATTTTAGTAGAATTAGAAAAAACTCGATTTGCTAAGCTCTTAGAACTTGTGAAAACTTGGAATTTATCTATTGAACTTCACCATAAAGATGCTTTTCGTATATTAGAAAAAATTCATATAGGTTTAGATCAAACTCCTGTTTTGTATATTGATCCTCCATATTCTTTCTGGGAAAATGAGAAAAAAATTTTTGATTTAGCTAAAGCTTGGCTAGAAAAAAAAGCTAAGCTTATTATTCAAGCACCTAAAAAACTAGAGTGGGAAAATTTTCAGATAAGAATTATAGGCAAAAATTATTTGATAACCAAAAAAGATAGTTAATTAAATTAATCTCTAATAAGTTTTTTTATAATTTAAAACTTATGCATGTTGTTCATTTTTTTTAATAAAAAAATTTAAAAAAACTTGTAAAAAATTTTTTTCAGTTCTAATAGAAATCCCCAAAAACTTCAATTGAAAAGGAAAGAAGCTTGAGAAACTTACTTTTATTTGTATTTTTCTTTATGAGTTTATTTTGTGAGAAAAAAATCCACTGCTTACTACAATACTTGCTAGGTACTTTTCTAAGCCCATCAACCAGCTCAATGAAGGCGTTAACCAGTTTGCTGCTAAAAACTTTTCTGCTAGGATTCATTTTAAAAGTCAATCTAAGTGGAGTTATGATCAGATTAGAAGACTAGCTGATAACTTCAACGCTATGGCACAGACCATACAAGACTACAGTGAAAACTTAGAAGAAATGGTACGTAAGCGTACAGAAGAGCTCAATCAGTCTCTCCAAGAAGTAAAAAATTTAACTATCCAACAACATGGGGATTATTTCCTTACTTCTCTTCTCATTGAGCCTTTAACTTTAAATAACAATTTATCTAAATTGATTAAAACTGAATTTTATTTACACCAAAAAAAGCAATTTCAATTTCGCAATAAGTCAGCAGAACTAGGAGGAGACATCTGTGCTACTGATTCATTTCAAATTCAAGGTGCAGAATACACTGTATTTATGAATGGGGATGCTATGGGAAAATCCATGCAAGGAGCAGGTGGAGCTATTGTCATGGGAGTTGTGTTTACAAGTATTCTTAACCGTACTAAAAATGGCGAAATGGCTGTGAGCTCCGCCAGAGAATGGTTGGAAAAAACTTTTTTTGAATTAGAGTCTGTATTTAGAAGTTTTGATGGAAGTATGCTTATTTCTGCTGTCATTGGGGTAATTTCTCCAGAAGGAAAACTTTTTTATTTAAATGCAGAACATCCTTTTACTGTTTTGTATAGAAATGGAGTTAGTAGTTTTATCGATGACCAAATTCATACCCGTAAATTTGGTTCCAGTTATTTTGGAGGTCCAGAAATTATTGAATATCAGCTAGAGTCGGGAGACATTTTGTTTTGTGGTTCAGATGGAAGAGACGACTTAGAACTACGAAAAGATGAGGCAGGTATAAGAGTTATAAACGAAAATGAGTTTTTGTTTTTAGAACATATCCAAAGAGCAGAAGGAGACTTACAAAAACTAATAGAAATTATTCAACTTACTGGAAATCTTACAGATGATTTATCACTTATGAAAATTCACTATTTAGGTGTTCCTATTCAAAGGCCAAATAAAACTCCAGATGAAATTCAAAACTTATTTCAAGAAGCCAAATATAAGTTACGTACAAAAAATTATAAATCTGCTTATAAAAATGCTTTAAATCTGTATGAACTAGAACCTGACTCACCTGAGGTAAACAAACTCATAGGAAAATGTGCTTATTTAGTAAAAGAATATAGTAAAGCAGCATATCATTTAGAAAAAGCTTTTTATTTAAAAAATGATTATCATGATATAGCTTTAGGAATTGCTAAAAGTTATTATGAAATAGGAAATTACCAAAGAGCTTACTATTATTCACATATTTATTTAGAAAACAATCCAGAAAATCCAATTGCTCTAAAAATTATTGAATCACTTTTACAATCAAAAGGAGAAAGTTTAAAAAACTTTGAAGAAACTATTTTAAGGGGTATAAAAGTATGATAACTAAATTTTTGTTTATATTCATGGGACTTTTTGTTCCTTTGCTTTCCCAGTCCGGTTATGGAACAAAAAAAGATGTAATCACTGAAGCACAAGATAAAGATTTACCACTGATAGAAGCAAACATGGAAGTAAGCTCAGACTTTATTTTTCGTGGGGAGTCTTTTGGGGGAGAGTATGTAGCTCGAAGAAACAATACTCCTTATCGTGCTTATACTGACTCTTGGACCTTTCAACCCGATGTCTTATTTCATACTCCTCTAGAA
>Ga0308414_1002301_pt1 | contig 12436 bp, 7 predicted proteins | sample HotsprSampleOS50_FD_205667 | JGI IMG/M metagenome (GOLD analysis project Ga0308414, IMG submission 205667) | Hot spring phototrophic mat microbial communities from Octopus Spring, Yellowstone National Park, Wyoming, United States - 20090730_OS50 ... | reverse complement strand
GCGGTGGCGGGGGCAATAGGACCTATGGGACTAATGGGACGTATTTCTTTTGGGGCGGCGGCCGAAGCCGGGGGGGGCGCGGCGGGAGGTGCGGCGGCGGTTGGCGCGTGGGGTGGCGCGGGGGCAGGGGCGGCGGGGAGAGGCGGGCGGGGCGGGACAGTTTCGCCGGGTGCGCCGATATAGCCGATGACGGCCATAACGGGCAGCTCTTCGCCGGGCTGGGCCCAGATTTTGAGGAGGGTGCCGGAGGCGAAGCTCTCGACGTCCATGGCGGCTTTGTCGGTTTGGATTTCGAGGAGGGCGTCGCCTTTTTCGACGTGGTCGCCTTCCTGTTTATACCAGCGGATAATGGAGGAAGTTTCGGTTTGCTGGCCGAATTTTGGGAGAATGATTTCAGAGCCCATGACAGACCTCCTTGAGGATGGCGATCATATCGTTAGTATGAGGGAGGAAGACTTCTTCGAGGCAGAGGGCCTGAGGAGCGATGCCGTCTTTGGCGCCGAGGCGGAGGACGGGGGCATCGAGATCGTCGAAGGCCTGAGCCTGGATGTTGGCGGCGATATCAGCGGTGTAGCTGCCGATGTTGACACATTGAGAGCAGACGACGCAGCGGCCGGTTTTGCGCACAGATTGGAGAATGGTGGGGTAATCAATTGGCACGAGAGTACGGATGTCAATTACCTCAACGTCAAGGCCGCGCTCTTGTTTAAAGAGATCGGCAGCCTGGAGCATTTCGGGGATGGCGGGCCCCCAGCCGACGAACGTGACGTTTTTGCCTTCACGCAGAATGGCGGCTTCGCCGAAGGGGATGGTGTAATCAGTTTCAGGGACGACGCCTTTAACGCCGTAGAGCAACTGGGATTCGACGAACATGACCGGGTCGTTGGAGCGGATGGCGGTTTTGAGGAGGCCTTTGGCGTCGTGGGGAGAAGAGGGATAGACGACGACGAGGCCGGGGGTGTGGCAGAAGATGGATTCGAGGCTTTGGGAGTGCTGGCCGCCGTAGCCTTTGCCGCCGCCGACGGAAGCGCGGATGACGAGGGGGAGCTTGGCAAGGCCGCCGGACATATAGTGCCACTTGGCGGCTTGGTTGGCAATTTGGTCGGAAGCCATGAGGGCAAAGTCCATGTACATGAGTTCGACGACGGGGCGGAGGCCGCTCATGGCGGCGCCGACGGCGGTGCCGCAGATAGCGGTTTCTGAGATGGAGGTGTTGAAGACGCGGTTACGGCCGAACATTTCGAGGAGGCCTTTGGAGAGCTTGAAAGCGCCGCCGTAATCAGCGACATCTTCGCCGTAGAAGATAACGCGGTTGTCACGCAGCATTTCTTCGATGAGGGCTTCCTTGAGGGCATCGCGATAGGTGATCTGGCCGTTTTTGTCGCGTGTGATTTTTTCGATGGGAGCGAAGGTTTCGACGCGGGCGAACTCTGGGGGGACAGAATGTTCGACCGTACCGTCGTACATAAATTTGAGAACGTCGCGGGGATCGGGGTCGGGAGATTCGGCGGCGCGGACGGCGGCGCGGGCGTTGCGTTCGAGGACGCGGGCGGTGAGGTCATCGAGCTGCGTTTTGGAGAGGACTTTTGCGGCCAGGAGCTGCTGGGAGAAGGTTTCGATGGGGTCGATGGCTTTCCAGGCGGCTTCTTCGTCTTTGGTGCGGTATTCGTTGCGAGGGTCGCTGAGGGAGTGGCCGAAATAGCGGTAAGTGATGAACTCACGCAGGATGGGCCCGCGGCCATCACGGCAGTCAGCGGCGGCGCGGCGCATACTTTCGCGGACGGCGAGGACGTCCATACCGTTGACAACTTCGGCGAGCATGTTATTGTTTTTGAAGCCGGCGCCGCGGCGGGCGAGGTAGTCAACACCCATGACTTCGGACACACGGCCGGTCATACCGTAGAGATTGTTCTGGATGCAGAAGATGACGGGGACACCGAAGGGCGCGCGGTTCATTTCTGGATTAGTGAACTGATCCATGCAGGCCATATTGAGGGATTCGAGGGGAGCGCCGTTGGCATAGGCGCCGTCGCCAGCGAAGGCGAGGACGATACGGCCATCGCGGAAGTAACGGCAGGTGTAAGCGGCGCCGGTAGCGATGGGGACGCCGCCGCCGACGATGGCGTTGGCGCCGCGGTGGCCGACGGTGAAGTCAGCGATGTGCATGCCGCCACCGCGGCCGCGGCAGTAGCCGGTTTCTTTGCCGAAGAGCTCGGCGATGGTACGCATGATGTGGTCTTCCATGACTAGTTCGCGGAGGCCGTGGAGGTCATCGGCGCGGGCTTCTGGGCAGCGGGCGCGGAGCTGGGCTTCGTCCATGGCATAGATAGCAAAGCAGCCTTTAGCGATGCCATCGCCGTGGCCGCGATGGGTACTAGTGATATAGTCATCGGGGTTGATGACGCTGCAAGCACCGGTGGGAACAGCTTCTTGGCCGGAGGAGACGTGCGTGGGCCCGCGGTAGTCATAACCGGAGAGGGGCTTATAGGCGCCGGAGCGGAGGGCGACAATCATGTCTTCGAAGGCGCGGATAGTGAGCATGGTTTCAAAGACGCGCAGCGCTTCGGGCTTGGTGATGGATTTCTTCTTGAGTTCTTTGGCGAGGTCGCTTTTGAACTGGAAGACGGGGATGGGATCGAAGGAGAGGTGAGCCGGCTCAAAGGCAGGCGTGACATTAGAGAGATACTGCATGGTGACCTTGTAGAGAGGGTGAACAAAGAATCGATGCGTGTATAGTAAACATACTAAAGTCAACGGGCGATAGTAACGGCGATACCGCGGCGCTTGAAGAACTGTTGAAAGGCGTGTGGGGGGGGGGCATCGGTGATGACGCGTGAGACTTTGGTCCAAGGGCAGACTTTCATGGCGGCGCCCGAGAGGAACTTGGTGTGGTCAACAAGCAGGACGACATAGCGGGCGCGGGAGATGATGACCTTTTCGGTTTCGGCGATGAGGGAATTAGAGTGGCCGATGCCTTCGAGCGTAAGGCCACCGGCGCTGACGAAGGCTTTGTCGGCGTTGAACTGGCGGAGGGCGAGCTGGGCAGGGGGGCCGAGCATGACTTTGGAGGGGCGATAGAGGGAGCCGCCCAGGACAAAGACATCGCCGTGGGCGTGATCGGCGAGGTAATCTGCGACACTGAGGGAATTGGTGATGACGCTGATACGTTTGGGGGCGATATAGGGGGCCATGCTGCTGGTAGTGGTACCGCCGTCGAGGATAATGGTGTCGCCGTCACGGACGAGCTGGGCGGCGGCGCGGCCGATGCGGTCTTTTTCGGCGGCGAGGAGGTTGCGGCGTTCGGAGAACGAGGAGGGAGCTGGGACGGGTGCAGCGGGGCGGGCAAGGCCGCCGCGGACGCGTCGGGCGAGGCCTTGGGCGGCGAGGGCGTCGAAATCGCGGCGGATGGTGGCGCAGCTGGTACGCAAGCGGCGTGCCTGTTCCTCAATGGTGAGGAAGGGCGTTGCGGCGAGGGCGTCGAGGAGACGCTGGTGGCGTTCTGCAGTGATCATATGTGTCGTGCAACGAATTGCAATTTTGTGAATATTATACAGAATATGACAAGAATGTCAAGAGGGGAAACAGGCCTAGATCAGGCGACTAGCGCAGAACCAGTCGACAAGTCGCGATGCATCAATATGATAGATTTTGATACGCTGACAAGTGGGGGGTGCCACTATGCGCCGCGGAAGTTGTGCTTCCGCTCGAGAAGGCGGCAGCTTCGCTGCACGCAGTCCAAAGCTAGTCGCCGGATCTAGAAAAGCGGGGAGGGTGAATGGAGGGATGGACGGGAGCAGAAGATGGAGGAAGAAGCGGGGAAGAGGGGGATGGGCGGCAGATCAGCGGTTGGCGGCGATATCGGAGACGATGGCGACGAGTTGGGAGCGCATGGGGGAGCTGAGGCCGGTATTGGACATGACGAGCTGATAGAGGTCGGCGGCGCGAGCGGGGCCGAACTGCCGCATGGTAGTGCGGATGAGGGCGTAGTGTTTCGAGGCGAGCGTGTGGCGGAGGGTAGCGAGCGCGCCGTGGATATTCTGCTCGGTGGCGTGTTGGAGGGAGCCGAGTTGCTGGATGAGCTTAAAGAGGGTGAGGGTAGCGGATTCGAGGTCGAGAGGCAGGGTGGGGAAGCTTGTGGGATCGGAGGCGAGGGAGCGCCAGAGCCAGGCGAAGGCTTCGGCTGAGTGGAGGGAGGGGGCAGCGAGGGGCGCGAGGGCGGAGAGGAGGAGATCGTGGTGATGGGCGGTGCGGAGAGCACGGGCGATGTGTTCAACGAGGGCGAGAGGGGCGAATGGAAGCATGGCGGCGAAGTGTTGAGGCCAGGCAGGATCGGCGGGGGGGAGGAGAGCGATGAGGTGGGGGATGAAGATGGGTTCCCAGCCGCACCATTGGGCGAAGAGGCGGGGTGGCTCGGGGGTGGCGAGCCAGGCGGGGTTGTAGGGGGGCGGCTGGGTTTTGAGGGAACGGGCGAGGGCAGAAAGGGCGAGCCAGGCAGCGAAGGCGCGGACGGGCGGAGTGTCGGGCTGAGGGGCGAGGCCAGTGTGGAACAGTTCGAGCAAGGCAGGATGTGGGGCGAGGCCATCAGCGATCTGGGCGGCGTAGCGGAGGACGACGGCGGGCTGGACACGTGGATGGGGTGCAAAAGAGAATTCGGTACGCCAGGAGAGGGAGGCTTCGCGTGGGGTATCGCGGAGGGCAAGGGATGGTAGGGATCCTTCGCCGAGTTCGATGAGAGGATGGGCGGCAAGGACAGGTTTAGCAGCGGACCACCAGCGTTTCCATTCATGAGAGGGGACGGCGCAGTGGGTGAGAGAATCTTTGAAATCGCGGAAGGTGGAGGAGCGGCCGGAGGCTTTGAGATAGCGGATGGTGAGATCAGCTGGATCGTCGAGTGCGAGTTGAGCGAGGGCAGGGCGGCAGAAGACACTCATGGCGCGGAAGTCGGTGTCGTCGAGAGGATCGTATTGATCGAGGAAGGTCACGAGATTAACCGCGAAGGAGCAGGTGCCATCGGAGAGGGAAAGCGAGTCAGCGAAGGGGTCATAGGAATCGAGACGGACGGGGACGCGGCGCATGCGGTGGAGGGCGAAGAGGCCGGGGCGGAGGTGGATGCGGCGGGCGATGAAGTCCATGCAGTGGGGGAGGGGAGCTCCGTTGTTGAGGCCGCTGGCGGCGGCGATGCCGGCGGCGAAGGGATTATCGGGATGTGCAGCGGGGAATGCCATAAGGAAATACGAACGGAAGGAGGGATTGTCAGGGAACAAGGCGAGAGACTGTTGAGCAGCGGAGAGCAGGGCATGGGGAACGTGCTGCTCGTGGAGTGCTTCGAGGAGTGTGGCGAGGAGTGTTTCAGCGCGGTCATGTTCACGGGCTTTGACAAGCCAGGCGGCGACGCGGAGGAGATCGTCGAGTTGGCTAGGAGCGGTGGCGAGTGCGTCAATCCAGCGCTCTTCGAGCTGTGCGAAGGCGCGTTCGTTGGCGAGTTGCATGAGGGATTTTTGATCCATGGTGTTGGAGTGTGTGTATGAATTAAGAATGGGACATATAGGACGGATGGGACCTATTTGTGATTGGGGAGAATGAGGGCAGTGGCGGCGTTGGTGTGGCCGAGGGCGAGGAGCGTGCGAAGCTTGCCGGCAACGGCGTCCATGTCATGAGGTTGTGTGTCGAGCGCGCGTTGATAGAAGGAGAGCGCGTGAGAGAGCTCGTTGCGTTCGTAGAAGAGGTCACCGAGAGCAGTCCATGCGGCAGGTAAAGCGGCGCGATGCAGGAGATTAGTGCCGCGATGGAAGTCGCCGGCACGCACTGTAGCAGCGCCAAGATAATAGAGGAGGAGCGGGGAGGAGGGTTTCAGCGAAAGGGCGTATGAGAACAATTCGACGCTGCGCTGGTAGTTGGTGGTGTTGAAGTAGAGCACACCTAGATTACTAGCGACGAGATAGACATTAGAATTGAGGGCGAAGGCTTTTTCGAGGTAGGGTTGTGCGAGGGTGTAATCACCATGGTGCATGAGCGCTTGGCCGGCGTTGGCATTAGCGCGCCATGAGTTGGGGGATTTGCGGACGGTATCGAGCCAGAGGGAGAGATCGGAAGCCCAGACGGTGTTACGGATATAGGTGAGGAAAGCAAAGGAGATGATCAGGCAGGCGCAGAGGGTGAGGACGACGGAGACGGCGAGGTGGCGCAGGGCGGCGGGGAGGCGGATGAGTTCTTGGAGGAAGAGGCTGGCGAGGGCGATGAGGAGGCCGGCGAGCGCGCCATAGAGGCGGTGTTCGAAGATGCCGTTGGGCATGATCAGCGAGGGCAGGAGAAAGGCGTAGAACCAGAGGAGGCCGAAGAGCGCAAGGGGTCTGCGGGGCCAGAGCATGGCAGCGCCAAGGATGAGGGCGAAATGGACTGCGAGCGCGGCGAGGGTGCGAGGATCGCTCCAGCCGGTGGCGGGGTCGAGTTCGTATTCAGCGCGCAAGTTGTAGGGGAGGAAGCAGAGGCGGAGAAAGAGGAGGAGGACGCGGGGCTGGAGAGGGTAGTAGGTGGCGGGAGTGAAGCCGTGCCAGAGTGTTGCGAAGGGGGCGAAGGAGAGCTTTGGGGATGGGGAGAAGGTGAGCGCGCGGAAAAAGACAAGAGCGATGGCGGCGAGGAGGAGGCCAATGCAGCCGCACCAGAAGAGAGCGAGCCAGCGCGCGCGCCATGTACGGGCGTGAAGGAGGACGAGGTAGAGGGCAACAAGGAGGGGAGCGGCGGTGATAATTTCCTTGGAGAGTGCGCCGGCGAGGAGGGCGAGGGTGGCGCAGGCGGCCCATGCATGGCGAAGGAGGCGGCTGGGGCAGTTGAGGGCGCGGATGGCGGCGTAGAAGGCGCAGAGAACCCAGAGGGTGCCGAGCAACTCGAGGCGTTGAACGATGTAGGTGACGGCCTGGGTTTGGAGCGGGTGGACGGCGAAGAGCATGGCAACGAGAGCCGCTGCGCTCCATGTAAAGCGGTCAACGATGGCACTGGGCACGGGGCGTGCAGCGCGGGCGAGGAGGTGGCCGGCGATGAGATAGATGAGGAGAGCGTTGAGGATGTGAATAGTAATGTTGACGAGATGCCAGCCGGGCAGGGCGTAGCCGCACGCGCGGTAGTTGAGCCAGAATGTGATGAAGGCGAGCGAGCGCTGGGGAGAGAAGGAGAAGATGGAACGCAGCGTAGCGCCGGCGTAGTCGAATTCGAGGATGGAGCGGTAGTCATCGAACTGCCAGGCGCAATCCAGACTGTTGCTGTAGACGATGGCAGCGAGCGAGACGATAAGGAGGGGGAAGAGATAGAGGCGAACGAGGCGGAAATAGGGAGAGTTCATGGGGAGGCTCCTATGAGCAGGAAGAGGGCACCGTGGGCGTTGGAGGCGGCAAGGGCAGTGTGAAGACCGGCGGCGCGCACTTCGTCGTACACAGGGGATTCAAAGAAGAAGACAGGATTGGTGAGGGAAGCGTCCAGCGCATCACGCACGGCGATGGAGCGTTGGCGGACAAAAGGGTCGGTATAGTGATAATAGGCAAGGAGTTGCGATGTGGCGTAGGTGTCTTTCGTCAGAATGATGGCATGGGAAGGCAGGGCGAGCAGAAGGTCGCGTATACGGAAGTCGTGGGGCGTGGCGAGGACGGAGCGGGCGGAGAAGACGGCATGGGAGGCGATGCAAGCGGCGGCGAGGAGGACGAGGAGTGTGTGGAGAGGGGGTGATAGCGAGATGATGAGATCGAGCGCGAGGGCGCCGCAGAAGGCGGCGGCAAGCATGGCGAGCCAGAGCGAGGCAGCTGGATCGGGAGCGAACTGATGCACAGAGAACGCGAGGTTGGCGAGCAGGGCAGAGGAGAGCATCAGGGCGAGACGGGGGAGGCGCAGCCAGGCGGCGAGGAGGCCGGGGAGGGCGAGCGCGGCAAGGGAGAGGTGCAGCTGTGCGGCGAGATCACGTGCGAGGAGTGGCAGGCGCTGAGTGAGAATGGGGTGGGGGGAGAGATGCCAGTAATTGGGCCAAAACTGCGCGCCGAGCGCGTGTGCGGCGAGGCGGGCGAGCGATGTGCGCGGGCCGATGAATTCGAGCACGGGGGCGAGCTGCCAGGAGCGGACCAAGGCATAGGCGTGCAAACCGAAGCCGAAGACAAGGCCGAGGACGAGAGCGAGCCAGGGAGCGGGGCGATGCCATACGCGTGGCGCCCAGCATGTTGTGATGAGAACAATGAGAGGCGCCCACCAAAGCAGCACAGTATCATGGCCGGCAGCAGCGAGCGCAAGTGCGAGGGTTACAGCGTAGGAAGAGGGAGCGAGTGAGTGCGAGAATGCAGAAGCGGCGTAAAGAGTGGCACAAGCGAAAAGGATCGTGAGGGCGGCAGGACCGGCTTGTGTAGCGGCGATCCAGACACGTGGTGCGGCGAGGAGAGCGATTGTAGCGAGCAAGGAAACCGGAAGCGAGACGCCTGCGGTGCAGAGCGCACGGCGGAAGCAGACCAAGGCGGCAGCTACGTAGAGTGCAGAAAGCAGATTAATCATCGTGGCGGGCGAGAGCATGAGATCAAAGCGCGACCAAAGCCATGTCGAGAGGACATAGAGAGGGAAGCCGGGGGAGTGGGGGACGCCCATAATGAGGCCGATGTACTGAAATTTGGCAGCATCGCCGGGGGCAGAGCGGCCAGCGGGGCCAACATGGAGAGTGGTGGAATACACAGCAAGAGCGAACAGCACGAGGCAGATATCCCAGCGCCAGGCGGGGCGGGACACGGAATGTGAGGGCGTTGGGGACATAGAAAAATTGTAGCAAAACATGCGGCATGGGGCAAGAGGGTACGAGGCTAGACTACAACGAATTCACAGGAGCACGGCGAGCAAGATGGTGTGAAGCAAGATGGCGCGGGGCAGGGAAGAGCGTATGTGCGCTGGGGAAGCAGTGCGACTGCATGATATGGGGGTGAGCTGTGCATGCGCGCCGCACAGCGGCTAGGTTTTGAAGATTAACCCTATTGACAAGCAGACAACGTTTTGATATAATATACGAATGTTATAGTTTTTATTAATGAATGTATAATTGAACGAACCATGAATCAAACGACGAAGACACAGGTACAGCGTGGACGCGCGCGAGTAAAACCATATGATGGCATGCGGATTACGAGTGACACGGTGTTAGAGCCCGGGCAGTATTTTTGTCCGAGTGGCATCGAGATCGCCGCTGACAACATCACGATTGATGGGACGGGCGTACACTTAATTGGCAGCAGGCGAGAAGGGAGCGGGGTGCGCCTGAGGGGATGCACCGGGGTGACGCTGAAGGGCGTGCAGCTTTCGTATTACGCGCACGCGATCGTAGCGACGGACTGCATCAACGTGACGATCACGGGGACGCAGGCGAGTGCGACAGCGGAAGTGGCCAGTGATACAATTTTTCTTGACATCTGGCTGCCGGCGGAGCGGGCGTATGGAGCGGGATTGCTGTTGAGCAATGTGCGTGACAGCACGATTAGCGAGAACAACTATGAGCACAACATGTGCGGCATTCTGACGTATGGCTGTTCGCATCTAAGGGTGGTGCGCAACAAAGTGAACTATTGCAGCGGGTTTGGCATCCATTTATACGGCACGTGCGATTCGGTATTTGAAGACAATTGTGCTGATTATTGTTGCCGCTACAATGTGCGCAATGACTTGAAGGGCATCCATCGTGTGGGGCACATGGGCGCAGATGCGACAGGGTTCTTGATTATAGCTGGTTCGCACCGCAACATTTTCCGGCGCAATTATGCGCGCATGGGCGGCGATGGATTTTTTCTGGCGGGATCGGGATCATTTGAGAACCCGCTGGGCGCGCACGACAACCTGTTTGAGGAGAACGACGCATCACTGAGCCCTAACATTTCGTTTGAGGCGACATTTGCGCGCGGCAACATTTTCCGCAACAATTACGCAAACAACAGCAACTACGGCTTCTGGCTGGGATTTTCGTGGGATAACGTGGTAGAGAACAACCGGATAGTAGGCAATCGGCAGGCGGGCATCGCAGTGGAGAATGCGCATCACATGCGTGTGGCGGGGAACACGTTTCAGGGCAACGGGCACGGGATTCTGCTATGGTCGAACATTTATGATCCGCGCGTGCCGGTGCATTTTCCCGAGTGCTTGACAAGCCATGACTGGGAGATTGTGAACAATGTGTTGACGCGCAACACGAAAGCGATCCGCATCGCAGCCAATCAAGATCACGGCGTGCGGGCGATCAGCGCGGAGCGCACGGAGCCGCGTCCGGCGCGGCCGTATTTGCACAGAATCCAAGGGAACAACATCCAGGACAACCGTCTCGGCATCGAATTAGTGGGCTGTGACCGCACCACGATTACGGAGAACATCTTGCATCACAATGTGGAGTGCAATATCCGGCAGGAGGACTGCATCGAGACGACGATCGCTGGCAATCTGGGTGCGGCGGGGGCGTATCTGGCGTAGCGCTGCAGGTATGGTGGAGAGGCGTGTGATGCCTGCAGGCAGGGTGAAGCGCGACGGGTAGAGCCGAGGTTAGCGCGTCTATAGGTATGCGTTTAGGCGCGTGAATGTAGAATTACGTTTCGTTGCCGGATTGGGCGTGTCACGCCGGCTTGTTTCCCGAAAAGGTTTTTGCTATACTGCGGTCAAGATCACAGGATGAGAATGTGAGCCCTGACAGGAAACGACATCATGTGGTGGTGATACCCGGGCTGGGGGATGCGCAGGCGAGCATACGCGCGCTGGCGGCGCACGTGGAGCAGTTGGGCATGCCGGTACATGTTTTCACATATCCTATGAAGGAATGGACGATCGACCGCGCAGCGCTGGTATTGGCGTCATATGTTGAGCGGGAGGTGTTGCAGGGCGACTCAATATGTTCAGTGAGTTTTGTGGGGACGGGGACGGGGAGCTTGGTGCAGCGCTATTATTTAACGCATTACGAGATATTGCCGGCGCGGCGGTGTGTGATTGTAGCGGACGTATTTCACGCGAGCGACCGGCACCGGGGGAGACGACTTGGCTGGCTGGCCAAGCGGCGTTATGGTGTAGCCTTATCGCAATTAGCGGAAGGGCCGGAAGGATTTCCCATACATTGCGGTGTGCCACCGATACCGTTTGGCGTGATCGTGACGGGGGCGCGCCAGGCGCCCGACATGCATGAGACGCGCTCAATCTACGCGCCAGCGGCGTTGCTGCAGGCGGCGCGGGCGGTGACGCATATGCGGGCGGCATGCCGGATCGCGCTGCGGACGCCGCAGGTGCGCGAGTTAATCAGCACGTTTTTACTGCACGGCTGGTTCACCGAGGGATGAGCACAGCCGCGCGGATGCAGATGCCAGGCGCACCGCAACGCCACGCGACGCGGACGGTACGCGTGGGTGCGGTAGAGCTCGGTGGCACGTCGCAGATCAGTGTGCAATCCATGACGACCACGGACACGCGCGACACGGCGGCAACGCTGGCGCAGATACGTGAACTGGCTGAAGCGGGCTGCGATATTGTGCGGGTGGCAGTACCTGATATGCAGGCGGCCGAGGCGCTGGGCGAGCTTGTGGCGGCCGCGCCGGTGCCGCTAGTGGCAGATATTCATTTTGATTATCGTCTGGCGCTGGCGGCGCTGCGGCATGGCGTTGCGAAACTGCGCATCAATCCGGGCAACATTGGCGCGCCGGAGCGTGTGCGCGCCGTAGCGGATGCGGCGGGAGAGCGGGCTGTGCCGATTCGTATTGGCGTGAACGCGGGCAGTCTCGAGCGCGGCTTGCTGGAAGATGTGGAAAACGGGCGGATGCCGCTTGGCATGGCCATGGCAGAGAGTGCGCTGCGCGAAGCGGCGCTGCTGGAAGCGTGCGGGTTCCGTGACATCGTATTGAGTGTGAAGGCGTCGCAGGTGACGGCGACGATCGAAGCGTATAGAGAACTCGCGGCGCGGTGCGACTATCCGTTGCACATTGGCGTGACTGAAGCCGGGGCGGGAGCGCGCGGCCTGATCAAATCCGCGGTGGGCATAGGGGCGTTGTTGGCGGAAGGCATCGGCGACACGTTGCGCGTGTCGCTGACGGGGCCGCCGGTTGATGAAGTGACCGCCGGGCGGAGAATCTTGCAAGCGCTGCAGTTGCGGCCCTACGGGCCCGAGATTGTCAGTTGCCCGACGTGCGGGCGCGCGGCGTATGACGTGGCCGCGCTGGTGCGGGAACTGGAGATGCGGATTGAAAGCGAGAAAGCGTTACGCACGCTGGAGTGCACCGTGGCAGTGATGGGCTGTGTCGTCAATGGGCCCGGCGAGGCGCGTGCAGCGGACATTGGCTATGCGGGTGGCGGTGCGGGGCATGGTATGCTGTTTGCGAAAGGGCGGCAGCTCGGCGCGGTGAGGCCGGAAGAAGCGGTTGAGAAACTCATAGAAGCGTTGCGGGCGCTGGCAAGAGCGCGCGCG
>Ga0308414_1002299_pt1 | contig 12443 bp, 8 predicted proteins | sample HotsprSampleOS50_FD_205667 | JGI IMG/M metagenome (GOLD analysis project Ga0308414, IMG submission 205667) | Hot spring phototrophic mat microbial communities from Octopus Spring, Yellowstone National Park, Wyoming, United States - 20090730_OS50 ... | reverse complement strand
CGGCACGGCCACCTTCACCGCTTCCGATATCGCGGAAGATACGGACAATGACCCGCTGACCATCACGGCTATTGTAACAGGCCCGGACACAGCAAAGGCAACGGCAAGCCTTAATAGCGGCACTGTTACCCTCACCGGCGTGGCGGCGGGCGACACATCGGTTGTGGTCACGGTCTACGACGGGACGGATACAGCAGATGTAACCGTACCGGTTTCCGTCACGGCAGCGCCGCCCACCCTGGTAACCTCCATCACCGTAAGAGGGGCAGGCGACGCGACAACAGTGGTGAACGGCGGTACCCTGCAAATGACAGCGGAAGTATTGCCTGTTGATGCCACGGATAAGACCGTGACCTGGAGCGTGTATTCCGGAACGGGCACAGCCGGCATAAACGCTTCCACCGGATTGCTGACGGGCACCGGAGAAGGCACGGTGACGGTAAGGGCGACAGCCAACGACGGCTCCGGGGTATACGGCGAGGCAACCATCACCGTCACGGCGGCGCCGCTGCCGGTCATGGGCGGCAGTGTAACCATCAGCGGCAATGCCAAATACGGCGAAACACTGACAGCGGATACATCAGGCATCACCTATACCCCGGACACCAGCGATGACGTGCCAACCTACCAGTGGAAACGCGGCGGAGCGGATATCCCGGGGGCCACAGCCTCAACCTACACATTGGCGCAGGCCGACATCGGCCAGACCATCACCGTGACTGTCACCGCCGATGGCATCCACGCTACGAGCAGCGTCACCAGTGCTCCGACGGCTGTTGTGGACAAAGCCGACGGGCCGGCGGCCCCGGGAGCACCTTCGCTGGCAAGCAAAACCCACAACAGCGTCACCCTGGAAGCCAATGCGGCCCATGAATTCAGGGCAAACGGAGGCCCGTGGCAGGACAGCAATGTATTCACGGGACTGAATCCGGAAACCGAATACACCTTCACAGCCAGGGTCAAAGAAACGGCTACACATAAAGCATCGGCCGAGAGTGCGGGATTGACCGTCACGACGGATGCGGAACCGGCCCAGCCCGACACCACTCCGCCGGCCGTGGCGGACGGAACCATCACTGCCGGCGGCCTCACCCATAACCGAGTCACCTTGAGCTGGAGCAAGGCGACGGACGATGTGAGCCCCCAGAGCGCTCTGCGGTATCGGGTCTATTATTCGGATTCAGACAATATAGCATCGGTAACAGACGCGGTATATAACGGCACAGCAGTCGGAGATTACGCAACAGATACCGGCACAAAAGAAATTACCGGCTTGAATAGCAATACCACCTACTACTTTAACGTCATCGTTATGGACGAAGCCGGGAACAAAACCGCTTACACCATGACATCAGTAACCACTGCGGCGGCGCTGCCGGCGAACACCGCGCCGAAGCGCAAATCCGGCGTACCGGCAACAGCGACTGCCGGCGTGACCGTGAACAACGCCTACTCTCTTGATCTGTCCACCATATTCGAGGACGCCGACGGCGACACCCTGACCTACAAGGTATCGGTGAACGGCGCCGCGGCGACTGCGGCAAACAAAGATTATTCATACACGCCGGCTGCTGTAGGTACAACCACCCTGATATTCACAGCCAATGACGGGACAGTGGACTCCGCCGACACCTACACGGTGACATTAACGGCTTCCAGTGCCGGTGGCGGCGGAGGCGGCAGCAGTAGCAGCAGCACCGGCACTCCTGCCACCCCAACATACAAAGCTGAGGTTTCGGGCATCAGCACAACAGAAACCAGCCTGCCCGTCAGCGCCAATACAAATACGGGCAGCATGGCAATAGACCTCGGTACCTTGGCCAAAGATATCTTTGCCGGCACGGGAACGGCAGTCCTCACAGTACCCTCCATTCCCGGCGTGAACTCCTATACCCTGGGAATAGCCGCCGCTTCCCTGTCCGGCCCGCAGGGGGAAGGCGCCCTGACCTTCTCCACCGGCGCAGGCAGCGTCACCATCCCGTCCGGCATGCTGGCGGGAATTCCGGGAACGGAAGGATCGAGCGCCGGCATCACCATCGGCCAAGGTGACAAGTCAAACCTGCCTGATGAAGTAAAAGCAGCCCTCGGCGACCGGCCAATTATCCAGCTCACCCTGACCCTGGACGGCAAGCAGACCGAGTGGAACAACCCGGACGCTCCGGTGACGGTAAGCATCCCCTATACGCCGACGGCGGCGGAACTGGAAAACCCCGAGCATATCGTGGTCTGGTACATCGACGGCAGCGGCAATGTAATATCAGTACCCAACGGGCGCTACGACCCGGCCACCGGCACCGTTACCTTCACCACCACCCATTTCAGCCACTACGCTGTGGCATACGTGCACAAGACATTCGGCGACCTGGGCGGCGCGGAATGGGCCAGAAAACCCGTTGAGGTTATGGCCTCCAAGGGAATCATCAGCGGAACAGGAAAGGGTACCTTCTCCCCCGCTGCCAATATCACCAGGGCCGATTACCTGGTGCTGCTGATCAGGACCCTGGGACTGATGGCGGAATTCGATGGCAACTTTGACGATGTGGAGCCGGGCGCCTACTATTATGAAGCCCTCGGCATCGCCAAAAAGCTGGGCATTGCCGCGGGCAGCGGGAACAACCGTTTCAATCCTAAGGAAAGCATCTCCCGTCAGGACATGATGGTGCTGACAGCCAGGGCACTGGAGAAATTCAGGGGATTGAAGGCTGTGGACGCCAACGGTCTGCTGGATAAATACAGCGACAAGGGAGACATCGCCGGCTATGCGGCCAATAGCCTGGCCACACTGGTTAAAGAAGGCCTGATCAAGGGCTCCGGGGACAAGCTGAACCCCCGCGCAAATGCCACAAGGGCGGAAGCAGCCGTGTTCCTGTACCGGATCTACAATAAATACTAAAGATAAGCTTCACCAATGGAAATAAGCTAATACCTTGAGGCCGCGGTAAAAAAGGACTGCGGCCTCAAGCATTATCTCCGCCTTTTTCTAAAAGAAATGCTTTTGTTCCAAGCGGTCCAGGCTCACCTATAAGCTGGAACTTCTTCGTTAACATCAACATAATATCCGTGACAAGGGCAAACCTGCCTAAAGGCCGGGACGCAAAGCCATAGGGTCTAAGGTGCTAAAAAGCGCTATGACAGCCTGGTTGCCGCAAAGACTGTGTAATTAAACCTGCCCTTTTTAGCGGCGGGTTTTTTGTTTTGCCAAGGCGGATAATTTTCGGCAAAATACGACACTCATGTGAATCTTGGCACTGTTTAAAAGCATCGGGAGGGCTGACACATGAAAAAATCTATTGAGAGGTTGGAGTAACTGAATTTGCGTGCTATCAAGGCATCTGCAGCGCAAGAATTATCTCCCTCGGTTGGAATATGCACCTTCCAGCCTTATGGCTTTATGCGCGTTCATTAGATTTTTCATTTGGCAGTCCAGCTCATATTGACTGGAAAACCGCAGTTTGCAGCTCGCAGATTGCGGTTTTCTTTTTGACAAAAATCTTATGTTTTCGACTGAAAACAACAAATAGACGCCTTGCCCAATCGGCAAGGTGCCGCTCCCCTCCGCTTGTTCTTCATTTTCCGGATTAAAAAATCTCGAAATGGAGGACAAGCTCATGGAAGAACAGGAGAGCAAGTATACATTGCTGGTTAACAAAAAGCGCGTCGCCGTGGGCAGAGAGGTATATAAAGCCTACTACCGGCAGAAGGAGCGCGAAGCGTATCTGGACAAGCTCGCTAGCAAGCACAACATATCCTTTGAGGAATGCGAGGAAAAAGGCATTCAGGTGGATTACCTGTTATCCTGCGCGGAAGAATCCATAGAGGACGGCGTCATCAAGAAGGAAATGCTAAAAAAGCTGGCGCTGTGCCTGGAAACGCTTTCCGAGCAGGAACGGCTGCTGATTTACGCGCTGTTTTTCCAGGGGAAAAGCGAGCGCCAATTGTCGGCGGAAACAGGAACGCCTCAAAGAACTATCAACGATAGAAAGCGCAGGATTCTCCTGAAGCTGAAAAAACTTTTGGAAAAATAAAAAATAAATCCGCTCAACCCCCTCATTTTTTCCTTAAAGAAGTGAGGGGGTTTTTTTATTCCCCCATTGCTCTTTGAAAAAAGCCGGCTTTAGCCGTCCATATCCAGCGGCTCAAATACGTTAGCCGTTCAGCCGGAAACGGAAAGCGACATTGGCAGGCACGCGAAGACTGCCTGCGGATCAGTCAAGGCGATCCGTAAAAACGATGGCATCAAAGGCGACGAGCGAGAAATGCCCGGCCATAAAACAGTCTGTGGTGGACTGTATCGCGTTGACCTGAACGGCCTATAATGATACTCCTGCATAGTCGAGGTTAGGTCCCAGAGTGCGGCCCGGAGGCTCTCGGGGAGGTGGAATTCCTGTGATATCCGCTGACCACGGATAGTTTGCGCCGCTGCCATTCGTGCTTGGGGAGCAGTGTCGAATTAAGCGCATCGTCTGAAGCCGTTTATTCAGACATGAAATGAAGAACAAGCGAAAACGCTTTGATCTTAGAAACTATGCTGCGGGACGGCCACGCCCCGCAGCATCCTTGTAGGATCAAACCACTAATGTACAGGAGGCATGAAAAATATGGATGAAAAGAAACGAGCATGGCTTTACTGCCGCATCGACGCTCCGGAGGACGAGCATGGCCGCCTCAAAGGGCAGCAGAAAGAACTCGCGGACTACGCCGGGCAGATGGGGTTTGAAGTGGTCGGAGTCTCCCAGGACACCGGCAGCGGCCTGAATTTTGCCAGAAGCGGCCTTGCCGAGGTAATCGAGGCCGCGGCTGAAGGCAAGCTGGATGTGCTGCTTATTGTAAATCTCTCCCGCCTGGGCAGGGATACCGTAAAAACAATGGATTTCATCCGGGGACTGGACCAGCTTGGAATCGGACTCTATTCCCCGCTGGAGGGTGAAATCAAGCTGACGCGGCTTGAGGAAATGTATGGCGGCCTTGCCGCCATGAGAATGGAATAAGGAGGAAGCTGGTATGAACGAATCTGCCGAAAGAATCAGCGCCAACGCCGACTATATCGGAATTCTCAATGCTTTGAACTGGCTGGTTTCCACCGGTAAGATCACCGCCGAGGACGGCAGAAAAACCGCCTTGCGTATTGCCGAACAATTGGGAGCCTCCATCTTCATTGTTTAGCGCTATTGGGTATAGCTATGACGCCGGTTGTGTGGTAGTGTATGTTGTTGACAAGAAAGGAGGCGAAAAGCCGTGAAAACAAGCCAAAATACTGTTGGCGGAGCACTGGCGGGAGAACTTCAGCCGGAAGCTCCCAGGGTTATTGTAATCAATCCGGCCGTTCAGGCCCAAAAAGACAAGCTGCGCATCGCGGCATACGCCCGTGTCAGCAGCGACTCCGACGACCAGCTGAACTCCTTCGCGGCGCAGGTGAGCCATTACACCACGCTGATCCGGGAAAACGAGAATTGGGAACTCGTCGACATTTATGCCGACGAGGGCGTCACAGGACTGCGGATGGATAAGCGGGAGGATTTTCAGCGCCTTCTCCGCGACTGCCGCAAGGGGAAAATCGACCGAATCCTGACCAAATCCATCTCGCGGTTTTCCCGGAACACAAGGGAGTGCTTGGAAACCATCCGGGAACTCAAATCCCTTGGCGTGACCATTTATTTTGAAAAGGAACACATCGATACCGGAGAAATCAGCAACGAGATGCTGCTGACCTTTTTCTCCGGCAACGCCCAGCAGGAGTCCATGTCCATATCGGGAAACATGCGGTGGAGCTATCAGCACCGCATGAAAAACGGCAAATTCATTACCTGCAAAGCGCCCCTCGGATACCGGCTGCAGAGCGGAACCCTGCAAATCCATGAGCAGGAAGCTGAAATCGTTCGCTATGTTTTCAACAGCTATCTGAACGGAAAAAGCAAGGACGAAATCGCAGCCGAACTGACTGCGCAGGGCGTCCCCACAAGGGACGGAAAAGACAGGTGGCACTACAGCACGATAGACTATCTCCTGAAAAATGAACGGTATGCAGGCGACGCCCTGCTGCAAAAACGGTACACCACCGCCGTCCTGCCGTTCCAGAAAAAGCGCAACAAAGGCGAGAAGGACAAATACTATGTCAAATACTCGCATCCCGCAATTATCTCCCGCGATATTTTCGAAAGGGCGCAGGAGTTGAACCAAAGCAGGAATATCCCTACCATGTCGAAACGCTCGATGTATCCGCTGAGCAAAAGGATTCGATGCGGAGAGTGCGGGTCGCTTTTCAAAAGGAAAACCTGCAACGGAAAAACCTACTGGGTATGCCGCAACCACAACAAAGGCAAATCTAACTGCACCGTAACCCAAATTCCGGAGCCGGAGATCTACGGAGCATTCCTCCGGCTGTACCACAAGCTAAAGCTGAACTATGATAAAATTTTATCCCCCATGTTGGACCAACTGCAGGCGCTCAAGCGACACCGAAACTTAAGCAATCTGCAGGTGGTCGAGCTGAACCGGCAGATCGCGGAACTCACTGAGCGGAATCATGTGCTGAACGGACTGAAGTCCAAAGGCATCATCGATTCCGCTCTTTTTATATCCCAAACCGACGAGCTGAGCAGAAAAATCCGCGCCTTAAAAGCAGAGAAAAACAAGCTGATGGAAAAGGATGAGGACGACAGCGCCATCACCGAAACCAGGAGCCTGATCGAAATCCTGGAGGACGGACCGGAGCGTCTGAGCGGTTTTGACGAAACGCTCTTTGACAGCATAGTGGAGCTGGTCACCGCCGAGTCCGGCGAACGGCTGAAATTCAAGCTGATAAACGGTCTGGAGCTTGCCGAACCCATAGAAAGGACGGTGCGGTAGCATGAAAAACCGATACATCCCATTCGGATACCGGCTTTCTGAAGGAGTCATCGTACCTCATGACAGGGAAGCGGAAATGGTGCGGCTGATCTTCCGGCAATACATATCCGGCGAGTCCTACGGCCGGATCGCCGCCATGCTGGAAAAAGCGGGGCAGCCCTATAGCGAAGGCTCCTCCCGCTGGAACAAGAATATGGTGGGACGCATCCTGCAAAACCGGAAATATACCGGACAGGACGGATATCCCAAACTGGTCACGGAGGACGAGTTCAGACAGTCCGCCCTGCTCCAGCAGGCAAAATATACCCGCAAGGATATACATACGGCTCCGGAGATTACAGCCCTGAAAAGGAAAGTATTTTGCAGAGAATGCGGAAGCCCCTATGAAAGGATTCTGGACAACCGGACCGGGGAGAAATGGAAATGCAAAAATACCGGGTGCCGCCGCACAGCAAAAATCACCGACACCCTGCTGACCGGGCAGATCATCTCCCTGCTGAACCTTGCCGTTGAAAATCCGCAGCGCATCGAAATCCCGGACATTGTAAGCCGATGCCATGACCTCGAAATCACAAGGCTGACCAACGAGATCAACCGGGAACTGGACAAGACGGACTGCGACGAGGAATACGCCAGAATCCTGATCATGGCCCGCGCCGCCGCCCAATACGAGAGCTGCCCGGACGGTCTCCTGCCGCAAAAGGCGCGGGAAATCAAAGCGGCCTTTGAAAGCCGTAAACTCCTAACACAGTTTGATGCGGAGCTGTTCGAATGCGCCGTGGACGCGGTCGTCGTCCAGCCGGACGGAACGGTCTCCCTGAAGTTAAAAAACGGACAGAGCCTTGAAAACAGGCCGGAAAGGAGAGCAATGCCATGCTGACGGCACAAAGCGATTTACAACCGCAAGAAAAGCAAATTATCATCATCCCCGCCAATCCACTCGTAGCCCAAAACAGGACCTTCCCCCGGCAGCTTCGCGCCGCCGCATACTGCAGGGTCTCCACCGACCAGGAGGAACAGCTCACCAGCTACGAGGCGCAGGTGGCTTACTATACCGACAAGATCATGAGCAACCCCGAATGGACGCTGGCAGGCATATTCGCAGACGAAGGCATCACGGGGACGTCGGTAAAAAAGCGCACCAACTTTCTGAGAATGATCCGTCTGTGCAGGAAGGGCAAGATTGATATCATACTGACCAAGTCTATCAGCCGGTTTGCGAGAAACACGGTAGACTGCCTGAACTACATCCGGGAACTCAAGGAGCTGGGGATAGCGGTCATTTTTGAAAACGAAAACATCAACACCATGAAAGCGGACACCGAAATTATTATCACCATGCTGGCAGGCTTCGCCCAGGCGCAGAGCGAGTCAATCAGCCAGAACGTCCGCTGGGGCAAACGCCAGGCCTTTAAAAGCGGAAAGGTATCCTTCCAGTATTCAAGAATCTACGGATACGAACGGGGCGAGAATGATAAGCCCAGGGTGGTCCCCGAACAGGCGGCTGTAGTGCGGCGGATATTTCAAAGCTATCTTGCCGGAAGCAGCGTGCCTGATATCAAGCGGATGCTGGAAGCGGAAGGCATCGCTGCGGCTGGAGGAAAGCCCCAATGGTCCGTCGGCGCCCTGCAGTATATGCTCCGGAACGAGAAATACTGCGGCGACGCCCTCCTGCAAAAGACCTTCGTGGAAAACTGCATCAGCAAGAAAACAAGGAAAAATAACGGCGAGCTACCCAAATACCTGGTTCAAAACCACCATGAGGCGATCATCGACCGTACGCTTTTTGAGAAAGTGCAAGCGGAAATCGCCCGCCGTGCCGGAAAGCGGAAGGTATCCGACAAGACCAGCAAAACCGGACAATCCAAATACAGCGGAAGGTACGCCCTGACCGAGCTTCTTATCTGCGGCAACTGCGGTACTCCCTACAAGCGGGTGACCTGGTCAAAGCGGGGCAAGAAAAAGATCGTGTGGCGGTGCATCAGCCGGTTGGACTACGGCACGAAATACTGCAAAAGCTCCCCCACCGTTGATGAAGAAAGGCTTCAGGCAGCGGTGCTGAAAGCCATCAACGCCATGATGAGCAATCGGGAACGGCTCATCGGTATCCTTAAAACCAATCTGAAAATCACGCTTTCTGAAAAAAGCAGCGGCGCGACCAATCCATACGCAATCGAAAACCGCATCCGCGAGCTGCAGGACAGCATGATGGAGCTGGTGGCGGTCGCGGCAAAGGCGGGAAACGCCGAAAGCTACGAGGACAAGTTCAGAGAAATTTCGGAGGAAATCAAATCCCTGCAGAAAACACTGGAGCAATACCAGGCGGAGCAAAACGGTCCGGATAAACTCGCCAGGCAGATGGACGACATCTGCAAGGCGCTGGAAGACGCCCCCTTTGAAATAACGGAATACAGCAACAACATCGTGCGGCAATTTATCGACACCATCAAGGTGGTGAATGAAGATAAGCTGCTCTTTATTTTCAAAGGCGGCATTACGATGGAACAACCGCTCACGATATAGGATATCCCGATGTATAGCAAATAATAAAACCATTTAGCGGAGCAAAGCAGCTCCGCTATTTATATAGAACCTTGAAAAACGGAGGTATCAGCATGAATATGGACCACAGACGCATACAACGAATCAAAGACCAATACCCTCCCGGTACCCGCATCGAACTTGTTTCCATGAGCGGCGAAGCAGATATGCCCCGCGGGTTACAGGGTACGGTGGATTGTGTGGATGATATCGGCCAGCTCCAAATGACTTGGGATAATGGCAGAAGTCTTGCCCTAGTTCCCGGCGAGGACAGCTTCCGTGTGATCACGCAGCCGGATCAAGGCATAAAAATGAAATATGAGCTGTGTGCCGCCGACAAAAATGAGGCGGCTCTTTTCTTTTCAAGCAACAGCGATGACGATATACAGCGCGGATGCATCGGGCATTTCCGATGTGACTTTGGGCATAAGGGTAAAGAGTTCTGGCATACATGGTTTGACCATCTTGCAGAGCTTATAACTCCGGCATTCAAAGAAGACTTCCAGACAGTAATAGATGAACTCCGCAGATGCGGCCCGCTTGAAAATTTGAATGCGATGGCAAAGTGGTGCCATGACCATGAGGACGCCAGATTCACAGACCAATACTGCAGCAATTCCTATGGCTTCAAGCTGGAAACCGAAGCCTACAGCTATTACATCCGCTGTTTTCCCCAGCAGGGCAATTATAACGCCTACATCTACTGCTACGACCGCCAGCAGATCGCAGAGAGCATGAAACAAACAGAACAGGAGCAAGGAGGAATGCAGCTTGAACAAGGAATGTAAAATTGAAATGCATAATATACGCTTTCCTGTTGGTTTAAGCTGGGCAGCTTGCAATGCGTATCTGGAGGTACAACAGCCTTGGAGCAGTTGTTTGAACACAATTATCCACTCCTCCGAAGTTATGTTTTTTACATCAGCTGTCGGTCATTTTTGACAAAGGAAGATAAGGAGGATGTCATTCAAAACGCAGCACTGAAGTCCATACAGTACATTGCCTCATATAACAGCAACTACCGGTTCTGGGCATGGCTAAAGGAGATTGCGTATCATGAATTTTGCCGTGTAATCAAAAATATTAAGCGCTATTCTTGCGAAATATTAGTTGACGATTTTGAACAGAAACAATATACAAACCGCGACGAATTTGCTGAATGGGAAAGTAATCAGATTGTAAGCTTTTTATTAAGTATAGTTGCCAAAGGCAAAAGACAAATCATTTTTTGATATATTCATTGTATTATTCGCGTTATCGATATATAATTATAATATGTAATATTTTCCTGTGAAGGATTGTTGTTATGGACTATATGACCGCAAGAGAAGCATCTGAAAAATGGGGCATCACGCAGCGTAGAGCGCAAGTTTTATGCGCTCAAGGAAAGATCCCTGGCGCTGTTCGATTTGGGAACAATTGGGCAATTCCGAAGGATGCTGTGAAACCGAAGGATGGTAGATGTAAGAAACATGCTAAACCGAAAGAGTTGTTCTGAACAACAGAAAGAATTCGAGCAAGTTCGTATAATGCGAATAATGGGAAGTTCGGGATGCTTGCAGTTATAGCAATAAGGGTTCATACGCTTTGTGCTGAAGGGCAAATCGAAGGGGCTTCCCGTTTCGGCATTGCATTTGCAATTCATAACATACTGAAAACCGAAAAATGCACAGATTAAGAGCGTCAAATATGTTATGAAAACAAAGTATGGCGGGTTATTGTAACTTTTGTATGGGTATATGAATCGGGTAATAAATGAATTGGGAGGGTAATATCATATGATCTTATCTGATAATGAAACCTGTATTGATATGATAAATAGTAAGCCTATTGCAAAGTCAATAGTGAAACTTATAGTTGATAACAAGGATGAACCGATCACTATAGGAGTCCACGGTGATTGGGGTGCTGGAAAATCTAGCGTTTTGGAAATGATTAAAGAAGAATTGGCCTCCCAAGAATCAATTGCATGTATAAAGTTTAATGGATGGAAATATCAAGGGTTTGAAGACGCTAAAATAGCTTTAATGGAAAGCGTTGTAACTACATTGATAGAAGAGCGCTCATTAAAGGAAAAAGCTAAAGATATAATAGAAAAAATTAAGAAGAATATTGATTGGTTGAAAGTTGCGAAAGGTGCCGGTAGCATAGCGGTCACAGCTCTAACTGGTGTTCCTCCTGTGACATTAATCACTGATGCTATAACTGCGCTAAAAGACGGTGTTAAAGATCCTGAAAAAGTTTCTGGCATCATTGAAAAGTTAGGAAAGTTCTCTAATGATTCCAAACTGTTTTCTAAAGAATCAACATCTATTGCTTTCCAAGAGTTTCAAAAATCATTTGATGATTTAATGAAAAAAGCAGGTATCAGTAAACTGGTAGTTTTAATAGATGATCTTGACCGGTGCTTACCCGAAGTTGCAATTGAGACACTTGAGGCTGTTCGTCTATTTATGTTCTCTAAATCCACGGCATTTGTTATTGCTGCTGATGAGGCAATGATAGAGTATGCAGTAAAAAAGCATTTCCCCGATTTACCCGAAAACGAGATATCAAAAGAGTTTTCTAGAAGATATCTTGAAAAACTTGTGCAAGTTCCATTTAAAATTCCTGCACTTGGTGAAGTTGAGGCCAAGACATATATAACATTGTTAATGATAAGTTCTTCTTTAGACGCAGCAGATAGCGAAAGTATAACACGCTTAATAGGACATGCACTAGAAAAGATAAAGAGGCCATGGATTGGAGAAGGTATAACAGTATCAGAAATCCAGAGCATATTAGGGGACGACAAGTATCAATCAGTAGCAGAACAGATTAGAATTTCGAATCAAATATCAAGTATTCTTTCAAAACGTTCATCAGGTAATCCAAGGCAGATTAAAAGGTTTATAAATACACTCCTGCTCAGGTATGATATAGCTCACGCTCGAGGATATGGTGAAGATATCAAATTATCTTGCTTAGCAAAATTGATGCTTCTGGAACGTTTTATTCCGAATGTCTATGAGAGTATTGCTTCTAATCTCTCACCAGATGGTACTAGTCCTTTTATA
>Ga0308414_1002298_pt1 | contig 12448 bp, 6 predicted proteins | sample HotsprSampleOS50_FD_205667 | JGI IMG/M metagenome (GOLD analysis project Ga0308414, IMG submission 205667) | Hot spring phototrophic mat microbial communities from Octopus Spring, Yellowstone National Park, Wyoming, United States - 20090730_OS50 ... | reverse complement strand
GCAGCATCCCCCACATCTACGGCGATGGCCTACAAACCCGCGACTTCGTCTACGTGGAAGACGTAGTCCGGGCTTTTCTAAGCGTACTAAAACATCCGGCCACGACCCAAGGAGAGACATACAACATCGGCACCAGCCAGCAAACCTCGGTGTTAGCGCTTTACCAGACCATTGCCGAGGCGGTGGGTTTCCCCCATCCCCCGAAACACCTTCCCCCTAAACCCGGGGAACTTCGCCATAACGCCCTCTCCTACCAGAAACTCCACCAAGCTACAAACTGGAGCCCTCAGGTAAGTCTTAGCCAAGGGGTTAGGCAGACTGTAACGTACTTTCGCCAGCTCCAAAAATCCTAACTTTTAGTATGTATCCCCCACTCCACCCCGTGGGATGGTGTGCATTTTGTTTCTTTGTGGAAGGTGCGCTGGATGGGCGTTTTGGTCCTGTTGGGGGCCCTTTGGAGTCAACCCTGTCGGGTAGCTACCTTGTCGGATGTGCAGTTCAACTACATCCGCTTAGAGGTGGCTTCCCTCAGCATGGAGGCCAGCCGCTTAGAGAGAATCAACGATATTGTGGAAAATAACTGCCTCTCCACCGCCCAGCTAAAAGACCTTTTATGGCTTTTAGACCACGAGAGCACCCGCTTAGAAGTTATCCGCAAAGCCGCAGACCGGGTGTATAATCCGCATCTTCTTCCCGAGGCGCTTCAGGAGCTTTTTACCACAGAAAGCGGCCAGCGCGCCTACGAAAAGTGGCTACGCGAGTGGCAACGTAAAAGACAGAAAGATTAGGCTACCACTCCCCAGCGCAAAAGCGCGGAAATCTTGAGGCATATCCTTCCCCAATGCAGCAAGGCACGCGCTGAAAGTGCCCCCCCTTCATCAAGCCCTTCTCCGCTGGCGGCAAGAGAAGAGGGGTAAGGTTACTCTGTTCCTCGCAAGACATAGAAATAGGAAGGTTATCCCGTTGCCGGCTTTTCAGCGCTCTTGGGGGGGGGAAGGAATTGTACCCGAAAGGCGAGTTTACGGCTCCGGATGGGAGCGCCAGCGTACTCCTCAAAACCGCCGGGATAACTATAGAAAATGAGGGGATGGTCTGCCGACCACCCCCTCACTAAGACGCTTTCAGCGCTGCCTACGGCTGTACTACAAGTCGATACATGTGCTGCTGGCTACTACCCACCAGCCGCACTACATAAAAGCCCGCTAGCAAAGAAAACTCATAAGTCCGGGCTTCTGTCAGTTCGCCTCGCAGCACTTGCCGCCCCAAAGCATCTACCACCTCCAACCTGTACGGCCCTCCTTCCGACAAGCCAATCCAGAAGGTCCCCGAAGAAGGATTAGGATACAGTAGAGGCTTTGAAGAAACGCCGCTCGAGAGCGTGCTGGTGCGGGCAGCAATGTAGAACTGATACTGCCGTGTACGCTGATGCCCCTGACTGGTGGAGGTAATTTGAAGGATGTAAGTACCCGGTGAGACGCTTATCGGAATGATATTGCTAATGCCTGACAGCACCGAAGGCCCACCTCCCACAGGAGAAATAGACCACTGCCACGTGTAAAGGAGCGTATCCGAAATAGGGGTAGGCACTACGTATCCCAGAATCGTATCGGGTGGCGTGTAGGAAATCGTATCACCGGGCCAGTAGGTGCTATCACCCAAGCCCACATTGACGCTATCGGGATAACCACAATACAGAGGCGTGATGTCCAGAACATAAAAGCTGCTATCCCGACATACTACATTGCCTGCGCTATCCCGCACCGTCATCCATACTGTCAAGAAGGCACTTGAGAACGCATTAGCAGGCGTACGTAGCGTATCACAGGAACTATAAAAAGGCCCTCCTACATAAACCCCCGTAGAAAAGAGCCTGTACCCCCACGAGTAGCTTCGTCCAGGACAATAGCCACCCGACGGCGAGACGCACAGCACATAGCTCCGCCCCGAGCATAACTGATGAGGACCCCCATTCGGTGAAAGCGTTACATTGTTGATGGTTACAAGCGGCTTACAGGGCCGAACGGTCGGAGACAGGCAAGGCGGCACCGTCGGCGGCGAAACATAAATCATAATATGCACTTGGCAGTGATACCCATTTGGAGAGTAGAAGAGGAGCTGTAGAATGTGCCATCCGGGTGAAGAAAAGACAGCAGGAACTATGATAGTGTCTACGTTTCCGTTACTGCCGCTCTGATAGCCGATCGGTCCCTGCAAATTCCACATGTACAACGCCGTGGAATATCCCAGCGGAAAAGTGAGCGTATGACTCCCCAGGGTCAGACGCAGAGTATCTGGAAAGTTCGTCGGACACCCCCACCCCGTAGAATCCTGCAGCACATAAATCGTGTAGCGAAGGCTATCCTGACATCCATTAGAGGCTTGCTCGTAAATAAAGTATCCTATTGTCAGGGTATAAACCCCAGGCTGGGTGAGCGGAAGCGAGAGGGTGGTAGGAGAAGAGAGAGGTTGAGTTAAGAAAGTGGTATCGATCCTTACAGGTCCAGAGAGGCGCCAACGCACCTGGTACGTGCTGGTATAGGGCCACTCCGAATGGGCTGTAAAAGTGGCCGTATAATGCCCCGCATGCTGAAGGGTGTACGTGGCCCCCGGCGGAAGGGCCTGTCCCGCTAACGAAAAACTCCCAATAACAGTGCCCCCATGCCCCAGGATGCGCAATCACCAAAAGCGAAAGGGAGTCACTACAGGGACGACCCCATACCTGCCCCCATGCTGCAGCCTGGAGCCTGCAGCTATCCCCAGCAGAGAGATTGATGAAAATAGGCACCCGGCGGGAGGGGCTACTGGTGCTACCCTGCCCACAGCTACCCCACCACGCCCAGTTGAGTAGGGTATCACCACCAATCCAGATGTAGTCCCCTCCGGGCCGTACATAATACACCTCGGGCCGCGTCCAGCCGCCCCACAGCCACCGCCCAAAGAGGGAGGGCACCGTGTCTACATCATACCAGGCACCACAGGAATTCTGGGCATGCAAAGGCCCAACCAACAGCAAGCCAAAACTGAACAATGTTACGTACCGCATACCAAAGACAAATATACGTTCCCTACCGCAAACAGAGCCACACGCACCAGCCCTGTACCCCCCTCTTCAAGGCATTTTAGGAATTACCTTACGCGCTTTGGGAATTTCTTGCTGCTACACAGGCACATAGATCACGAGGGCAAGTAACCTACTTCACCTAAGTCAATGGCGTAAGGGAAGTGATAGGGGGTTCTGGGCCTTGTCGCGCTCTGCCGTCCAAAACTAACAAGCCCTAAGAGCACCCGCCTGAAAGCTATCCGCAAAGCCGCAGACCGGGTGTATAATCCACATCTTCTTCCCGAGGCGCTTCAAGAGCTTTTTGCCACAGAAAGCGGCCAGCGCGCCTACGAAAAGTGGCTACGCGAGTGGCAACGTAAAAGACAGAAAGATTAGGCTAACACTCCCCAGCGTAAAAGCGCGGAAATCTTGAAACATATCCTTCCCCAATGCAGCAAGGCACGCGCTGAAAATGCCCCCCCTTCATCAAGCCCTTCTCCGCTGGCGGCGAGAGAAGAGGGGTGAGGTTATATTACATGAGTACTCAGAATAATCCTTTCTCTGTAACTTGCTACCCGCCAAAGCTATGCCTCGCATTTACGATAACATTGAGGCCAAGCTAATGGACGGCCTTCGCGATTTCCTTGCAAATGCTAGGGCCTGCTCTTTCTGCGTAGGCTACCTCAATCTCCGAGGGTGGGATCAAATAGCAGATGTTATTGAGCGCCTAAAGGGTGATGATAAATTGCCTGCTTGCCGGATACTCGTAGGCATGCATCGCTCGCCCGAAGAGGAGATGAAACTGCTATATCAAGCTATTAGCCAGCCCTCCACCTTAGATGGCCCTACGCGCGCAATGCTCCTAAAACGCTTTGTTGAGAGCTTCAAGCGGCAGATTGAGTTCGGAGTGCCCTCCGACCATGCGGAAGACGCTCTTCGGCGCTTGGCTAAGCAGCTCAAGGAAGGAAAAGTAATAGTAAAAGCTTTTTTGCGCTATCCGCTCCATGCTAAACTTTACCTGGTTCACCGTGATGATCGCGCTGCGCCTTTGGTCGGGTTTGTTGGCAGTAGCAATCTCACCTTAGCAGGGCTTTCGCAGCAAGGCGAGCTCAATGTGGACGTCCTTGATCAGGACGCTGCCCAAAAGCTTCTTGCATGGTTTAATGAGCGCTGGAACGACCATACTACCATTGACATTACTAAAGATTTAGTAGAGGTCATTGAGAATAGCTGGGTACGCGAAGAGCGAGTACCTCCATACCTGGTGTATATCAAAATGGCCTACCATCTATGCGAAGAGGCGCGTCGAGGAGAGCAGGACGTTAAGATGCCTAAGTCTTTTGAGGGCGAGCTCCTGGATTTTCAGAAGGCAGCGGTGTCGCTGGCCGTGCATATGCTTTACCAGCGCAGGGGGGTATTATTAGGTGATGTGGTCGGCCTGGGCAAAACGCTCATGGCTACCGCCATTGCCCGTATCTTACAAGAGGATGCCGATGTCAAAACACTCGTTGTCTGTCCCCGTAATCTCGTATCCATGTGGAAAGACTACTTTGATCGGTACAAAATCGAAGGGCGTGTGCTCTCGCTTGGCAAAGTCGACACCGAACTGCTCAAACTGAGCCGCCATCGCCTCCTGATTATTGATGAGAGCCACAATCTGCGCAATCGAGAAATCAAACGCTACAGGGCGCTTTGTGAATATATAGACCTCAATGACCCATATGTAATCCTGCTCACCGCTACCCCTTACAATAAGCATTTCGCTGATCTTGCCAATCAACTGCGCTTATTCGTAGACGAAGATGCCGATCTTAAAATACGCCCTGAGAGATTTTTCCAAGACTGGGTAGCGAAGGGCAAAAGAGACGCCGATTTTATTGCTACCTACCGCGCATTACCAACCACCTTGCGAGCCTTTGAGCAAAGTCCCTACCCTGAGGACTGGCGCGACCTTATGCGTCGGTTTATGATTAGACGCACGCGGAAGTTTATCATGGACCACTACGCCCGTGTAGATGAGGAGAAACGGCGTTATCTGGCGATCGACGGAAAGCCCCACTATATTCCTGAGCGTCAGCCTAAGAGTGTGAGATTCCAAACCTGCTACCCGAATTTGTATTCCCGACTCTTCAGCGACGAAGTAGTTGAAGAGATTGAAAAACTCCGACTTCCACGATATGGGCTGGGTAATTATCTGCTCGAAAATGCAAGCAATGAAGCAAATGATCAGGAAAGACGTCTGCTTGATAATCTCACCCGGGCAGGGCGACGGCTCATTGGCTTTTCGCGGACGAACCTCTTCAAACGCCTCGAGTCCAGTGGTTATACCTTCCTAATTTCGGTAAAGCGTCATATTTTGCGAAATTGGGTCACCTTGTATGCACTGCAAAATGATCTCGCTCTTCCCATTGGCCCTCAGGATGCAGCCTTGCTGGATACCGCAATTAGGGATGCGGATTCAGAAACCTCGCCCGAAGCGGCAGACGAAGCTAAAGAACCGCCCTTGGAGGCCACGCAGGACCTCTCCTCTTCTCAAAAACAGGATTATGCCAAGCGTGCCAAGTCTCTCTATGAACAGTACCGCACTAATGAAAAGCGCTTCCATTGGCTCTCCTCGCGCTTCTTCAAAAAGGATGAGCTCAAACGGGATTTAGAGGAAGATATTGAGGCACTTCGTCGCATTTTAGACATAGCAGGCGATTGGAACCCTGAACAAGACCCTAAGCTGGCTGCCTTGTACGACCTACTGATGAGTCAGCATCCCAACGATAAGGTGCTGGTCTTCACCCAGTTTGCTGATACTGCCTTGTATTTAGGTAAGCAACTGGGACGGTATGGAGTAGATAAGCTTGAAGTCGTTACCAGTGATAGTGAAGATCCCTACTCTATCGCCTGCCGCTTTAGTCCTCTCAGCAACAATGTGGCGAAAGGCTCCTTAGACGAGCTGCGCGTGCTAATTACCACAGATGTGCTCTCTGAAGGGCAGAACCTCCAAGATGCCCACATCGTTGTCAACTATGATCTTCCTTGGGCTATTATCCGCCTTATTCAGCGGGCGGGGCGTGTCGACCGCATCGGGCAAACCAGCAAAACCATCCTTGTCTACTCCTTCTTTCCCGCCGATGGGGTAGAATCTATCATCCGCCTGCGTCAAAGGCTTATTGAGCGCTTGCGCATGAACCAGGAGACTATTGGCACTGATGAGCTTTTCTTTGAAGAAGAGGTCAGCTCGGGGAAAGGCGCCCCCTCCTTCCAGCGACTAAGGGACTTTTATACAGAAAAGGCAGGCGTATTAGATGACGACTCAGCAGACGAGGACATAGACCTCGCCAGCCTTGCCCTGCAGGAGTGGAAGAAGGCATCGCTAAAAGACCAAGAGAAAGCCCTAAAACTACCGAATCTGGTTTATGCAACCCGTGCAGTTCGCCCTAATGAAAGAGCTCTTGAGATCTCTCTACCCAGTGTGATTACCTACTTGCGTTTTCCCGACGGTTCGGATGCCCTTGTCCAGGTGGATGCTAAAGGCCAATTGGTTTCGCGGTCGGCTTCATTCATCTTCCGTCAAGCGGCCTGTGCCCCTGATGAGCCTGCCCAAGCCCGTCATCCAAAGCACCATGAACTCGTCACCCAATGCATGCAAATAATCCACAAAGAGCAGAGCAAGCTCGGTGGACAGCTCGGTACCTTGCGCAGCCTGCGACGCAAACTTTACGAACGCCTTGGGCGCTACCGAGAGCAGCTTAAGAAAAAACCCCTTGACTCCTCCATAGCTTCGCAGCTTGAAGCGCTTGAGCGCGTTATGGATCTTATCTACCGCTACCCGCTCAAAGCCGCCGCCGAAGAGGCTATTCGGCGCCAGCTCAAGCTCGGCATTGACGACAAGCGCCTCCTCCAAATGCTTACCGATTATGCAGACTCAGACCGCCTCTGCGCAGTACCCCAAGACCCCGATGAGCCGCTGCCTGAACCCCAAATCATCTGCTCCCTAGGACTAATCAGCTCCGTAGCCAAAACCTAAAGCGTAAAGCCTATGCAAGACCTACATACGCAAATCCAGACCCGCCTAAATAGTCCAAATGTGGTAGAGGAGATTGGCAAGCTATTCTCGGAGGTATTGAGCTGGGGGGCACCGGCTGAGAGGGAGGCGATACCCCTGAATGTTGGCACGCCTGTAAGCCGCGAGCTAACCCTTCAGCTCGTAGCGCAAATGGCGGGTCTCCCTGTTTTTCGGATTGAGTGGTATGAACCGCGCCTCCCTACTCTCACGGCTCGTCGCGCAGTGTATCGTGCCCTTGCCTCCCGCTACGCCGAACACCTGCTCTGCTACATCGTTTATGAGCATACCCCCCCAGAGCAATCCTCCAAAACCCCTGAAGAGCAATCCTCCAAAACCCCTAAGATGATAGCCTTCACCTGGCCGCAAAAGCGAGCTGATGGCAAGACCGAACTGCGTACGCTGCCCTACGAGGTCGGCACTCCCGCTCGCACCACTATTGAACGGCTGGCTATGCTGCACTTCAGCCCCAAGAAGCTGGGGCGAGACGGACCTACTATCGGTCAACTCACCGACAAACTCAATCAGGCTTTTGAGATTGAGAGCCTCTCCCGCCGGTTTTACCAAGAAGTGGCTAACTGGTTCTTCTGGGCAGCCAAAAATGTAGAATTCCCCATGCCCCCTGAAACACGCAATAAAGAATCTTATACGCTTCAAAACCTCATCCGTCTCCTCACCCGCCTGCTTTTCTGCTGGTTCCTCAAAGCCAAAGGTCTTATTCCGAATGAACTCTTTGATGAAAAGAGTCTTCAGAATCTCCTCACTGGCAGCGAACCCCTCGCTACTAGCCAGCAGACACGCTTTTATAAAGCCATCTTACAGAATCTCTTCTTTGCTACTCTCAACACAGAAATGGACCAGCGGGATTGGGCTAAAGATGGCCAGAACTACATGGCTCATAACCTGTATCGTTACAAGGAATTATTTCAAGATCCCGGTAAAGCTATAGAACTATTCAAAAATATCCCCTTTCTCAATGGAGGACTGTTTGAGTGTCTCGATCGTATAGGAGAAGTGAATGGTCAAAGGTGCGTAATTCGGATTGATGGTTTCTCGCGTCGTCCAGACAGCCAGCCAAAGGTGCCAGATTTCCTCTTCTTTGGTGAAGAGCGGGTGGAGGAGCTAAGCGATGGCCCCCGCAAAAAGCGCGTCAAGGTGCGTGGCCTCATCCGTATCCTAAGCTCTTACAACTTCACCATCATGGAAAATACTCCCCTTGAGCGGGAAGTAGCCCTCAACCCAGAGTTACTGGGGCAAGTGTTTGAAAACCTTCTTGCTGCTTACAATCCAGAGACCAGCACCACTGCGCGCAAGGCTACAGGCTCTTACTACACCCCTCAGGAGATTGTGGAGTTTATGGTAGATGAAGCCCTCATCTTTGCCCTGAAAACTAAACTCAAAGCCCGCTTCCCTGAGGCCAAAGACGAACACCTGGAGACGCAACTCCGTAGCCTTTTCGCCTATAATGACGAAAAACCAGATTTCACCAAGGATTATGTAAAGGCGCTTATTTGTGCCATTGACGAAATGAAGATTCTCGATCCCGCCTGCGGTTCGGGTGCATTTCTCATGGGCGCCCTCCAGCGGCTGGTCTTTATTCTCAGCAAGCTGGACCCTGATAATGCCCGCTGGAAAGCGCTTCAGATTGCCAAGGCTCGCAAAAACCTCGATCCTACCGAACGCGACGAAGTAATTGCCGCCATTAAACAATCCTTTACTTCCAACGAGCTGGACTATGGACGCAAACTCTACCTCATTAAGAACTGCATATATGGCGTGGATATCCAGCCTATCGCTATTCAGATTGCTAAGCTGAGATTTTTCATATCACTGGTAGTGGAGCAAGAGATTAGGCCCGAAGCAAAAAACCTGGGTATTCTGGCTTTACCCAACTTAGAGACGCGCCTGATAGCAGCCGATACGCTCAGTCGCTTGAATCGGCCGCAGCAGCTTACTCTCCGAAGCCCGAAAGTAGAAGAGCTCCTCAAAAAACTGGCCCGGGTGCGTGCTAAATACTTCACCGCCAAGACGCCTGCCACCAAGCAAAAATACCGTGAGGAGGATAAAAAACTACGCGCCGAGATGACTGAGTGCCTAAAAACCGACGGCTGGGATGACCAGACCGCCTGTCTCCTTGCTAACTGGGACCCTTATGACCAAAATGCCTCTGCCCCCTTCTTCGACCCCAAATGGATGTTTGGCCTCTCCACAGGCTTTGACATTGTCCTGGGGAATCCCCCCTATATCCAACTGCAAAAATCCTACCACCAAAACTCCATATACGCCGACCTGTACAAAGACCAGAAATACAAGAAATACGCCGACCTGTACAAAGACCAGAACCACAAGCTGCAAAAATCCAAATATGCCCACTTGTACAAAAAACAGAACTACAAGACCTTCGATAGCGAGGGCGATATCTACTGCCTCTTTTATGAGCGGGGGGTGGAGTTGCTACGAAAAGGTGGTCTCTTAGCTTACATCACCTCCAATAAGTGGATGCGCACAGGCTACGGGGAAAAACTACGCGAGTACTTCGCCAAACACACCAATCCCCTGCTGCTGATTGATCTGGGACCTCGCGTGTTTGAAAGCGCGACGGTGGACACCAACATCCTGCTGCTGCAACGCGCGCCCAATCAGAATCGCCTGCGTGCCTTCACCTACACCGACCGCAAGCAGAGCCTGCGCGACGCCCTGCAAGCACACGCTACGCCCATGCCCCCACTCACCAAAGACGCCTGGTTCATCGGCGGCGACGCCGAACACCGCCTCAAACAGAAAATAGAAGCCATCGGCAAGCCCCTGCGCGAGTGGAATGTGAACATCTACTACGGCATCAAGACGGGCTTGAACGAGGCTTTTATTATCGACACGGACACACGCCAGAGCATCTTGAACGCCTGCGAAGACGACGACGAACGCCAACGCACAGAAGCCATCATCAAGCCCATCCTGCACGGACGCGACATCAAACGCTACACCTACGAGTGGAAGGAGCAGTGGGTGATCCTCATACCCGCTGGCTGGACTAACGACCGCCGAGGCAGTGAGCCTGCTGAGGACTATATCGAACGCGTACTCCCGTCGTTGATGAAGCACCTGCGCCGCTTCAAAGCGAAATCCTGCGCCCGCGAGGATCAGGGCGACTACTGGTGGGAACTGCGTCCCTGCGCCTACTATGCCGAATTAAAGAAGGAAAAGGTGGTGTACTCTGAGATCGTTAGAGAGCCGCAGTTTTATTATGATAAGGGGAAGTTTTATGTGGAGGCAACGGCTTTTTTGATGACGGGTAGTCACTTAAGGTACTTGTGTGGGCTGCTGAATAGTAGGCCCGTGGAATTCTTTTTCAAGCGATACTACGCAGGGGGAGGGCTGGGAGAGGAGGGCTATCGCTACAAGAAAGCGTTTTTAGAGAAGTTGCCCATCCCTCCCATCACCCCTAAAAACCAGTCCCTTGTAGCGCAGATAGAGTCGTTGGTGGATCAGATTCTGGCGCAGAAGCGGGGCGAACCGCACGCCGACACGCGCGATTTGGAGCGCGCGATTGACGAGCTGGTTTATCGCCTGTACGACCTCACCCCTGACGAGATTCGGCTTATAGAGGGTAAGTAAGGATGGACCGGCAGGCGCCCGACATGATGTTGGATGCCATCCCAAATCCCGGTGCCAATAAGCGTGAGGGGATTATAGACCTGGCAGGACCTACCTAACCATGTGCCGAATGGGATATGGGATGCGTTCGTGGTCATGCCGAACCATGTGCATGGTATCATCATTATCACATCCCGCGCCCCCGTAGGGGCGGGTTCTGAACCCGCCCCTACGGAACCCGCCCCTACGGAATCTGCATCCACGGGACACGCATCCATGGGACACGCCCCTACGGAACTACCATTTGCACGCAGGGCCGCATGTGTATCTTTGGGGAAATCGTGAATGGTGTCATGCACCTGAATGAGGCAGGTCATATCGTGGCATGGACCTGGCAGGATCTACCTAACCATGTGCCGAATGGGATATGGGATGCGTTCGTGGTCATGCCGAACCCTGTGCATGGTACCATCATTATCACGTCCCGCGCCCGTAGGGGCGGGTTCTGAACCCGCCCCTACGGGACCCGCCCCTACGAAACCCGGATTCACGGAACCCGCATCCACGGGATCCACCCCTGCCACAAAATCATATGGCCCACCTGAAATCGTGCGTCAATTTAAAACCTCTTCTGCCCGTTGGATTAATGACCTGCGAGGCACTTCTAGTTCCTCTGTCTGGCAACGCAACGATTACGAACATATCATCCGCAGCGAAGAGTCCCTTCATTGCATCCGCGATTATATTCTCACAAATCCCCTGCGCTGGCACTTAGACCACGAGAATACTCCTGCTATCAGGCCTGTTCCACTCAATGCCGAATGGTATAAGCGTCAGCGAGAGGCACCGACCTGCGCCTCGGGTGTAGGGCGAGAGGGCCAAATAGCTACCAAGTCTTGCAACGGAGGCTACCAGCATCACGCTGGCGAGATGTCCGTAATGGCCTTTGTGCGGCGGAATGCAAAGTACCCTACGGCTATTAGGCCCAGCAGGAGGGTGTGGAGGGTCTGGAAAGCATGGATGAGCAGGACGAGGGTTTTGGCGGGGATTTCGGAATAGCCTAAGTAGCTCAGCAGGACGAATCCGATGGTGTGGAAGGTTCCCATGCCACCGGGCACAGGCAGGGCCATAGCCAGACCCGACCCCACCAGCAGTACCCACGCCGCCCAAAGCGAAAATCCCTCCTCAAAAGCCCGGCCCGCCATCCAGGTCGCGAGCCAGTAACCGATCCAAATCCCCACAGACAGGAGGAGGTTCTGGTAGCGAGGCCGAACCATAAAGGCCGCTGCTATCCCACCCGCTATACGCTGGGCCCATCCCCAAGGCAGCCGCTCCCGATACCGGTAAAAAGCCCACAGGATGCCCAACCCGATTATGGTGCCCAGAGCCAGGAGGGGGAGCCACTGCCAGAGACCCAGCCGCTGTAGCCAGTTAGCACCCTCTCGACTAACGACGATGAGGGCCCACACCCCTAAAAGCAGCACATCCAGCACCCTTTCACCAATGACTGTGCCTAAGCTGGTAGCCAGCGGCACTTTTCGCGTGTGGTAAAGAAGGGAACATCGCGCGACTTCACCCGCCCGAGGAAGGCCCAGGTTCACCAAGTAGCCTGCCATCAGCGCCATAAAGGCTGCTAAAAAGGGCACTTCGGCGGAGCCGCTGGCTCGCAGAAAAAGCCGCCATCGCCAGGCTCGTAGCACGTGGGCCAGTCCCATGAGGAGGGCAGCCCCCGCAATCCATTCCCCGTGCCAGCTTACCTC
>Ga0308414_1002295_pt1 | contig 12452 bp, 12 predicted proteins | sample HotsprSampleOS50_FD_205667 | JGI IMG/M metagenome (GOLD analysis project Ga0308414, IMG submission 205667) | Hot spring phototrophic mat microbial communities from Octopus Spring, Yellowstone National Park, Wyoming, United States - 20090730_OS50 ... | reverse complement strand
CTTTGCTGATATGCAGAAAAAACTTTAGGATGCGCGTGCCATTCTCGGCCAGCAACCGCTCAAACTCGTTAATCATGTCGTAACGCTTGCGCCACACATGCTCCGGAACCAGCCCGTTTACGCGCACCACCAGCACATCTTCGTAGTGACTTCGGTTAAAAATACCGATGTACCCCTTGGGCGGCACTTCTCGGTGAATGCGCCACAAGAAATCCCGGGCCAGTTCATCAGGGGATGGCACCTTGAAACTGGTCACACGCACGCCCTGCGGGTTGACCGTGTCGAACACCCGCCTGATCGTGCCGTCCTTGCCGCCCGCGTCCATCGCTTGCAGGATGACAAGCAGCGCCTGCTTACCCTCGGCGTACAAGCGTTCCTGAAGCTCTGGCAACCGTTCTTCCAGGGCCGCTTCTGCTTCGCGCGCACTTTTCTTGTCATAATTGCCACAGTAACGGGGATCGTAATCTTCCAGATTCACTTTTGCGCCTGGTGATGGCACCAGCGGCTGCTTGGCAGACATCTTAATTTAATCTATCCTTTCATCTAGAAAGCGCATCAGCGCGGGGCACAACTGTCCGGGTTGTCTCGTTGCGGTATGTTACCATACCCGGCCCCAAACCTTTTATTTTTTTGACGTACTTCCGCCGTGTTACATCCACTGGCACGCTGGCCTCTCCGCGGCTGGCGCTGTAGTAAGCGGCAATCTCTGCTGCCTTCGCGATGACTGTCTCAGGGATCGGTCGCCCGTCGTTCTTCACGATCACGTGGGCGCCGGCTGCACCGCGCACATGCAGCCACAAATCCTCACCGCTGGCCTTCTCAAACGTGACGATTTCGTTCTGGCGGCTGTTGCGCCCCACCCATATAACATACCCATCTGGCGTTGCCAGGCGCAGCGGTCCAGGCCGGCCTCCTCCAATTCGGCCTGCGCGCTTGCCGCGCCAGTAGCCACGCGCCTGCAGAGCCTGCTGTACGTCGTCAATGTCGGGCCAACTTGCGGCCAGCTCCAGATCGGATTCGAGCTGCGCTAGAAACGTCAGCTCGTTGCGCGTCTCCTGGATCAGCCGGGGCACGTCTTCAAGAGCGCGCTTTGCTTTGTCGTAGCGGGCAAAGTAGCGCTGCGCGTTTTCCAGCGGCGTCAGGTTGGGGTCAAGCGGGATAACCATCTCTGGCTCGCTTAGGTCGTACTGCGCCCGCAGCTCTGTTTGTCCGGTTGCCAGCGCATACTGATACGCCAGTATCAGCTCGCCGCTGCGGCGCAGCACGTTGCGTTCAGCTTCGTCAGTAAGCGCCTGCTCCAGTGAGGCAAGCTTGGCCCGCAGCCGCGCTTGGGCTTCCGCGATAGCCGCCCGCACTGGGCCTTTAGCGGCTGTGTAGGCTTCATCGCCTATCGGCGCGCCGTAGAAGGCGGTGAGCGCGGCGCTCACTGTTTCAACCGGCTGCCAGTTCGGGCTAGATCGCAGTGGGTAGACGCTGAAGGCCGCCACGTCGCCATCATCGGAAACTGCAATTCCCGGCTGCCAGTCGCGGGCAGCTAGCGGATCAACCAGCTCGCGCAGCGCGGTGTACAGCGCGCCAGGGTTCGCCTCGGCTGCTTTCTGCTGAACAGGCGCACCGGCCCGGTACACAATCTCCTTGGCCAGCAGCGGGCTGATGCCGAGCAGCCGCACTGTCAGCAGCCGCTGCGTCGTCAGCTTAACATCGTCTATCCCTTGAAAAAGCGCAGCCCAATCCGCAGCGCTGAGCAGCAGCGGATCGAGTTTGCCTGCTTGTGGCGGGGGCGGCATATAAGCGTGGTTCGGCAAACTGAGGCGGTAGCGGTTTTCCTCTGGCCCGACACGCCTCATACAGTCCAGAATTATCCCGCCCTGCACCAGCAGGATGTTGCTGCGGCGCTCCATCGGCTCCACAACAATCGTGACAGCCCCTTCCGGACCATCCACGTCAATGTGAATGACTCGCTCCCAGGGCGGCTGACTGACGTGTGAGATAACCCCGCCTTCCACATAACGGCGGAACAGCAGGCCAATCTGTCGCGGGCTGCTCACGCCCCGGCGCAGCTTGTCTTCAACCAGGTGCACCCGCGGCATATGGTGATCAGCGCTCAAGTACAGATAGCGGCGGCGGTGACCAGCGTAGACCTCTAGCCCAATGCCGACGGCGTCCGTTTCCACACTGTCCTGAACGCGCCCTCCCACCAGCGCATCTAGGAATTCGTCTACCAGGGCCGACAGCGTGAATGCGTCCAGGTACATGGAATCGAAACACGCCTAATGGGCGTCGGCAGTCAGCAGATAGGCGATAATGTCGCCCAACTGCTGGTCGGTCAGGCGAGCAGCGTAATCCTGCGGCATCGCACCGACAAAACCTTCAACGATATGCGCCTGTGGCCGCGTAATGGACTCGTATAGATAAGCTGCAGCAGAGAGCGGAGGACGGCGCTCAGCGGCTCTCGCGGCAATGCCGCTAAAGGCTGGCGCTACGCCGTTGACAGCGCCGGCTCTGTGGCAGGCCACACAATCGAACCGGGCTAGCAGTTCGTCGCCCCTGGTTGGATCGGCCCGCGCCAACAGCACGTCAACGCGATCCATGTATGACTGCTCAGTCAAGGCTTCTGCAGGTATGTCGCCGTGAACTGTTTCCTGATAGTTAACGGAGTCCGCCACAAATAACGCGCCAAACGCCAGCAGTGTGATGATCAGCAGCGCTGCCACCAGATACAGCGGCCAGTGCGGCGTGTGTTGAGGTTGTAAAACATTCACAGCATTACCCAGTCATAACAGCACATCGAACATCATCACCATGAAGAGCAGCGCCAAATAGAACGTCGAGTACTTGTACACCTGCCGCGCCATTGCCTTGGAGCTGTCGCGCAATAGTAAGACAGCGTGCCATACAAGACCGACTCCCAGCAGCACCGCGCCTATCAAATACAGCGCGCCGAGCGTTTTGGTCAAAACCGGCAGCAGCGATACAACCAGCAGCAGCAGCGAGTAAACAAGAATCTGCCGACGGGTTGCATCTTCACCACGCGCCACCGGCATCATCGGAACGCCGGCCCGCGCGTAGTCTGCGTTCACCAACAGCGCAAGCGCCCAACTGTGCGGCGGAGTCCAGTAGAACACAATAGCGAAGAGCAGCCAGGCGTCCAGCGTCAGGCCACCGGTGACAGCAGCCCAACCCACCAGCACCGGGATCGCCCCTGCTCCGCCGCCGATTACGATGTTGAGCGACGTGTTGCGCTTCAGCAGCATGGTGTACACGACGACATAGTACACCCCACCAGCAAAAGCCAGCAGCGCTGCCAGGCCGTTGACGAAAACGGCTAGAATAACGACCGAGGCAGCGAGATGTGTTACACCCACGGCCAGCGCGTGCAGCGGCGAGATACGGCCTGATGGAATAGGCCGGCGCGCTGTCCGCGCCATCTTGGCGTCCATGTCACGGTCCAGATACTGGTTGATCGTGCTCGAGCCAGCGGCAGCCAGCGCGCCGCCAAGCAGCGTTGGCAGCAGCACAGCCACCGGTGGAATGCCGCCGGATGCGATAACCATTGCGGTGAGCGTGGTAAACAGCAGCAGCAGAACGATGCGCAGCTTGGCCAGCTCTAGGTAGGCGCGCAGCGTCGCCTTCAGTTCGACATTGCTTCGGATTGCGGATTCCATGCGTCCCGTTCGCTGTGCGTCTCGCGGCTCTCCATAAACTCAACTGCGCTCAGCGCCACCAGCAGCGCCCAGGTCGCCGCGGCCAGCCCAACATGCGTTGCGCCCCACAGCGGAGCAGCGCTCGTCAGCACAAAGAGGGCACCGACACCCGCCTGTGCCAGGTAGAACACCAGCGCCAGCGCTGCCAGCCGCCGCGGCCACGCTTCCGGGCGGCTCTGGTATATCTGCCATACCAACAGCGCCAGGCCAACGCCTAACGCCACAACCGCCAGCCGGTGAAACATGTGAATAATGGCAAGCTGCCCCTGTCCAAACGGAAACAGCGTCCCATTACACAGCGGCCAGTCCACACAAGCCAGCGTCGCGCCGCTGCCCCGCACCAGCGCTCCCGTGAGGATAATCACCAATGACAGCGCCGCGGTGATGTAAGTCAGCAGCGTGATCTGATCGCTGGCTCGCCGGACGCGGGGCCTGTACATCCCAATCACACCCGCCAACAGCAGCGCTGCCAGCAGCAGCATGGCAGTGCCCAGGTGCAGCGCCACCATTGTCGGCGGCAAATCGAGGATGACAACCAGCGCCCCAAGGGCGCTTTGCAGGGCAAAGAGCAGCGCAGCAGCGACAATCGCCGCAAACGCTGCCTGATGTTCGCGGCGCACCCGCCACCCTGCTGCCAATGTCACCAGTCCCACCACGCCAATCAGAGCAGCAAACAAACGGTGCAGCCATTCAACCCACGCCGTCAGGTTATCCAGCGGCGGGAAGATCGTGCCATCACACAGCGGCCAGCTGTTGCCGCACCCCAGTCCAGAGTCTGTTACCCGCACCACTGCGCCGAAGACAATCAATCCGATTGTCAGCAGCGCAGTAAACAAGGCCAATCGCGCAAACCCGCGCGCTGCCTTCAGTTCACCTACATCAGCGCTCACAACCCTTACTCCACTAAAACCTGTGAAAGATCACGTTTCTGCCGCTGCCTGCCGGCGTTCTTCCACCACAGCGGTTTCTCTTGAGGCCGTTGGCTCAGCCTCGGCTTCAACGCTCTTGACGCCCCGATGAAGCAGCCAGAAAACAACACCGAGCGTTACTGCGATGCCAATGACATTGAACAGGATGAAACCGATAAATATCACCAGCGCCTGCGCCTGCGACGGCGTCACCATCAACACCGACCCCTCAGGGCTGGAGACCTGCTTCAAGAATGGCAGGAAGTCCGGTGTGCCACCGCTTGAGATCAGCGCTGCCGTCAAGCCGCCGCCGGCCCCCAGTATCGCGAGGATTACAAAGATCACAAACAATCGTTTCACGGCAAACCTCCATCATAACGTGCGCTTCGTGTCCTGCACGCGGTATTACACCGTTCACCTAACGCAGTATGAGAAGCGGTCATCAGCCACAGGGGGACAATTGTACAGTTTCTCACAAGGCTCAGCAAGCGGCTTAGACGAGGTCGCTGCTTGAATCGGTGTGAACAGCGCTCGCTGATTCCTGAAGGTCGTCGTCAACACCATCTGGTGTTTCTGTTGGTGTCTCGGTCAGCGGCTCCGGCACAGTGCTGCCGCGTTCGCTGCCGGCGCGCGAATCGCGCAGACCGCCAGCACGGGGCAGTCGAAAGCTGAAGGTGCTGCCTTCCCCATAAGCGCTCTCAGCCCAGATATCGCCGCCATGCCGAATAACAATCATGCGCGCAATTGCCAGGCCTAGACCTATGCCTTGAGTGCGCTGCCGCTGCCGTCCGCGGTACAGGCGATCAAAAACATGCGGCAGGTCATCCGGGTGGATGCCCTCGCCGGTGTCGCGCACACTGACGCGCACCGCCTCCGGCTCTAGCGCCGCTTCGATCCAAACTGCCCCACTGTCACGGTTGTACTTAACAGCATTGTCCAGCAGATTGCTTACCACCTGCCCCAGGCGAATCGGATCACCGCGCACTGGTTCTAACCCGGCGGGGACATTCACATGCAGGCTGATACCGCGCGCCATGGCGGCATGTTCAACGAGTTCTACAGCCCCGGCGATAATACTTTGCAGGTCACAATCCACGAGCTGGCCCGGCCCCTCGCTGCTCTCAATCCTAGAAAGTTCGAGCCAGGTATCAATTATTCCCGTGATTCTCTCGATCGCAAGCAGCGCCCGCTCAGCGTATTTAGCCTGCGCAGGGTTGAGATCGCCCATCTTCTGTACAAGTTCAACGTTGAGCTTGACGACGCCAAGAGGCACTATGAGATCATGAGCGATCACGCTTACGGGGTCTTTCGGCAGCATATCATCAAAGCTCATCATTACAACTCCATAAGAGGCATCAGCAGCGCTGGCAGCGTGTTGAGCGCATGAGCCAGACGAGTGCCATGCCACGTAAGCAGCGATCCGTCTATCAGGTGGATGCGGCTGTTACGGGCAGCGGGCACATCCAGGCCTGAGAATAACTGGATATGCTCAGCGCCAAAAGCAAACGGCTCGCTGGGCAGCAGAATCACCTCTGGCTGAGCCGCCTCCACCTCCGCCAGCGTCACACGCGGATAGCGTGTATCGCGACTAGCAGCGCGGGGGTCATCGGAAGCAAACGGCACAGCAGAGCCTATGTCAGCAGCCAACGGGTAGCGCCTCTCACGATCCGCAAAAACGTTGTCCCCGCCGCAAACGCGCAGCAGATCATGAATGTATGTGTGAGCGTTGAACGTCATCAATGGGTCCCACCAGATTGGGACAAATACTCGCGGCCGCTGTTCTAACGCACGGCTGACGCCCTGCACCCAGTCCAGCGTCTGTTCGATCAAACGCACACGCGGGACCATCGCTGGCTCGTCAAAGACGTGCATGATGTTCCACAGCAGATTGATTGCGTCAGCTACCGTGCGCGGATGCGTCACCCAAACAGCGATGTTTGCAGCTTGCAGCGCTTCGGCGTCCTCGCGCCGGTTCTCCTCCTGATTGACAATCACCAGGTCGGGGCGCAGCGCGATAATTCGCGCCACATCCGGATTCTTTGTGCCCCCCACCTTTGGCAGGCGCGCCACTCCGGCCGCGGGGTGCACACAGTAGTCGCTGACCCCTACCAACCGATCACCCAGGTTGAGGTCAAAAAGCGACTCAGTAACGCTGGGCACAAGTGACACAACCCGGCGTGGGGGAACCGCTACGGGCCTGTCCATAGCGTAGGTATAAGTTGACGAATCGTTCACGTGACTGACCGTCATGCACTCCAATTACACTGTCGCCCCGGCGCTGACAAGCTGGTCGCGCGCCGGGCCTACACTAACGGCCATGATCGGAGTCTCGACCAGCTCGGCAATGCGCTCGATGTAGGCACGGGCTTCCTCAGGCAGTTCATCAACGCCGCGCGTGTGGCTGAGATCACCGGACCAGCCCGGCAGTGTTTCGTAAACTGGCCGCGCGCGCGCCAGCTCCCCCCGTGCCGCGGGCGGTGTTTCCAACAAATGGCCGTCCACTTCGTAGGCAGTGGCGATCTTTACGCTGTCAAACCCGCTGAGAATATCCAGCTTGGTCAGAAACAACCCTGTAAAGCCATTCAGCCGGGCTGCATAGCGCACCGCCACAGCGTCAAACCAGCCGCAGCGCCGCGGCCGCCCGGTGGTCGTCCCATATTCATCCCAAAAATTCTCACCAGTGCCGCGCAGGCGATCTGCAACAGGGCCATCCAATTCCGTGGGCATCGGCCCTGCCCCAACGCGCGTGCTGTAACACTTGGCCACACCGATAACGCGCTCAACAGCCAAAGGCCCGATTCCCAAGCCAGTGAGCGCACCGCCAGCCGTCGGAGACGAACTGGTCACATACGGATAATCGCCGTGATCTATGTCCAAAAACGTGCCCTGCGCTCCCTCACAGAGCACGCGCGCGCCCGCCTTCAGCTGGCGGTTGAGGTATTCGCTGGTGTCACAGAGGTAAGGACGAAGCCGCTCGGCTGCTGCCAGGCAGGCCGAAATGCTGGCTGCTGTATCAACCGGCGCGGCACCTTGTGCGGCCAGCGCGATATTGGCTCGCTCGAAGGCTGCGGCCAGCGCAGCAGAAAAACCATCCGAGTCCGCCATTTCGCCGGCGCGAATGCCCTGACGCGCAGTTTTGTCCAGGTAAGCTGGTCCAATGCCGCGCAGTGTTGTGCCAATCGCGCCCGCGCCGCGCGCTGCCTCGGCTGCTGCATCCAAAGCGATGTGTACAGGCGTGATAATGTGGGCGCGCGTGCTTAGCAGCAGCCGTTCCGGCCCCACCTCCACACCCAGCGCTGACAGCTCATCAATCTCGCGGACCAAGTTAACCGGGTTGATGACCATACCATTGCCCAGCACGCACACCACACCTGGATGGAGAATACCCGAAGGAACCAGATGCAGCTTATAAAGCTGGTCGTTCACAAAAACGGTGTGTCCGGCGTTGTCGCCGCCGGCGTAACGCGCCACCACATCCGACTGCGCCGCTAACCAGTCAGCCACCCGCCCCTTGCCCTCATCGCCCCACTGCGCTCCGACAAGAATCGTTGCTGGCATTCTTTGCTTTCCCTCTCGCAGCGAACTTCTAATTCGCGCTGTGCATACCGAATACGATAGTGACCTGTCCGCTGCCCCAGGCTTCTAGCTCACCGTCTGGTCCAAGCGCCAGCGCTGAGCCAGCACCAACACCCACAGCCAGCCCTATCTGCCGGGCCTCCAACGCTTGGCGCGCCGCGGGCGACTGCCCCGCAGTAACTATACCGGGTAGAATCAGAGCATTCTCCAGCCAGCCAAGCGCCGGAATCAGCTCGCCATCAGCAGCAGTAATCCAGGCGCCCAGAGCTGCTGCGCCAGCCCCCTCGGCCAGCACCACGGCGCCATGCTCGAAAGCTGCGCGCATGCCCGTTTCGGCGGCGCCATCCAATGCGGCGCTGAGTGTCTCCGCATCAGCTAGGTCGCCAATGACCACAATGCTGGCTTCAGAGAGCTGTTTGACCACGGTGTCAGGCTGCTCTGTGTGCACGTTGACCAGATAACCGGCCGGCGCGCCCAAGTCATCCATGTCCAGCATAAGCTGTTCCGGATAGGCAGCATCTCTCAGAGCAACATACGCTACACCACCATCTGCTGCCGCTATGCTCAAGACATGCGCACGCACCGAGTCGTCACCCGTTCCAGCCAGGGCAATCCAACCACGGCCATCCAGCCAGCGCAGCCCTGCTTTTTCTGTCATCAGCGGCCTCATCGCTCAGCGAAGTGTAATCACCCTAAAACTCTCAATGTAACGCGGCGAGTCCTCTGGCGCCTCTGGGTCGAGCTTCCGCTCGCGCAGGCGCGCCGCCATCTGTTCCATGTCGGCAATTTGGCTGCGATGCTCTCGGAGCGCAGCGATCTGTGTTTCGATATATGCAGTGACATCTATCTTGCGCGTCGGTCGCACAGCACCTGCAATGTACACCTGGCGCACTTTGTGGGTTGGCAGTCCTTCATCCCGCTCTAGTTCGATGAAATTCAGCCGATCCCTAGCGATCGGATACACGGCTGCCAGCGCCGCCTCGCCGATTGCGCGGTGATCCGGGTGGTTGATGTGCGTGTCATCGTACCAACTTGTCGGATCGCATGTAACGACAATGTCGGGCTGTTTCAGCCGGATAAGCCGGGCTAGATCGCGGCGCAGTTCAGCGCCCGGCTCAAGCTCTCCGTCGGGGTAGCGCAGGAACACAACTTCCTGCACGCCAAGCACAGCAGCAGACCGGCGCTCTTCCTCTTCTCGGATCTCTGCCAACTGTTCTGAGGTCATCAGCGGATCGCTGCTGCCTTTGTCACCGCTCGTTGCCAGCACAAACGTGATATCTGCGCCTTCACGCGCCCAACGGGCGAAGGTCGCTCCGCAGAAGAACTCAGGATCGTCAGGATGCGCAAAAATGCCCATGATCCGCTTCGATGTCTGTGCATTGCCTGCCATATGATCTCCGCCGTTGTGATCGTGCTACTGCCTCTGGCCGCCGCGCTTGCGGTTGTGCCGGTCCTGCTGGCGCTCGCCAGGCGGCAGGCCGCAGTCACACGGCTCGTCGCCATGCTTGTTGCACGGTTCTTTAGCTTTCTTCTCCAGCGCGCGCAGCTCGTCCAGCGGAACCAAGTCCTCGCGGCGGACAATATAGCGCGTGTCTTCCACCAGCACCAAGACCGTGTCCTGGAGAGGATAAACATCTAAAACTTTGCCTTCTCCGTGCGGAGTTCCTACACGCTTGTTTTTCTTGGGAAGCTGCTGGCGGGCCTGCACGTATTGTTCATACTCGTAGACAAGGCAGCAGCGCAGCCGTCCACACATTCCGGTGATTTCGGTCGGGTTCAGCGAAATACCCTGCACCTTCGCCATCTTGATCGAAATAGGGCTGAAATCCGTCAGAAACGTGCTGCAGCAGCGCAGCTCACCGCATGCACCGTAGCCCCCCAGCAGTTTCGCCACGTCACGCGGGCCTATTTGACGCATCTCAATCTGCGCGGGAAAGAGGCGGCTCAGCTCACTTACCAAACGACCAGTGTTGACCTTGTCCTCCGCAGTGAACATCACTGTGAGCAGTGTGCCGTCGTAGTTGTACTGAGCTGCCACGAACTTCACATCCTTGTAGCCGCCCAACTGCGCTGCTTTGCTGCGGCAGATTTCCAGCGCCTCGTCCTGTTTTGCTTCCCAATGCTGGCGCAGAACCAAGTCACGGGGCGTGGCAGGGCGCAGAATGGGCTTGTAATCACGCTCGCCGGGTTCTGGCACAACAAAACCCATGATCTGGCCCATCTGCCGGCCGCGCGCCGTTTCGACAATGACAAAATCGCCCACCTTGAGATCAGGGTAAGCGCTGTAATCAAAATGATAGAGTTTGCCCACTTTGCTGAAGCGTACACCAGCAACGGGTGCCGCCTGTTGAACACGTGCCTCGGCTACCATTACACTCGCTCGCCTCTAAGTCGGTAAGTTCAGTATCTGAGACGGTTCCCGGCACGAATCTCCTGTGTTTCAAAGAGCCTGTTTCGTACCGCAACGATATATTGTATAGTCTACTTCTAACATTACTAGAGCCGCAAACTTCCCAGCGCGGGCTGGTTCGCCTTCAACGAACATCGAGGACAACATGGGCACCCTGGTTATGAAATTCGGTGGGGCATCAGTGGGCGCCGCACCGGCGCTCACCCAGGTTTTGGGCATTGTGCTGCAAGAGCATGAGCGGTGGGACAACCTGCTTCTGGTCGTATCCGCCCTCGATGGAGTGACCGACGCTCTGCTCGAAGCAGCTCATCTAGCCCAGCTTAGCAACCGCCGGGGTTACCGGCGCATCGTGGCCACGCTGCGCCTGCGCCACCTTTCGCTGGTGGAACAGCTTCCACTAGGCGTGACTGAGCGCAACGCCCTGCAGGCAGATATTGACCGGCTTCTCTTCGACATGCTCGACACATGCCAGAGTCTGGCTGATAACCCTGCCAACCCACGCATACACGCTGTGATAGATCGCATCATCGGCGTGGGTGAGCGCCTGGCAGCGCGTATCGTGGCTGCTTTGCTGCGCCAGAACAATCTGCGTGGTGTGGCCATTGATGCGACAGACCTCATCGTCACCGACACCGCTTTCGGCAACGCGACACCTCAAATGGCCCTCACCCGGCAGCGCATTGCTCAACATCTTGTGCCAATGCTCACGCGCGACATCATTCCCGTCATCACGGGTTTCATCGGCGCGACTGAAACAGGTCAGCCAACAACGCTTGGCCGCGGCGGCAGCGATTATACGGCGTCCATCATCGCAGTAGCGGTCGAGGCTGACGAGGTATGGATGTGGACTGGGGTTGACGGCATCATGACGACTGACCCCAACGAAGTGAGCGACGCGCAGGTCATCCCGCTGCTGTCCTATGATGAAGTAGCAGAGCTGGCTTACTTCGGCGCGCGCATCCTGCACCCCCGCATGATTGGTCCGCTGCGCGAGCACCGCATTCCGCTGTGGGTGAAAAACGTCTTTCGCCCGCGCGAGGCCGGCACACTGATCCGCGAAACTGAGCCAAGCTCAGCTCAGGGCGTCAAGGCTGTTACGATCATCAACGGTCTGGGCCTCACCGCCGCCTACAGCGGCCCGCTGACTGCCATTTCCGCGCTGATTGACGAGGCGCTGTTTGAAACCACCAGCAGCCGCACCGAAGTGATGATCTCTGCCCAGTCGTCCTATCATTCATTTGTATGTTTTGTTATTCCCACCAGCGCCGGACCGGAAGCTGTCCAGGCCACCCAGGCAGCACTGGAAGCGGCGCTGGCCCGGCATAAAATGGCCGCTGAGTGGAAAGTAAGCCCGGTCAGCATCATCACGGTTATTGGGCAGCACCTTAACAGCCACACGCACGTCGCTGCAGAGGTGCTGAAGGTTCTTAAGGACGTTCGCGTGCTGGGATTGTCGCAGGGGCCAACTTCGTGTGGTCTATCCCTGGTGCTGGCGCCAGAAGAGGCCGAACGCGCGCTGCGCCAGATTCACACAATGATCGTCAGTAAGCGCCCAGGTAGCGCTCAAGCTCCCACTGCGTGACCTGCCGGTTGTACTCGTCGAACTCTTGGCGTTTGGCGGCCAGATAGCGATCGCTGATGTGCGGCCCCAGCGCTGACAGAATCACATCGTCTTCAGCTAGTGCATCCAACGCCTCGCCCAGCGAATTCGGCAGGATTTCAGCGCGGCGCAGCCGCATCCGATCCTGACCCAGCAGCGTCTCCTCCAGCGGTTCAGGCAGCGGCATACGCTGGTTTATGCCGTCCAGCCCTGCCATCAGCATCACTGCGGCCGCCAAGTAAGGGTTGCTGGAC
>Ga0308414_1002291_pt1 | contig 12466 bp, 7 predicted proteins | sample HotsprSampleOS50_FD_205667 | JGI IMG/M metagenome (GOLD analysis project Ga0308414, IMG submission 205667) | Hot spring phototrophic mat microbial communities from Octopus Spring, Yellowstone National Park, Wyoming, United States - 20090730_OS50 ... | reverse complement strand
TTTTACTGCTATCTTTGTTCTAGAACCAGCTTCTCTAGCTATCCTTACAATTTCTACTGAACCAGTATCCATTTCAGGTACTTCCAATCTAAATAAAGCTTCTATAAATCTAGAATCGGATCTAGAAACATAAACTAATTTTTCGTTTTCTGTATTTACTATTTCCTTTAACATAACTTTAATACTTGATCCTAATTTGTACTGTTCTCCTGGGATTCTATCGTTAAATTTCATTATAGCTTTTAATTTGCCTAATTCACATATCACATCTCCTTCTTTAGAAACTTTAGTTACATATACTGTAACTATTTGGTTTATCTTCTCTACAAATTGATTAATTATAGATTCTTTTTCTAAATCCGAAAGCTTTTGAACCATAAATTGCCTAACTGCTTGAGCCATTATACGACCAAAATCTTCTTTAGGAGAAACTTCTACTAAAGCAGTAGATCCTATTTTGGCTTTTGGATTCGCATTTTGAGCCTCTTTTAGTTTAATCTCTATAGATGGAGACTTTACTTTTTCTACTACATCTTTTTGTATAAATAAGCTAACCTTTCCAGTTTCAATATCTATATGTACTACAAGTCTTTCTTTTTCGTTTTTGCTAAATGTTGGCAAGTTTTTTACTGCAGCCAAAATAGCACTTTTTAAGGCATTTATAATTTCTTCTATATGTATTTTTCTTTCTGCAGCTATTTGTTTTATTGCTGCAATAAATTGTTCATTTTGCATTTTAAAATTTTAAAAATAATAAGTTTTATTACATCAATAATTATACATAACCATATGGAAATATTATAACATAAATATTAACTTAAAATAATTTGAAGATGTTCTTTTTGTATTTTAAAAATTGAATATACTTATTTTTGCAAAAATAAAGCTAAATTTATCACTTTAACAGATGGTAAAGTTATAAATAATTTATATAAATATTTTTTGAAACAGAAAATTTTAATTTAAGTTATATTTTGATAAAATGTATATTAATTTACACAGAATTCATGTACTCAAAAAATTTAAATTCTTTAAAAAATTCAGAACAACTTAATTTAGGAATATCAAATAATAACAAAAATATATTTTTTAATTTTTATTCTTCATTTCGAAAGTATGTACAAAAAAGAAAAATTGAAATAGAAGCTTCCAATTTATGGAAAAATTTTGCATTTATTTTTTCTACAACTTTTTTTATTTGTATATTTTTATATTTTACTTATTTATACATTTTTAATTTTAATAACATTCCTACTAAAATCCCTTTTTTATATAATCATCAAAAACAATTTTGGGAACTAGTAGATAAGACTTTCTTAAGTATATATTTAGGGGTAATATTTGTATTAGAGGTATTAATAATTAATTTTTCACTACGGATCTTCCCTTCAGATAAAAAGTATGCAACTTTTATTTGGTGTTTAAATATAGGGGTAATGTTATTATTTGCAATAGGCATAAATCAAATATTTAGGCTTATTATATAATTTTATTTATTGTTTATATAAAAATTTAAAACACTAAGATAATAATAGGTTTTATTTAAAATATTAATTAAACACTTAATGCTCGATATTCTACAAAATGAATTTATAATTAGAAATGTTTCTAATTTTTTATCTGCAGTTTCATTTGCTTTTTTGGTTTCGTTTATTTCCACCCCATTTATAGGCAAGTTAGCAAAATTTTTAGGAGCAGTGGATAAACCTAAAAACTCAAGACTCCAAACCGAGAGAGGATTTGATACTAGAATACATTCCGAACCTAAACTAAAGTTAGGAGGAATTGCTATAATAATTTCTATAGTTATAGGAATATTTATTGTTACAAAATATGATTTTTTAGGTAATGTTTTTAAAGTTAATTTTGAATCTCTTACGGGTATAATTTGGGGAATTTTAGTTATTATGGTACTTGGAATTATAGATGATATATATGAAATCAGTTCAATTAAGCAATTAATGTTACAAATATTTGCTGCAGCCTTGGCTATATTTTTTTCAGTTGGGACAATTGAACAAATAAATTTTTTGAATACTAGTATCAATTTAAATTTAATTCGTATTCCAATACAGGTAGGAGTATTAAAAGAGATTTATTTGGTTAGTTTATTGTTTACTATATTATGGATTGTTGGAATGATAAATATTATAAACTGGGTTGGTGGTGTAGATGGTCTAAATGGTAGTATAACTAGTATTGTTTTGGTAACTTTAGCTATTATTACTCTTTCTAATGGGAATATTCTGATATCTTTAATTATTGCTCTTCATTTAGGAGGTGTCTTAGGTGTATTACCATATAATTATTATCCATCTAAAATATTTTATGGATCTGTAGGAGACTACCTAAATGGTTATTTACTAGCCATTTTTGCATTTTTATCTGGTGCTAAGTGGAGTTCTACTTTGATATTGTTATCTTTGCCTATAATAGATGCAATTTATGTTATGTATTTGAGACTTAGAAAGTATCCACAATACTTAAAAACTCCATGGAAAATTCTTTCGGTTAGTGATAGAAATCACTTACATCATAGATTATTGGACTCTGGGTTTTCTCAAAAGGCAGTTATGCAAATAGAACTTTCTATTACTTTTTTATTGTGTTTATTTGCCCTTTTTACAACAGATTTACGTAACGAAGTGTTAGCATTTATAGGAGGATTAGTCTTTTTATCTATATTTTTAAGTATTGTGCTTATTCTAAAACATAACTATCAAAAAAAAGCACAATTATATAGTATTATTAAAAAGGCGTTTTTTCAAGATAAAGATAGTAAATTAGTTAAACCAACGGTAAAAATAATTTTTCAAAAACAGAATAAAGACAGTAAAGATCATCCAAAAGAAGAGAGATTTATTTATTAAATTATTGAACTAATTTTTAGTTTTTAATAAATGATCTTAATGTTTATTGGTATATCGGGAAGCGGTAAAGATACCCAAGCTGATTTATTAAGTCAAAAATTTAGTTTTTTTAATGTATCGACTGGGGATCTTTATAGATCGATTAGTAGTGGCGATTCAGAGATGCAACAATTAATAAAAAGAACACTTAATGATGGTTTTTCTAACGATATGCTTACATATGGGTTATTACAAGTATACTTAAAATATAAATACATTGAATTTCAAAACATCATTTTAAATGGTGTGATACGTAGGTATTCCCAAGTTGGATTATTAGATAGTGTGTTAAATGATTTAAATTTAAATTTGGACTATGTTTTTAATTTTGTTTTGAAAGATAAAAAAATTGTTATAGAAAGGTTAATAAATAGACTATACTGCCCAATATGCAAGGTAAACTACAATTTAAAAACTAATCCCCCTAAAATTGAAAATGTGTGTGATATTTGTAAATCTGAGCTTAGAAGACGAGAAGATGATAATCCAGAATCAATACTAAAAAGAATAAATGCTTTTAAGAGTGACTGTAACGAAATTATAGCAGAATACAAAAGTAGAGGAATTTTGATAGATATAGATGCATCACAAGATATTATAGAAATACATAAAGAGATATTAAGATATTTAAATTTATAGATTAACGGTTTATATTTATTTTGTTTTAAGTTTATTTTATTTTTTATTTAAACATTATGAGCTATATTGATTTTTCTAATATTTATATTCCAGATAATAGAATACTTAAAAATTTTGCAGATGTTCTTGTTAAATTTGCTCTAAATGGTGGTAAAGGAATTAAAGAAGGAGAGGTTGTTTATGTAATGATGAATGAATATGGTAAGCCAATGTGGCTTCCTATAGAGAGATCAATTTTGGAAAGTGGAGGGAATATGATTTTGAGTTTTAATCCTGCAGAATTAGAGAGAGATAGAGATCAATCAAAACAATTCTATGAAATAGCAAACGAAGATCAGTTGAAATTCTTTCCTGATGAGTATATTAAGACCAGAGTTAATACAGTAGATCACTTTTTATTGTTATTGTCTACTCATGACCATGAATATTATAAAGATATTGATGGTACAAAATTAGCTACCAGAAACAAAGTTTGGAAAAAATATATGGAGTATCGAAATGAGAAAGAATATGCAGGTAAACTAACATGGGTTTTAACTGACTATCCTACTCCTGCAATGGCAAATGCTGCTAATATGACCTTAAAGGAATACTGGGATCAAATAATCAAAGCATGTTTTTTAGATGAACAAGATCCAATTTTAAAAAATCAGCAAGTAATGCAAAAAATTATAGAGATAGTAGAATGGTTAAATAGTTTGAAAATTCAAAAAATTCACGTTAAGGGCGATGATGTAGATTTACATATATATTTAACTATCGAGCATCAATTTGTTGGAGGATCGGGTAGAAATATACCTAGTTTTGAAGTTTTTACTTCTCCAGATACCACAAAAACTGAAGGATGGATATACTTTAATCAGCCACTATATCGAAATGGACAAATTATAAAAGGTATTAAGCTAGAATTTAAAAATGGAGAAATAATTAATTATTCTGCAGAGTATAATTATGACGCATTAAAAGCAATGATAGAAACAGATGAAGGATCTAGACGGGTTGGAGAGTTTAGTTTAACTGACAAAAGACTTTCTAAAATAGATAGAATAATGGCGAATACTTTGTTTGATGAAAATTTTGGTGGGGAATATGGCAATACACACATAGCTATAGGTCAAAGTTATAGAGATGCTATAAAAAATCAAGAAAAATATTCTAATGAAGAAATTAAGCAATTAGGTTTTAATGACTCTGCAATACATGTTGATATAATTAGTACTTCAAATCGAGTAGTTCACGCAGAGTTGTACGATGGAAGAACTATTAAAATTTATGAGAATGGTGAATTTTTGATTTAAAACTGGCCTAATTATTGGCTTAATATACTTGTTTAAGCAATAAATTTTGTGTTTTCATTCAAGCACTTTGATAATGAAAATTTTATATACTTACTCTACCTTTTATTATCTATAGCAAATAGATTTTTGATTAAAAATTAGTAAAAAAGCATTTGGTCAAGACTTATATTTTTATTCTATGAATTTACTTAAATTTGTTTTTATCTCATTAACTAAATCTTCCAATTTCATATATTTAGTAACATTTTCTTTTCTAAGTTTTACTTCTATTTCTTCTAAGTTATAGTTTTTTTGACTAATTGTAATTCTATAAGGTATACCAATTAAATCTGAATCAGCAAATTTTTCTCCAGCAGATGTATCAAACCTATCATCTAACAAAACTTCTATATTGTTTTGTTGTAAAAATTCATATACTTTTTTAGCTTTATTTATAATTTCATCATCATCTGACTTATTTAGAGATGTTATGTGTACATGATATGGTGCTACCTGAATAGGCCATACTAAACCATTTTCATCACTAAATAATTCTGCTATTACTCCAACTAGTCTACTTACACCTATTCCATAGCTTCCCATATATATCTGTTGGGAACTACCATTATTATCAATATATTTGAAATCAAATGCATCTGGGAACTTTGTTCCTAATGGGAAAATATTCCCTACTTCTACTGCTCTAAATGTCGTATATGGTTTATTTGTTAAAGGATTTAGATCTCCATCTTTTGCTACTTTGATATCATAAAATTTGTTTGGCTTTTTTAAATCTCTTTCCCAGTTAACGTTTATTGCATGATAACCTGTTTTGTTTATTCCTATTTCGAAATTTATTAAATTTTCTATTGATTCATCGCAAATTATTTTAACTTCCTTTGGTAACCCTTTAATTCCTGTATATCCTATTTCTGTATTAGCAATATTTTTTATTTCTTCAGCCGTGGCTAGTCTAATGCTTTTTGAAGAGAGTATTTTTTTGAGTTTAATCTCATTAACTTCGTAGTCGCCTCTGATTGCAACTGCAAAAGGTTTACCATCAGATATATACAGTAAAGTTTTTACACACTTTTGCACAGGAATATCCAAAAATTTAGCTATTTCTTCTACACCTATAATACCTGGTTTATATACTTCGGAATATTCCATTATTTCTTCTGAATTAATTACTGCAGGCGCTTTTGATGGCGTTACTTCTTTGTTGTAGTAAATGTTATTTATATCATCATAAAAAATAAGATCCTCTCCAGAGTCACATTTAACTTGAAATTCATGTGTATAATTTTGAGTAAAATCACCACCAGAAGCCAAAGCAATTATAGTACTTTCTCCAATACCAAGCTTATTAAAAATTTTAATATAAGAATTTTTTACAACTTCATAATATTCATAAAAATCTTTTTCATCTTTATGAAAACTATATAAATCCTTCATATAAAATTCTCTACATCTTAGTAAGCCAGATTTTGATCTTAATTCGCTTCTAAATTTCCACTGAATTTGATATAAACACACTGGCAAATTTTTGTAGCTTCTAACATATTGTTTAACTAAAGGAGTAATATTGTCTTCATGAGTAGGGTTGAGAAAATATGATATATCTGTTTTTAAATTAGCCGGTTTTGTCTCAAAAAGCACATCTATCTTATCCCTATTAGTTTTTACATAAACTTCTTTTGAAGATAATACATTTAGTAACATTTCTTGTGCTATTTTATCCATTTCTGTTCTTATTATGTTCTCAATTTTACGCAACACTCTAATCCCTAGAGGAAGAAATTTGTATACTCCAGAAATAGTTTGTTCTATAAAACCTGCTTTAGTAAGCAAATAAGCGTTTTTTGAATCGTATTCTTTATTTTCTTTTTTAGTTTTACCAAATATATTAGAGTATTTCATAATTTTACTTTATGTAAAATCAGATATGTATAGTTCATATATACAAACAAAATACAAAAATAGTTACTAAACCTTCAACTTACCAAAGTCTAGCAAATAGTAAAAGAATCTTCAAATATATTTATATCTATTAAAGCATAAAATTAAAAGTTTAAGTAATTCATTATTCTGATTATATAAAATTTCTAAAATAAAGACTTCATTAGAAATAGTATATATATTGAAACATGAGTTTAAAAGATGAAATGTTGGGTATTGTTTCTATAAAATTAAGCATATAATTTAAACAAAACTTGATATCAAATTAACAGCGTCTTTATTATTTAGCATTATTTTAAACACTTTTTCTTTTTGAACTTTTGTACTACCATAAATCATTTTAACTTCTAAGTCACCATTCAAATCAACAAAAGATCTTAATTTAGAAATTACTTCTGTGTCTCTACATGCAACTAAATTAATTGTAATCTTTTTTGGTGGTTGTAGTATATTGAGATGTTCTACTTTTTCTATTTGTAAGGTTAGATTTTCTTCAGTTTTATTTATCTTACCTTCTAAAATTAACGGTATATATTCGACAATAAGATTTGAATAAAGTTTGTAATTACTAGGAAAAATTAACCCTTCAAGTTTACCAGTTTCATCTTCAATATCAAAAACTGCCATTTTTTCTCCTTTACTTTTTGTTTGTTTTATTTTTAAGTTACTAATAAATCCTACTATCTTAAAAGCTGTCAGGTTTTCTGCTTCAATTAAATTCTCTATTTTATTAAATTCTTTAAAAAGATTTTTCCAGTGATAATTTTCTAAAGGATGAGTAGATAAAAATATTCCCAAAAATTCCAATTCCCAAGCCATTTTTTCTTTTTCTGTTGCTGATTCAACTTTTATTTTTGGAAGTAATACTGATTCTTGATTACTTTCTCCAAATAAACTAACTTGTTTCTGTGATTGAATTTTAAATTCCTTTTTATTAATTTCTGTGAAAAGTTTTAATAAATAATTTCTTTCTCCAAATTCGTCCATAGCACCAGATTTAACTAAAGCTTCTATGACACGCTTATTCAAAATTTCATCTGAGTGCCTGTTTACAAAATCAATTAAGTCTTTATATTGTCCATTTTTTCTTCTCTCTTCTACGATTATTTCACAGACTTTTTCACCTACATTTTTTATTGCTCCTAATCCGTATCTAATTCCATAATCTTCTTCTGGAGTAAAATATATATCAGATTTGTTAACACTTGGTGGTAAAACTTTGAATCCCATTGACTTTATTTCATTTAGATACGTGGATATTTTGTCTCTATCGTCTATATGTGATTCAAGTAATGCAGTCATAAACTCAAGAGGATAATGAGTTTTTAAATAACCACACTTAAAAGCCAGTACTGCGTAACCAGCAGCATGAGCTTTGTTAAACCCATAATCTGCAAAAGGTTTCAGATATTCCCATATTTGATAAGCAATTTCTTGTGTATAACCTTTTGATTGCATTCTTTCTTTAAATTTAGCTTCTTCTTTTTCCATTATTTCTTTTTTCTTTTTACCCATTGCTCTACGTAAAATATCTGCTTCTCCCATCGAATATCCAGCTAGGTCTACTGCTATCTTTATGACTTGTTCCTGATATATAGCAAAACCAAATGTATTACCAACTATATTTTTTAGCTCTGGTACTAAATACTGCACATCTTGTAATCCATGTTTTCTTTTTATGTAATCTGGAATATATTCCATTGGACCAGGCCTGTATGCTGCAGCCATAAAACATAAATCTTCAAGTGTTTCTGGTTTGAGTGATTTTAGATAAGTTCTCATTGGTGCAGATTCAAACTGAAATACTCCTATTGTCTGACCTTTTGTAAATAAATTAAATGTATCTTTATCGTCTAAAGGTATATTTTGGTAATTAAGGCTAGGATCTTTGTGAAGATTTATTAACTTCAAAGTATTAGCCACTACAGTAAGTGTTTTTAAACCTAAAAAATCAAATTTCATAAGTCCCATAGCTTCAAGTTCTTCAAATTCCAGTTGTGTTATTACTCTCTCTCCTCCACTTTCTAGTTGTACAGGAACGTATTCAACTATGGGTTCTGGAGTAATTAAATGCCCACAAGCATGTACAGATACGTGTCTACTTAGATTTTCAAGCTTTTCGTAGTATTCGCCAATTTTTTTTAAATTTGGATCAGAATTAACAGTCTCCGCAAATTCTTGATTTGTTTCCATCATTTTTTGAAAACTGAAACTTTTTCCGAATACTACAGTTACCATTTTAGATAATTTATCTGCTGTTTTTAAATCTACACCTAAAACTCTGCATATATCTCGTATTACTGCTCTAGTTTTAAATCTTCCCATAGTGATTATGGCTGCAATACATTCTTTGCCGTACTTCTCTTCTACATATTTTAGTATCTCGTCTCTTCTAGAATCCTGTATATCCATGTCTATATCTGGTGGGCTTGGTCTTTCTGGGTTTAAAAATCTTTCAAAATACAATTCCCATTTTATCGGTTCAACTTCTACTATTTCCAAACAATAAGCTACAACGCTACCCGCAACAGATCCTCTTACACCTACCAAAATATTTTGCTTTGCTGCCCATTTCATGATATCTGAAACAACAAGAAAATATTCATCATAACCTTTGTTGTGTATTATTTCTAATTCTAATTCTATTCTTGCAACTATATTTTGTTCTAAACATGATTGAGCCGTTTGTATTATGTTTAAGTAATCATCTTTAGTTTGTTTAGGAAAATTCAATAATCTTTTGTAATCTTCAGATTTACCATATTTAAGAACAGCTCCAATATAAGCTTCGGTTTTTAGCATAATATTAGTCGGTATATTAGGTTTAGTATTCCAAAATTTAGGCTGTACTCTTTGGTGAGTAATATCAAATTCCTCTACCATATCTCTAACTAATAGTGTGTTTGAAATTGCTTCAGGAATATCGCTAAATTTATCTTTTATCTCTTCTGGGCTTTGTAAATATGTATCTATATACCCTTGTCTACAATCAGAGTCTGAAAGTTTTTTCCCATCCTTAATAGCAAAGAGCACAGATTGAAGCTCTTTATCTTCTTTATTTAAATAATGCACATCTGAAGACGCAACTATGGGCAATTTATGTTTCTCTGCTAGTTCTAATAATTTTGTATTTACAACTTTTTGAGGCAACAAATCGTCAATGGATTCTTCAGTAGCTTCATCAGATAAAAGATTTTGAGAATTTATAAATTTATTGACTTCTTCTTGTGTCAAATTTTCTGAACCAGAATATCCGTGTCTTTGTAATTCAATAAAGAATCTATTTTTGAATACATTTTTTAGCCAAATTAACCACTCTTCTGCAATTTCATATTCACCTCGTAAAATATGCTTGCTAATAGGACCAGCCAAACAAGCAGAAGTGCAAATAAGACCTTCAGAATATTTTTCTAAAGTTTCTTTATCAGCTCTAGGTTTGTAATACATTCCCTCTAGATGAGCTGTACTTACTAATTTAATCAAGTTTTTGTATCCAATTAAATTACTTGCAATCAATACTAAGTGATAGTATTTAATACCATTAAATGCCTCTTTTTTGAATCTAGATATAGGAGATAAATATATTTCACATCCTATTAATGGCTTAATTCCCATATCTTTTGCTGTACGCCAAAATTCATATAGTCCGTACATAACTCCATGGTCTGTCATAGCAATACTATCCATACCAAGGTCTTTAGTTTTTTGCATAAGTAATGCTATTTTGTTTACTCCATCTAAAAGAGAATATTCAGTGTGTACATGTAAGTGTGTAAAGCACATTGTTGGTATATAAAAAAACTATTAAGTAATTTTGACTCATTTTATTAAATTGGGTTTTAGATATCAAGAAAACGTATTATTAAATTATTCTGAATTTAAATTGTTTAAAATTTGCTATAACAAAAAGCTCAAGATAACTTAAATAGTCTATGAATTTGTATATGCAACTAAAGATTCCCCTGTCATTTCTACTGGTTTTTCGATTTTCATTAAATCTAAAATCGTTGGAGCGATATCTTCCAAACTCTCTCTTTGCTTTAGTTTTGTTTTTACATTGCTTACTAAGATTAATGGTACCTTAGACAAAGTATGTTGAGTATGTGGTTGATTGTTTTTAAAATCCCACATTATCTCGGAATTACCATGATCTGCCGTAACAATCCAAGCCCAATCATCTAAATAATTTTCTATTGATTCATATATTTTTCCTAAACAGTGATCAACAGATTGAGCAGAAACAACTACAGCGTGATAATCCCCTGTATGTCCAACCATATCTGGGCTACTAAAGTTTGCTACAATAAAATCAAATTTGTTAGATTCGATACCTTCTATTACAGACATACAAATTTTGTCATTTTGCATAGCTGGATCTAAATTATACTGAGGTTTAACAAATCTATTTGATTCATGCAAAATCCATTCCTCTTTTGGAAACTGCGTATTCTTTTCTCCATTAAAGAAAAAAGTTACATGCGCAAATTTTTCTGTCTCTGCTATGTGGAGTTGACAAAGATTATTAACTGAAATTACTTCTGCAAGTGTATTACTTATTTCATGTTTGGGAAATGCGACATGCAGATCTTCAAAATCCTCTTTGGATGGCTGGCAAAAAGATGCTAAAAATATATCTTTTAAATTTAAGTGCTTAATTTTATATATTAGCTGATAAATTCTATCTGCACGAAAATGAAATACTATAATTGCATCCTTGTTATCTAACAAACCATCTGAATTTATCACATACTGTCCTAACTGTTCATCTGAACTTATGCTTTGATATGCTATTTTAAAAATACTACTCCAGTGATTAACTTTAAATCCATCACCTTTGGTTATGAGATTTAGAGCTCTTTCTGTTTTTTCCCAGTCTCTATCTCGATCTAAAAATACTCTACCTTGAATAGTAGAAATAAATACATTGTTATAATTTTGATTTAACAAGAAATCTTCTAAATCACTAAAATATTTTTCTGCGGATAGTGGAGGTACATCTCTTCCATCTGTAAATAAATGTAAAGATACTATACCCTCAAATCCATGTGTTTTAATTAGTTTAATTAATTCCTTTAAATGTGATATATGAGAATGTACACCTCCATCGCTAATTATTCCAATCAGATTAATTTTAGAATTATGTTTTTTTGCTTGATTTATTGCATCTAAAAAAACCGTATTTTGATGAAAATTCCCAGATTTTATATCGTTGTTTATTCTTGGAAGATCCTGAAAAATGACTCTTCCCGCCCCAATAGTCAGGTGATTGACTTCTGATGTGCCAAATTGTCCATCTGGTAATCCAACATATTCTCCATCACTACGTAAAGATGTATTGGGGAATTCTCTAATTAATCTATTATAGTTTGGAGTTTTAGCATTTGCTATTGCGTTGTATTCTTTGTTTTCGGATATTCCCCAACCATCAATAATTGTAAGTAAGACTTTTTTGGATTTTTTCATTTTTAATTAAACTAAAAAGTACTCTATGTGTATTAAACTACTTAAATAAAAATTTAGTATTTTTATTTTTCGGTAATTTAACTGCCTAAACTTAGTTATTATACACCAAAGACTAAACATAACTTTTTAAAGACGTAAAGATATAGACATAAATAAACATACATACAAGATAATAAAATAACAATAAAGTTAATACATTTAAAAAATAAAAGATCTAAG
>Ga0308414_1002290_pt1 | contig 12468 bp, 10 predicted proteins | sample HotsprSampleOS50_FD_205667 | JGI IMG/M metagenome (GOLD analysis project Ga0308414, IMG submission 205667) | Hot spring phototrophic mat microbial communities from Octopus Spring, Yellowstone National Park, Wyoming, United States - 20090730_OS50 ... | reverse complement strand
GGGCGGGCGGCAGGCGGCCGATCCGGGTGCCGGGCTTCACGCCCTTCTGCTCGAACCAGCCCTGCGCCATCTCGAGCGCAAATCGCACTGGCTGCCGCGCGCAGTGGCTGCGCTCGTCGTGCGGCTGCATGTCGTGGATATTGACGATCGTGCCGTCGTCGTCGATGAACGCCACCGACAGCGGGATCAGCGTGTTGCGCATCCACATGCAGTGCGCCGCCTTGCGGTCGAAAACGAACAGCATGCCGTGGTTGGGCAGCAGCGTCTGGCGGAACATCAGCCCGCGCGCCCGGGCGGCGTCGGTGGCGGCGACCTCGGCGGTGATCAGGTGCACGCCGGCGGTCAGTTGCACGGTCGGCAGGGCCGATGGCTGCGCCGCGACCGGGACCGCTCGCCCGACCGAAAACAGGGCGGCCAACAGGAACGCGGCTGGCAGCAGGGCGAGCCGTCGCATCCGGCGGAACACGTGCGGGCGCATGACGGGGTGCTTTTTACCACTTCGGCCCGCGACCGAAGCGGCGCTGCCGCGCCCGGCCGGCCGGCGCGGACGGGTAAACTGAAAAGCGGGGCACGCGGTTGGTGTCAGGCGGTTGGTTGGAAGCGTTGGGGCAAGCCCAAGGCGCGGCGGCAGCGAGAAGTTCGATAACGGGGAGAGGCCATGTACCAGCACATCAGGGTGCCCAGCGAGGGGCAGAAGATCACCGTCAACAGGGACTTCTCGCTGAACGTTCCCGACCATCCGATCGTGCCCTTCATCGAGGGCGACGGCACCGGGGTCGACATCACGCCGGTGATGATCCGGGTGGTCGACGCCGCAGTAGCGAAGGCCTACGGCGGCAAGCGCAAGATCGTCTGGATGGAGCTGTACGCGGGCGAAAAGTCGACCCGCGTCTACGGGCCGGACGTCTGGCTGCCGGAGGAGACGCTGGCGGCGCTGCGGGAATTCGTCGTGTCGATCAAGGGCCCACTGACCACCCCGGTCGGCGGCGGCATCCGCTCGATCAACGTCGCCTTGCGGCAGGAACTGGACCTGTATGTTTGCCTGCGGCCGGTGCGCTACTTCAAGGGCGTTCCCAGCCCGGTGAAGGAGCCGGAGAAGACCGACATGGTCATTTTCCGCGAGAACTCCGAGGACATCTACGCCGGCATCGAATACGAGGCCGAAAGCGACAAGGCGAAAAAGCTGATCCGCTTTCTGCAGGAGGAAATGGGGGTGCGCAAGATCCGCTTCCCGGAGACCTCCGGCATCGGCATCAAGCCGATTTCGCGCCAAGGCACCGAGCGGCTGGTCCGTAAGGCGATCCAGTACTGCTTCGACAACAAACGCAAGAGCGTCACCTTCGTGCACAAGGGCAACATCATGAAGTTCACGGAAGGGGCCTTCGCCAAGTGGGGCTACGACCTCGCCAAGCGCGAGTTCGGCGCCGAGCCGCTGGACGGCGGCCCGTGGATGAAAATCAAGGCGCCGCATGGCGACATCGTCGTCAAGGACGTCATCGCCGACGCCTTCCTGCAACAGATCCTGCTGCGGCCGGCCGAATACGACGTGATCGCGACGATGAATCTGAACGGCGATTACATCTCCGACGCGCTGGCGGCGCAGGTCGGCGGCATCGGCATCGCCCCGGGGGCCAACCTGTCCGACTCGGTGGCGATGTTCGAGGCCACGCACGGCACGGCGCCGAAGTACGCCGGCAAGGACTACGTCAATCCGGGCTCGGAGATCCTCTCGGCCGAGATGATGCTGCGCCACATGGGCTGGACGGAGGCGGCCGACCTGATCGTCACCGCGATGGAAAGGGCCATCCTGGCCAAGACCGTCACCTACGACTTTGCCCGCCTGATGCCGGGGGCGACGCAGGTGTCCTGCTCCGGCTTCGGCGAGGCGATGATCCGCCACATGTGAGCGGGCGCCCCGGGCAACAAAAAACCCCGCGTGAGCAGGGTTTTTTGTTGGCGCCGCGGCCGCGTTCAGTTGTTGCTGGTGATGTTCGACGCCTGCTTGCCTTTGGGACCGGTGACCACCTCGAAGCTCACCTTCTGCCCCTCCTTGAGGGTCTTGAAACCGTTCATCTGGATCGCCGAGAAGTGCGCGAACAGGTCTTCCCCCCCGTCGTCCGGCGTGATGAAGCCGTACCCCTTGGCGTCGTTGAACCACTTGACAGTGCCTGTAGCCATTTTTCTTTCCTTCCCCGCAACGTCATCCCGAGGCGCTTCGGCTGACCATTCCGCTGGCGCGGCCGCGCCGGCCTCTAGCCCTCTCCCCACGGCCGCCCGCGTGGGCTGCCGCCATCCGCCGCGAACCCGTTGCGTCCGGGCGAACTCCGCAATATTCCAACATCGCCACGGGCCGTCAAGGGCCGGGCCGCCGCCGCCGGCCCCGCGCGGGAGTCGGCGCCCTTCGCCGGGGTCGCGGCCCGCCGTCCAGCGGCCGGCCGCTGCGGCCGCGGCACGGCGGCGCTATCAATCCGGGGAACCCGCGGCGGCCTAGGCGGTCTGCGTGAACGGTGCCGCGCTGATTCCGGCCGCCGGTTCACTTATGATTGAATCGCATCTGACGTGAAGGCAAGGCGCCCCCCACAATGCAGGTATGAGCGAGCGGTACGACGAAGGCACGGTCACCGAGAAGCAGACTTCCCGGGTGAAGCCGCCGCCGATGTTCCAGGTTGTTCTGCTCAACGACGACTTCACGCCGATGGAGTTCGTGGTCGGCGTGCTGCAGAAGTTCTTCGGCAAGGGCAGGGAGCAGGCGACCCAGATCATGCTGAAGGTGCACCATGAAGGTCGCGGTGTGTGCGGCGTCTACCCGCGCGACGTGGCCGCGTCGAAGGTCGAGCAGGTTTGCAGCTACTCACGGCAGCATCAGCACCCGCTGCAGTGCGTGATGGAGGAAGCATGATCGCGCAGGAACTCGAAGTCAGTCTGCACATGGCCTTTGTCGAGGCCCGGCAGGCTCGGCATGAATTCATCACCGTCGAGCACCTGCTGCTGGCGCTGCTGGACAACCCCTCGGCCGCGGAGGTGCTGCGCGCCTGCGCCTGCAACATCGAGGACCTGCGCAAGAGTCTGCAGAACTTCATCGCCGACAACACGCCGACGCTGCCGCCGAACTCCGAGGCCGACACCCAGCCGACGCTCGGTTTCCAGCGCGTGATCCAGCGCGCGATCATGCACGTGCAGAGCACGAGCAACGGTAAGAAGGAGGTGACCGGCGCCAACGTGCTGGTGGCCATTTTCGGCGAGAAGGACTCGCATGCCGTTTATTACCTGCACCAGCAGGGGGTGACGCGGCTGGACGTCGTCAACTTCATCTCGCACGGCATCACCAAGAGCCCGCAGGGCGAGGAGAAGGCCAAGGGCAAGGACGGCGAGAAGGAGGAGGAGCCGGCCGAGGGCCGCGAGGCGCAGGCCTCGCCGCTGGAGCAGTACACGGTCAACCTCAACCAGATGGCCAAGGACGGCAAGATCGACCCGCTGATCGGGCGCGAGCCGGAGGTGGAACGGGTCATCCAGGTGCTGTGCCGCCGGCGCAAGAACAACCCGCTGCTGGTCGGCGAGGCCGGTGTCGGCAAGACCGCGATCGCCGAGGGGCTGGCCTGGCGCGTGGTCAAGGGCGAGGTGCCGGAGATCCTCGACCGCTCGACCGTCTACTCGCTCGACATGGGTGCGCTGCTGGCGGGCACCAAGTACCGCGGCGACTTCGAGCAGCGCCTGAAGGCGGTGCTGAAGCAGCTGAAGGCCAACCCGAACGCGATCCTGTTCATCGACGAGATCCACACGTTGATCGGCGCCGGCTCCGCCTCGGGCGGCACGCTCGATGCGTCGAACCTGCTGAAGCCGGCGCTGGCCAGCGGTCAGCTCAAGTGCATCGGCGCCACCACCTACAACGAGTACCGCGGCATCTTCGAGAAGGACCACGCCCTGTCGCGCCGCTTCCAGAAGATCGACGTCAACGAGCCGACGGTGGCGCAGACGATCGAGATCCTGAAGGGGCTGAAGAGCCGCTTCGAGGAGCACCACGGCGTGCGTTACTCGGCGAGCGCGATCCAGGCCGCGGCCGAGCTGTCGGCGCGCTTCATCAACGACCGCCACCTGCCCGACAAGGCGATCGACGTCATCGACGAGGCCGGCGCGGCGCAGCGCATCCTGCCGGTGAGCAAGCGCAAGAAGACGATCGGCAAGAACGAAGTCGAGGAGATCATCGCCAAGATCGCCCGCATCCCGCCGCAGACGGTGTCCTCCGACGACCGCGCGCAGCTGAAGAACCTCGAGCGCAACCTGAAGAACGTCGTCTTCGGCCAGGATCCGGCGATCGAGGCGCTGGCCTCGGCGATCAAGATGGCGCGCTCGGGGCTGGGCAAGCCCGACAAGCCGATCGGCGCGTTCCTGTTTTCCGGCCCGACCGGTGTCGGCAAGACCGAGGTGGCCAAGCAGCTCGCCTTCACGCTCGGCATCGAGCTGATCCGCTTCGACATGTCGGAGTACATGGAGCGGCATGCGGTCAGCCGCCTGATCGGCGCGCCGCCGGGCTATGTCGGCTTCGACCAGGGCGGGCTGCTGACCGAGGCGATCAGCAAGAAGCCGCACGCGGTGCTGCTGCTCGACGAGATCGAGAAGGCGCATCCGGACATCTTCAACATCCTGCTGCAGGTGATGGATCACGGCACGTTGACCGACAACAACGGCCGCAAGGCGGACTTCCGCAACGTGATCATCATCATGACCACCAATGCGGGCGCCGAGACGCTGCAGAAACGGGCGATCGGCTTCACCAACGCGCGCGAGGCCGGCGACGAGATGGCCGACATCAAGCGCATGTTCACGCCGGAGTTCCGCAACCGCCTCGACGCGATCATCAGCTTCCGGCCGCTCGACGAGGAGATCATCCTGCGCGTGGTCGACAAGTTCCTGATGGCGCTGGAAGACCAGCTGCACGAGAAGAAGGTCGACATCACCTTCTCGACCGCGCTGCGCAAGCACCTGGCGAAGAAGGGTTTCGATCCGGTGATGGGGGCGCGGCCGATGGCGCGCCTGATCCAGGACACCATCCGCAAGGCGCTGGCCGACGAACTGCTGTTCGGGCGGCTGGTCGGCGGCGGCCGCGTCAGCGTCGACGTCGACGAGGCCGGTCAGATCACGCTCGACTTCCCCAAGGAGCCGAACGGCGACGCGCCGGCGGCGCCGCAGGACGAGACGGTGCTGTCGGAGTGATACCCCCACCCGTTTATCGGACGCGGTTGGGGTAGACTTCGCGCGGGCGGGGCACCGAACAGCAGCGTTTCGCCCGTGCCAGTCCCGGCCCTCGGCGTGCTGCCGCGGGCTTTTTTTTAGCCTACGGGCCTAGACCGACAAGGAGACACGCATGACCGCAGCACGCTTGATCGCCGGCGCCGGCCTGGCGGCGCTGGCGCTGGGGGCCGTCCCGGCGCTGGCGCAGCCCGCCGCCGACACCGCCCGCTTCGTCGCCGCCAACTGCGCCAACTGCCACGGCACGAATGGTGTGGCGCAGGCGCCGATGCCCAGCCTCGCCGGGCTGAAGAAGGAATACATCGCCGAGCAGATGCGCGCCTTCCGCGACGGCAAGCGCCCGGCGACGATCATGCATCAGCTCGCCAAGGGCTACTCCGACGCGCAGATCGATGCCATGGCCGAATTCTTCGCCCGCCAGCCGGCGGCCCGCTGAGGAGGTGACCCCGATGATGAAGCGAGACTTCACCCGACGCGATCTTCTGAAGCTCACCGCGGCCGGCGCCGCGGTCGGCACTCTGGGCGCCTGCGCAAGCCCGGCGCCGTCGAAGGGCAAGGTGGTGGTGGTCGGCGGCGGCTGGGGCGGCGCAACCGCCGCCAAGTACACGCGGCTGTGGTCGGAGGGCACGATCGACGTCACCCTGGTCGAGCCGAACCGCAGGTTCGTTTCCTGCCCGATCTCCAACCTCGTGATCGGCGGCAGCCGCCGGCTCGAAGAGCTGACGCTGAACTACGACGGCCTGCGCCGGCACGGCGTCAACGTCGTGCACGACACCGTGGTGGCCATCGATGCCGACCGCAGGCAGGTGCGGCTGGCCTCGGGCGGCACGCTGCCCTTCGACCGCGCCGTGGTGGCGCCGGGCATCGAGTTCATGTACGAGCAGGTCAAGGGCATGGACGCGGCGGCGGCGGAGACCATACCGCACGCCTGGAACGCGGGGCCGCAGACGCTGCTGCTGCGGCGGCAGCTCGAGGCGATGCCCAACGGCGGCGTCGTCGTGATGAGCATCCCGCTGGCGCCATATCGCTGCCCGCCGGGGCCGTACGAGCGCATGTGCCAGATCGCGCACTACCTGAAGACCAGCAAGCCGCGGTCGAAGCTGATCGTCTTCGATGCCAATCCGCAGGTGACCTCGAAAGGGCCGCTGTTCACGCGGGTGTGGAAGGAGGACTATGCCGGCATCATCGACTACCAGCCGAACATGGCGGTCACCGAGGTCGACGTCAAGGGCAGGCGGTTCATCACCAACCTCGGCGAGTCGATCAAGGGCGACGTCCTGAACCTGATTCCGCCGCAGCGCGCCGGCAACATCGCCCGCGACGCCGGGCTGATCACCGCCAACAACCGCTGGTGCGAGGTCGACTGGGTGAGCACCGAGTCGCTCAAGGTGAAGAACGTGCACGTGATCGGCGATGCGACGCTGCCGGCGCCGGCGATGCCGAAGTCCGGCCATATGGCCAACCAGCACGGCAAGGCGGCGGCGGCGGCGATCGTCGAGATCATGAACGGGCGCGCGCCGAGGCCGCCGATGATGGCCAACACCTGCTACAGCTACGTCGACGACCGCAACGCCATCCACGTGGCCAGCGTCCACGCCTGGGTGCCGGAAAAGAAGACGATGGAGATCGTCAGCGGCGCCAGCGGCGTTTCCGGGCAGGACCGCGGCCAGTGGGCGCTCGAAGGGCAGTACGCCTGGGGCTGGGCGCAGACGGTCTGGAAAGACATGCTCGGCTGACCCGGTGCGGGGCCGCGACGGCGGCCGCGTTCAGGTCGAAAGGGGGCAGCGAAGACCGCTGCCCCTTTTTCATGGCGCCGCGAAGGCGGCGATGGCCGCGACGAGCTCAGCCTGCCGCCCCGCGTAGAAGTGATCGGCGCCGGCGACGGTGAGCTGCCGGCCGCCGGCGGTGGCTTCGGCCACGCGCCGCCGCTGCGGCGCATGCCTGAGCACGTCGGGAAGGTCCGCCTCGCCCTGCACGTCGAGCACCGGCACTGGCCGCCGCTGGGCGAAGCGGGCACTGAACTCGTCGCCGAGGCCCAGCGCGACCCAGCGGCGATACGCCGGTGCGGCGGCAGCGTCGAAGTAGGCGTTGGCCATGCGGCTGCCCATGCTGTGCGACACCAGCACCAGGTCGCGATAGCCGCGCTCGCGCAGCCAGGCCGCGGCTGCCGCGATGCGCTCTGCCGCCAGCGGCATCAGCTTCGCGTAGCCCGCCGGCGCCGCATCGGCGGCCAGCACCGGCATCTGGATCGACAGCGTGCTGAAGCCCCTGTCCGCCAGCGCCATGCGCAGGGTGCCGACGATGCCGTGGTCGGGATGCACGCCGATGCCGTGCACGATCACCAGCGCCGTCGTCGCGCCGGCACTGGCCGCGTACAGGCCGAGGAAAGCCCGACCGTCGGCGGTGCGCAGGTCGACGGCGTCGCCGACCACGAGGTTGGGCACCACCTCGGCGCGCCAGCGCGCCTCGCGCTCGTAGTCCTGCGCCACCGTCGGCGACGCGACGGCGACGAGCGCCAGCAGGAGCCCGGCGAACCTCATCGACGATCGGCCGAGGCGGTCGGGCCACGGAAGGCGATGGCGCTGGCGCTGCGCGGGTGCAGGCCGCGCACGCCGGCGTAGCAGCTGCGCAGCAGCGCGAGATCCGCTTCGGGGTCGCCGCTCATGCGCTCGTAGCGGGTGACGCCCACCGCCCGGCGGCCGTAGTCGATGAAGCCCAAGCCGACCGGTACCTGCAGCGCCAGCGCGAGGTGGTAGAAGCCGGAGCGCAGGTGGTCCTGGCGCCGCCGCGTGCCTTCCGGCGACAGCGCCAGCCAGAACCAGGGTTCGCTGCGCATCAGCGTCGCCAGCTCCTCGACGGCGCCGCTGGCGCGATGCCGATCGACCGGGCGCCCGCCCCATCGCCGCATCAGCCGGCCGAGGGTCGCCCCGGCCGCACCGCGGAACAGCGACTCCTTGCCGATGAAGCGCAAGGGCAGCCCGATGGCCCACTTGGCAAGCAGGCCGACGACGAAGTCCCAGTTGGACGTGTGCGGGTAGACGATGACGATGCCGCGCGGCTCCGTTGGCGGCTCGTACTCGACGCGCCAGCCCGCCAGCCGCAGCGCCAGGCGTGCGAGGCCGCGCCGCATCAGCGAAACCGGACCGACGCCGCAGTGGCCGGCGCGAGTGCCAGGGCGCTGCCGATCGGCCGCGTTGGGCGCTGCGCCGCTGCCGCAGGCAACCGCTTGTCGGCCAGACCCATCGACAGGGCAGACCGTGGCAAGCGCGGGTGCCCTTGCTGGCGCCGCTGCGCGAGCAGTACGGCATCGTCGGCCCGGGCGATCTCGGGTGGCAAGCGCGGGTGCCCTTGCTGGCGCCGCTGCGCGGGCGCGCTGGCATCGCAGGCTGCCGCGCCGGTGCCAGCGGCGGCAGATCTCCAGGTGGATCGCAGGGGAGGCACTGCTGGTGTCGTCGTCTCGGTTCGGCGGTCGGAGGCGGCGCTCATGGCGCGCGCCGATGATGCGGACGGTCGAAGCGATGATAGCGATGCCCCCCTGCCACGGCTGCGCGCCAGGACGGGCGCAGTCGCGCTGCCCCGCGGCTGCGCGTCCGCGCCCCGGCCGCCGTGGCACCGCACCTGCGCCCGGCGTCGCGCTTGCGCGGGCCGCGCCCTGACATCACGGACGCCTGCGACGCGATCGCCGCGGCCGCCGCGGCCGATCGCGCCCGGGAGGCAACCGACTGCGGGTCGTGCCGTCGCCACTACCCGTCTTGCCGACGCTCGCCCGCGTTGCGCGACGCCGCGCCGCGCCTGCAACCTCGCGCGCGGACGATGCTCACCCGATCGCCTCAACCGCCGCGCAGGACGTTGCGGGCGTGGGTGGCGATCATCAGTTCCTCGTTGGTCGGGATTGCGTAGGCCGCCACGCGCGAGGCGGCGGTGGTCAGCAGCGGGCCGCCGGTGTCGTTGGCCGCGGCGTCGCGCTCGACGCCGAGCCAGGCGGCGTCGTCGAGCACGCGGGCGCGGATCGGCGCCGCGTTCTCGCCGATGCCGCCGGTGAAGACGAGCGCGTCGAGGCCGCCGAGCGCGGCCGCCAGCGAACCGAGCTCGCGCCGGATGCGGTAGCAGTACAGGTCGATCGCCAATCGTGCGCGCGGCTCTTCGCTGGCCAGCAGCGTGCGCATGTCGCTGGAGATGCCGGAGACGCCGAGCAGGCCGGAGCGGTGGTAAATGAGGCTCTCGATGGCGCGCGCGTCCATGCCGCGCTGGTCCATCAGGTAAAGCACGACGCCGGGGTCGAGGTTGCCGGTGCGCGTGCCCATGATCAGGCCGTCGACGGCGGTGAAGCCCATCGTGCTCGCCACGCTGCGGCCCGCCTGCATCGCGCACATGCTGGCGCCGTTGCCCAGGTGCAGCACGACGGTGCGCCCGGCGGCGGCGCGCGGCGAGAACTGCGGCAGCACCGAGGCGATGTACTCGTACGACAGGCCGTGGAAGCCGTAGCGGCGCACGCCCTGGCCGAACATCTCGTACGGCAGGCCGAACATCTGCGCCAGCTCGCCGTGCGAGCGGTGAAAGGCCGTGTCGAAGCAGGCGACCTGCGGCAGGTCGGGCGCGCGCGCGAGCAGGCGGCGGATCGGCGCCAGGTTGTGCGGCTGGTGCAGCGGCGCCAGGGGGATGAAGCGCTCCAGCGCGGCGAGCGTCGGCGGGTCGATGCGCACCGGCTGCGCGTAATCCATGCCGCCATGCACGACGCGATGGCCGACGGCGGCGAGCGGCGCCGCGCCGCCGAGCCGGTGCAGGTAGTCGAGCAGATAGTCGAGCGCCCCGTCGTGGCCGAGCGCCACGCCTTCCCCCCAGCGGCGCTCGGCCAGCACCGCGCCGTCGGGGCCGCGGGCGACGAATTGCGGCGCCGTGAACAGCGCCTCGATCTGCCCGCGCACGACGGGCTCCAGCGCCGCGCCGGTTTCGGCGAAGACGGAGAACTTGACGCTGGAGGAGCCGGCGTTCAGGACGGCGATGGCGGCCATGGCGCGGTCAGCGCGGCTTGGGCGCGGCGGCGCGACGCGCGTGCGCCAGCAGCGCCATCACCGCGGCAGAGGCCAGGCGCGAGCGGATGTTATCGGCGCGGCTGGTCAGGACGATCGGCACCCGCGTTCCGAGCACGATGCCGGCGCTGTCGGCGCCGGCGAGGTAAGTGAGCTGCTTGGCGACCATGTTGCCCGCCTCCAGGTTGGGGACCAACAGGATGTCGGCATGGCCGGCCACCGGCGAGACGATCTTCTTGGTCCTGGCCGCCTCGGGGCTGATCGCGTTGTCGAACGCCAGCGGCCCGTCGAGCAGGCCGCCGGTGATCTGGCCGCGATCGGCCATCTTGCACAGCGCGGCGGCGTCCAGCGTCGACGGCATGTCCGGGTTGACGGTCTCGACGGCGGCGAGGATCGCCACCTTGGGCTCGTCGATCCCGAGCACGTGCGCCAGGTCGATCGCGTTCTGCACGATGTCGACCTTGTCCGACAGCTTCGGCTCGATGTTGATCGCCGCGTCGGTGACCATCAGCGGCCGCGGGTACGACGGCACGTCGAGGATGAACACATGGCTGATGCGGCGCGCGGTGCGCAGGCCGGTGGCCGATGGCACTACCGCCGCCATCAGCTCGTCGGTGTGCAGGCTGCCTTTCATCAGCGCCTCGACGCGGCCGGCGCGGGCCAGCGCGACCGCCTGGATCGCCGCGGCGTGGCTGTGCTCGGCGTCGACCAGTTCGATGCCGGCCAGATCGATTCCCTCGGCCTGCGCCACGCCGCGCACCTTCGCCTCGGGGCCGACCAGTACCGGCACGATCAGTCCGCGCTTGGCCGCCTCCAGCGCGCCGAGCAGCGATTCGCGGTCGCAAGGGTGCACGACCGCGCAGCGCACCGGCGCAAGGTCGCGGCACTTGCGCATCAGGGCGGCGAAGGCATCGGTGCGACGCAGGATCATCTCCGGCGTGGCGATGTCGGAGTAGCGGATGCGCTCGGTGGGCGCGCGCACCAGCACTCGCCCCGACACCAGCACGTGGCTGCCGCGGCGCACCTCGCAGTCGAACAGCACCTCGTTGTTCGGCAGCTTCTCGCGCACGGTGACGGTGGCGGTCAGCTCGTCGCCGGGGGCGATCGTGCCGTCGAAGCGCAGGTCCTGTTCCAGCACCGTCGTGCCGGGGCCGGGCAGGCGGCGCGTCAGCATCCCCGAGACGATCGCTTCGCCGCCGACGGCCTTGGCGACGACTTCGTCGGGGATGCCGTCGCCGTCGGCGTCGAGGTGGAACGAATCGACGTCGCCGCCGACCAGCGCCAGCGCCTCCACTTCGGGGGCGCTCACCCGCCGCTGGATCGACGCCGAGGCGCCGGGCTGCAGCTCGTCGTAGGGCGTGTTCTCGAAGCTGCGGACCTTCTTTTCGTTCATCGTCGGCTCCCTGCCGCCGGCTGCCCGCGCGACGGCGACTGATTCCCCGATGGTCGGCGCGTTGGTGCGGGCCGCCCACATCGGCCACCGGCCGGCTCGACTGCCACCGCGGCGGCGGCCTGGAAGCCGCGCGACCGCTTGCGTCGCCACCGTTGCGTACCGCCGAGGCCCGGGCGGTTCCAACAACCGGCCGCGCGATGGCTCGACGCGGCGGCCCTTGATGGCGTCGCTGCCGACGGCACCGCGGCCAGCCGAAAGTCGGTGCGCAGTTCGCTTCGGCTTTGCAAGCGGGCTTGCTGCATCGCAGTATACGGGCAGCCGTTGACGCGGTTGCGACGGCGCTGTTGGAAGTCTCGCCGCGACGGCGAGCGCGAGCCGACAGCGGCGCCGCGGCCAAGTCTCAAGGCGCAGCCGGTATACCGACGTGGGCAACGCCGCGGTTTTCGCCGTGTGCGGCAGCGAGGGTGTGGGCAGATGTGCAAGGCCGCTCGCGCCTGCGGGCATGCGCGCGCCGGCCGGCTGCGCGCCCGATCCGGCGGGGAACCGATTGGCCGCCCCGGCGCCGGTGTGGACTGCCGCTTGCGCCGGCGGCAGCCGGTCCTGCGCGAACGGCTGCCAGCCCGGCGCGCGCCCGCGCAGCGGCCCTGTAGACACGAGGGGTCTGCTGCGCGCCCCGAACCGCGCTTCGGCCCACGCCGAGCGGCAACTTCGACAGCGCCTGGGCTCAGCCGCGGCCGGTGCTGCCGAAACCGCCTTCGCCGCGGCGGCTGGCGGCGAATTCCTCGACGATGTTCAGCT
>Ga0308414_1002289_pt1 | contig 12469 bp, 10 predicted proteins | sample HotsprSampleOS50_FD_205667 | JGI IMG/M metagenome (GOLD analysis project Ga0308414, IMG submission 205667) | Hot spring phototrophic mat microbial communities from Octopus Spring, Yellowstone National Park, Wyoming, United States - 20090730_OS50 ... | reverse complement strand
GACCGCTACGGTACGCTGACCTCGTCGCGCAATCCGGGAGACGGCCGGTTGCCGCGGGGCGGCGTCAGTGCCCGGCGGCCACCAGCGCAGCCACGGTGAACCAGTCGTCCGTCACCCCGGCTGCCTCGCCCTGGTGGTAATACCATCCTTGCTCGCCAGGAAAGCGCGGGCTCGGCAAGGAGGCCTTGGTCGCATGCTCCAGCTGCAGATCGACCATCACGATGGCAGGGGCGAACGGCCGCTCGTCTTCGTACACGATCGCGTTGGTGCCGGGCACCGAACGCCGGTAGCTGATGTTGTTGATCCAGATCTTCCAGAGCTCGCCCGAGCGATCGTAGATGTCGGAATAGGGGATACCCCAGAACTCCTTGTCGATGAACAGCACCCGCTTCGAATACGCGTACTGCGGCAGCTTGGAGACCCCCTCGACGACGTACACCTTGCGCACCTCCCAGACGTCGTCGAAGGCCCAGTCGACCGTGTCGTGCCACTTCACGGGGTAGTGTTTGGTGTGGACGGCGGCGAGGAGCTCCCGCTCGCCGAGATATTTCCAGTCCATCCAGGCGATGTGGCCGGAGTACCCGTAGTAGCTGTCCACATCGGTATCCTGGCCGAAGAGCGCATCCGAGCGCTGGGCGGTCGAGAGCCGCCGCACCCGGCGCAGCGAGGGGAGGTAGAGCCAGGAGTCGTCCGCCTTCGAGGAATCGATGTAGCGATTACCGAGGGCACCGACGCCCTTGAGGTCGAACGGCTCGAGGATCGGGTAGAGCCCCTGTTGCACCCGGTACCCGTTCGGATTCGGCTTCTCGGGCTTGGGGTCGACGTACAGGCGTCCGGTCCAGAAGAGCCGCCGGAAATGGTCGAGCAGGAAATGCCGTTCGACCGACATCGGACCGTTTTCCGGGATGGTGCCGGTATCGGCATCGAAGTTCCGCAGATCGGTGTCGTCCATGCCGTTGGCGAACCCGTACTCGTAGTTCCACATGATCTTGAACGCGAGCTGGGGATCCTTCGGGTCGAGGTTCGGAAAGGGCTGGCCGGCCACGTAGTTCTCGACGGTGAGGCCGTCGGCCGAAAGCCGGACCTGGCCCGAGTACTTCTCCGTCGCCTCCTTGTAGGCCCGCGGCCATTCGACGCGCTGGGTTTCGGTGATGGTGATGGGGAAGCCGCGCTTGATGCACCATTCGAGGCCAGGGGAGATGAGGTGCCGTACCTTGTCAACGTTGTGCGGACCGATACGGTCGCCGGGCGCAAGCGCTGCAGCCGGGCCCCCGCTCGCGAGCAGGATAGCGAGCACGACGCTTCGCGGAGCCGTTCCTTGGAAGCGCGTCATGGCAGTTCTCCTCTTCGTGCGTTGTCCGGCGTCGACCCCGGCCGGCGTGCATCGCCAAGGCCACGCCCTGGACGAGGTTAGAGAATAGTGCCGCCGGCGCGTCAAGAGCTCAACGCTCGCGAGAGGCGCCCCTGCGCGTGCGGCGCGAGCACGGGCTCCGCCGCCGCGATGACGCGTCTTGCCGAGTCGTCTTCTCCGGTGACCTGCACGGGGTGTCTCTTAAAGCGGCCCGTGGCGCAGTTCGACAACTCGATCGCCGTGAAACGACAAGATCCGCCCCGCGCCGCATGGTAGGCGTCTGCCATCATGCCGCGCCGCCGGCGGCCGCTCGCCGCCCGCGGCGCATCGAGGGAGGGCGAACGATGACACATGCCTTGCGGTGGACGGTCGGCGTCGTGGCGGGTCTAGCGGCCCTGCTTCCAGCCGCCAGCTGGGCGGATTCCATCGACCGCGATCCGAGCAGCAGCTGCTCCGTCCGGGTCCACTACCCCAATCCGGTGCCCGCCGCGGCCGAGGCCTTCGTGCTGGCCGTCGGTACGGCCATGTCGCGGAGCAACTACGACTTCCTCTCGGCGCAGCTCGCCAGCAAGGGCTACGTGGTCGTGATCATGGACCACCAGCCCGGCAACCTGACCAAGACGGACGCTGGGAAGTACCGCGACTGCATGCTCCTCGTGAAAAGCCAGATCGGAAGCTGGCTAGGACCGGTCGGCCTCGGCAGTGTCGCCCACTGGATCGCAGGCGGGCATTCGGCGGGCGGCCAGGCCGCCCAGCACGCCGTCGCCGCCACCCCCGGGCTCGCTGACGGTATCTTCAGCATCGACCCCTACAACCTGTCCGGCGCGCCCCGCGTTCCCGGGCCGGCGCTCTACTGGGGCTTCGAGGCGACCACCTGCTTCGTGAGCGCCAACGACGCCGCCAAGGCTGGCTACTATGTCACGGACGGTCGCCGCGCCTTCGTCCGGGTGAGCCGCCGATACTCGTGGGGCCCCTGCGGATACGCGCCCAAGTACTTTCACTGCAGCTTCTGCGACGGGCACTGTCCGGGCTGCACGAACTGCATGACGACCCCCAACCACTTCTTCGTCGATATCGCCAACAGCGTGCAGCGCTTCGTCAACGCGGCCTTTTACGGCCCCTGGTCGAAGGCCGCCCTCAGCGGGAGCATGACCACCCCGACGACGCTGTTCGTCGACAGCGACCAGCCGTGACCGCATGGCGCGCGAGGCCCGCCGCCCAGTGGGCGGGCCTCGCGCGTTTACAGCCCAGCGCCGCTCGTGCTAGCCGCCCAGCCGCACATCGGGAGACGGGAGCGAGCAGATGGCGGCGTCTGTGGCGCGGGCATTGTACGACGAGGTCGGACGGACAGCGATGGCCCTCGGTCTGCCGCTCGAGGAACCCCCACCACCCCCCGGACGCCGCCTGCCCCTCGAGACGCTGGTCCGTCGCCTCGCCGAGCTCGCGCATCGCAGCGGCGATCCGGACATCGCGCTTCGCATCGGCCGCCAGCTCGGCCCGGCGGCCGTCGGGATCCCCGGGTATCTCGCGATGGTCGGCCCGACCCTGCTCGACGCGCTCCCGCGGGTCATGCGCTACCAGCGGCTGGTCGCCGACGGAGTCCGCCTCGAGGCGATCCTCGACGGCGACCAGGTCCGCTTCCACACCCGGCACGACGGCATCGTCCCCAACCGCCTGCTGAGCGACCTGCTGGTCGCCGCCACCCGCTTCTTCGGCGCCTGGCTGCTCGGCAGCCCGCCGCCGCTCACCGCCGTGTGGTTCCATTATCCACCGCCTGCCCATACGACCACCCACCGCGTCATCTTCGGTGCCACCCCACGCTTCGGGGCTGGCGACGACGGATTCGCGCTTGCACGCGCCTGGTTCGAGCAGCCGCTCCGGACCGCCGAAGTCTCCCTGGTTCCCGTCCTCGAAGCGCAGGCCTCGTGTCTCCTCGCCGGGCTGGGCGACGACACGCTCGTCGGGCGCGTCGCCGCCGCGATCAGCGACGCCCTCACAGCCGGGCGACCCGCCGGCATCGCCGCCGTGGCCATGCGCCTGCACACCTCGCCCCGGAGCCTGCAGCGGCGATTGGCGGCGCACGGGACGAGCTTCGTCCGTCTGCTCCAGCAGGTGCGACAGACCCTCGCCGAGCGTTACCTGGCCGACCGGCGGCTCAGCCTGGTCGACGTCGCCGCCCTGCTCGGGTACCAGGAGCAGAGCTCCTTCTGCCACGCCTACCGACAGTGGACAGGCCAACCGCCGTCGGCGGCACGGCGTCCCCAGCAGTCAGGCTAGCGAGGTCCCGTCTCAGAAGACACCCTTCGGCAAGAGCCGCAGCGTACGCGCCTCACGCTCGAGCTGGTCCCGGAAGTCGGGGTGCGCGATGTCGATCAGCGCACGGGCCCGCTCCGGCACCGACTTGCCCTTGAGATTGACCATCCCGTACTCGGTCACCACGTACATCACGTCCGTGCGCGGCGTCGTCACGACGTTGCCTGGGGTGAGGGTCGGCACGATCCGGCTCTCGCGCCGCCCCCCCTTCTCGTAGGTCGAGGCGAGACAGATGAACGCCTTGCCGCCCGGCGAGCCATACGCGCCGCGCACGAACTGGAGCTGTCCGCCGGTCCCGGTCAGCTGCCGGTGTCCGGCCGACTCGGAGGCCGCCTGGCCTTGAAGATCGATCTGCGTGGTGTTGTTGATCGCCACGACGCGCTCGTTGCGCATGATCTGCTGGGGGAGATTCGTGTAATCGACCGGCCGGCACTGCACGCGCGGATTGCGGTCGATGAAGTCGTACTGGCGGCGCGAGCCAGCGGCGAAGGTAAAGACGATCTGGTAGCGATCGATCGTCTTGCGCGCGCCGGTGATGCAGCCCGCCTCCCACAGATCGATCATACCGTCGACCAGCATCTCGGTGTGCACGCCGAGATCCCGGACGCCCGCGTCCTTGAGCAGCGCGCAGACCGCGTTCGGCATGCCCCCGATGCCGATCTGCAGACAGCTCCCGTCCGCGATCTCCGCCGCAATCCGGGTGGCGACCGCGCGATCCACGGCGCTGGCCGGGGGATTGGGCAGCTCGGGCACGGGCGCGTCGTCGCCTGCGATGACGTAGTCGACTTCGCTCGCGTGCAGCGATTCCTCCGAGCCGTACACATAGGGCAGCGCGGCCGAGGTTTCGACGATGACCACTCGCGCCCGTTCGAGCATCGCCCGCTGATAGGTCGCCGCCGCGCCGAAATTGAAGTAGCCCTGAGCGTCCATCGGGCAGGTCTTCACGCAGGCCACGTCCACCGGCTCGAGAAAGCGCCGGTAATACTCGGGAGCCTCGCCGAAGTTCATGGGAATGTAGCTGCACCGCCCCGCGTCGTGCTGGCGCCGGTCGTAGCTCGAGAAGTGCCAGTTGAGCCATTGCACGTGGTCGCCCTCGGGATCCGCCTCGAGCACCGCCCGGGGCCGGAGCGTGAGACACGCGCGAATGCGGACCCCGGAGAGCTCGTGCACGCGTGCGGCGAGCGCTCGGTCGAACACGTCGGGCTGGCTCAGCCCGAAGCCGTAATCGACCCAATCGCCCGGGCGAACGAGGGCCGCTGCTTCCTCGGCCGAGATGCGCTGCGCGGTCCGCGCCATGCGGCCGCGCTGATCGCCCGGTGGCCGGATCCTGTCAAGCCCGCGGCCGACGATGCCAACCCTCGCGCAGACCTCATGGCGACGGGCCTCGAGCGCAGCCGATCAGGCGATCGACGCAATCGAGCAGGCGCGGCTCGCGCGTCATATCGAACTTGCGCGCGAAGTGCTTCCCGGAGATCCGCATGGGCTCGAGATCGGCGAGGGTGAGGATCTCGGGGTGCGCATGGCCCTCGATCCAGCGAATGTAGCGGTAGTTGTCGTCGCAGATCCGCAAGGTCTCGGCGTTGCGCAGGATCGTGGCCCAGAACGACTCGCCCGCAGCGAAGGTGCGTGCGTAATGGCGCACGACGGCGGGGTGCTCTGCCAGGAACCGTCGGAGATAGGCCACGGCTCGCCGCGAGAGGGTCCACCAGGCCGAGCCCTTGTAGAGCGGCCGGTCACCAACGGGGAGCCGGCGCACGGGCAAGCCAAGGCGCAGGCGATCGTCCCACGCTCGCACTTTCACCAGCGGCTGGAGTCGATTCCAGGCGTGGCGGATCTGTATCCCCGCCTCGCGCACGAGGCGCGGAAGGTAGGCGCCCCCGCGGAGGCGCGGGAGCGCCCGGTACCGGTAACAGTAGCGCTCCACCAGCTCGCGATTGGCCTCGCTGGCCCGATCGATCCGCCGTCCCGCGACGAATCCGTCGTAGGAGGTGGTCGCGAGGAACTCCTCGATCTCCGGCAGTGGACGGATCGGGTAATCCTGGCCCGAGAGGTACACTACCCAGTCCGGGTCGAAGCGCTGCGTGATCCAGTCGAGCGCCTCCAGCACCATGCGAGTCATCGAGAAGTCGCCCCAGGCCGGCGACCGCTGCGGCTCGAGGAAGTGCACGCGGTCGATGTGGGCGAGAGCCCCGGCGTCGAGATGCGAGACCCGAAAGGCGTGGTTGATCACGACGCGCGACGCCGGCCCGCCGCTGCGAAGCGCCCGGACCAGGCGGACCACCTGCGGCGGGTGGACGTGCGAGGCGACGAAGTAGACGACCTGGGTCACGTCAACCGCAGGTCCGCGCGAATCTCCGCCCGCTCGCCGTTGCCCCGAAGCACGACATGCCCGGGCAGAAAGTCGAGGCCGCGCGCCTCGATTTCGTGCCAGCCGAGGAACGCGGGCCGGAGCGCTCCCGCTTCCCAGCGGACGTGGCCCTTAGTCGACCACGGCCCGGCCATCCCGACCCGGCTGCAGACCCGCCGTGGCACGAAGCGCAGGTCGACGCGCCCGGCAAGAAGCCCCGGGGGCGCGCCGGCGGCCGGGGGGATGAACGAGAACTTGACCGAGGCTGCGCTCGCGCCTCCTCTGCCGAGGTTCTCCTGGCGGTGGAGAAGAATGCCGGCAAGGTTGCGAAGCACCATGGCGACCCGCTCCCGGTCGTCGACCCCGGAAAGGTTCCCGAGCCGATCGAGATAGTGGCGGCGCATCTCGGGCGGAATCGGCCCCGTCCATCCAAGCCGTTGGAGCGCCCGGTAACTCGCCAGCTCCCCGTTCCGTTCCACTCCCGGATGCTCGGACTCCCACCAGTAGCGGGCGAGCGCCTCGTAGTTCTCCTGGATGCGCGCTCGCCAGCGCCGCAGGTCGTCGGCGGTCACCGCCTTGTCGCTCACGCGACGCACCACGAAAACCCGCTCGAGTCGCAGCACCCGGATGAGGCGCTGCACGCCCGCGAGGTAGCGGGCCCGGGCCTCCGCGATCGGCGGTGCTTCGCCCTCCATGAACTCGAACTCGAGATCCTCCACGTCGAGCTGGAAACGCATCCCCGGCGGATACACCTGTGCGACGGCCAGCTGCACGGTCTGCAGCGTGTTCAAGGCAGCGAGCTCGGCCACGTCAACGCTGCTCTCCGGTCCCACCACCCAGTGCTTTTTCGGAGACCACAGCATGTGCGCCGCGACGGGCTCGTCGTGGGCGATCGGCTCCGCGACCTGTCGCTCGAGCGCCGCACGGTTGAGGGCGTGCTCGGCGGTGACCTGCCGTGCCTTCGCCGCCGCCAGCATGGTCTCCACGACCAGGCGCGCAAGGGGCCGCCCGGTCCCCGGGCGAGCGCGGTCGCTCTGGCTCGAGGGTGTCGGCGCGTCGCCTGCCATCACGCTGCCGAAGTACTTGGCCAGGCACTCGCGGAGCACGTCCGGCGACGGATAGGCCGGACCATCGACGTATCCGAGGGCAGCTCGAGCTGTCATCGGCCGCAGGATCCTCCTGGCAGCGGTGGCAGAGCCCGGAGGATCTCGCCGTAGAGCCGCCACCGCTGGCGAACCGTGTCGAGCTCGGCCCGCACCTCGTCGGACGGGCCCTCTCGCACCAGCTGCGCAAAGCGCTGCAGGAGCACCTGTGTCGGATCGGTCACTTCGACCATGCCCTCGGGGCTTTCGAAGACGAAGCCGTAGCCAGCGGTCACCCGGCGATCCCAGCGCAGCCCGTCGACGGCGATCCACGCAGGCCGGGGTGGGACGGGACAGACGTGGAGGTCGAGGCTCGCCTCGACACTTCCCGCCGGGGTCTCCAGGCCGATGCGCAGGGTCGCGGCCGCGCAGTTCGCGGCCCAGCGCTCGAGGGTCGCCTCGGCAACGCGGGTCTGCGCGTCCACCGGTCGAAGCGCCTGCACCACGCTGAGCAGGTGAGAGAGGACGCTGGTGACCATCTCGCGCCCGGGCCGGGCAGGTGCCAGACCCAGAGCAATGCGCGACCGTGCCCCCCGCCCCGAGCGCAGCCGCGGACCGCGGAGTGCCCGTAGCACGAAGGGCCACTGGCAGTGCTCCATCAGCGGAAGGCCCGCTACGGCGAATCCCTCGATCAGCGCGGCGCCCGCGAAGGCCTGCGCCTCGTGGACGAGCGGCTTCTCGCACAGCACCGGGAGTCGGCGGGCGAGTGCCACCTGCAGCGCCTCGAGGTGGTGCTCGACGGGCGAGGCGATCAGCAGGGCGTCGATGCCGCTCGCACAGAGAGCCTCCAGACCTGGATGCGCCGTCACGCGATGACCCAGCCGAGCCTCCAGATCGGCGGCGTTGGCCGCGGCGCGCTCCGGGGAGCGCCCAGCCACACCCGTGACACGAAACCCTGCCCCCTCGGCGAAGCTGGCAAGAAAGGGCCCGAGACCATTGCGCGTTCGTCCGGCGCCCACCAGGCCCAGGGCCGCTCCCGATGAACGCGGCGATTCGAGGGAAGAGACGGGGTACACCACGCGCGCTTGCCGAACGTCCTCTGCAAGGCACGCTCCGCCAGACGGGGACGTTGCCCGCGAGCGACAGCCCTGGTTCCAGGACACGGCGCTGGCAGGGCCGCACGGGTCGTGCAGCCCTGCGGGGTTCTCGCTCGCCGGCGACAGCCGGGGGTCTTGCTCGTGGCCACGACGTGGTGTCGTTGGATGTCGGGCATGAATACGGCGCCACGCAATGGTCCGGATCTCCGTCCGGCCGACAACTGGTTCGGCGTCTTTCACGCCGGGCAGGTCTTCGAGCACCTCTCGCGCGGCTTCACGGTCGAGGCGAGCCGCCAGTACCTCGCTCACTGCGATCCGGCGAACACGCTCGCCGGGAATCCCGAGCTTGCGCACCAGCTCGGGCTGCTCGGCCTCGGCGGGCGCCTCGTGCACGATGGCTTCGCGGTCGGGCTCGTGGCCCCCGAGAAGATTTTCCAGGATGCCGTGGCCCAGTCGGTCGGCCCGGTGACGTTTCGCGTGCAGCAGAACCAGGGCTACGATGACTGCTGGTTTCTCGCGCCGGTCCTCGAAGGCACAGACCTCGAGATGGAGACCCGGGTGCTCGCTGCCTACGTGCGCGAAAACAGCCCGGATGCCGGGACGGTCCCCATCGAGACGCGAGCCTATCGCCGCCGCGCCGACGGCAGCCGCGAGCTCGTCCACTACCACTGGCGCACACCAGATGTCCGCCGCGACCCCGCAGCGCCTCCCCTCGCACCCACGCCGATTCCCGCGGTGGAGCCGACGCGATTCAGCTGGCAGGATTGCCACATCCCTGTCTACCGCGGGCTTTCGCGCGAGCTCCTCGGGGCGCACGGCCGCACCGTCGACGACCTCGAGCTCGGCGCGGTGCTCGAGGGCTTCGCGCCCCGCGGCATAACCAGCGCCGAAGGCTGGTTCCTCGTCACCTCCACCGGCAACATCGCCGAGATGCACTACGACGTGCACAAGGGACCGCTCATCGTCGGCGGCGCGACGATCGCTCGGGCCCTCGCCCAGCTTCGCCCGCACTGTCCTGTCGCCTGGCCTGTTGGTATACCGCACATCGGCCACACCGCCCCGGTCTACCCGTGCGATCGCCTGCCCGACGATGGCGACATCGCCCGCTTCGCGCCCGCGCCGATTCCGGGGCACTTCGAGCTGCGGACGAGCATGCAGGTGGCGGACATGCTCGACATCGACCGTGCGGACGGCCAGCTCGTCCGGTTCCTCACGACGACCTACATGCAGGTCACGGCCGAGGGGCGCACCCTGCTCGCGCAGCAGGGCAAGGACTTCGTCCTCGGGCTCACCCGGCCACAGCACGTCCTCCACCGGGGGTGGGACGAGCGCTTTCGGCGCCCGCGCGTGCTCGAACGCGACGGCATGACGGCCGTGGCCGTTCTCGAGATGGAGCTGCTCTGGTTCGTGCCGTCGCGGCGTGCCATGAGCGCGTGACGGCCGCCCTGCCGCGGCGGCGCAGAGGACATGAGCATGGACGATCCAGCGATGGGCCCGCGGGTGGCGCAGTTCGTTGCCGGCGACACCCCAGGACACCTCGAGAAGACCCTCGATCCCGCGGCCCCCTGCGACATGTGGATCGTGAACTGGGAGGCCGCCATCACCGACAAGGCGAGAGCGCGAGCGATCAGCCGCGAGTTCCTGGCGCGCTCGGCATCCGCGATGCACGGCGAGCGTGTCGTACGCGTCAACGCACTCGGCACGCCGGAGGGCGACCGCGATCTCGCAGAGCTCGCCAGCTGGCCGCCGGGCTGGATCGACGGCGTGCTGTTTCCTCTCGTGGAATCCGCCGCCGACGTGTGGGCCGCCGCAAGCCGACTCCCGGCCGGCGGGTCTGTGGCCCCCCGAGTGCATGTCCTCGTCGAGACCCCGCGCGCGGCCCTGGAAGCTGCAGCCATCGCCGCTGCCCTCCGCGACACGGGGCGGGGGGGAGGGCTTTTCGCCGGACTCGCCGACTTCACCGCGGCGCTCGGCGTCTGGGAGACTGCCGAGGATCCGGCACGGCACTTCGGATGGTTTCTCGGCGCGGTCGTCCTCGCGGCGCGCGCATACGGCCTCTACGCCGTCGGCCCCGTGCCCCCGGGACTCGACCAGGATATCGAAGGCTGGGCGACGACCTGGCGGCGCATGGGCTATTGCGGCGTCATGACCGTCCACCCGAAACAGAGCGCCGCAGCGCTGCGCGCCTTCGTACCCTCGCGCGCCCGTCTCGACGAGGCCCTGGCGCGGCTGGCGGCCCTGGAAGCCAGCGGTGGCGCCGCTGTCATGCTCGGCAATCGTCTCGTCGAGGCCCCGATGTGTCTGCCGGATTTGGCCGTGGTCCGCGAGGCCGTGCGCGCCGGTCTCGTCGAGTCGGCACGCTACGAGCGCTTCCGCAGGCTCTTCGCGTGAGCACCGCGGCACCATCACGAGCGCGCCCTCGATGACCCGCCGCCGGCTGATCCTCTCCGGCATCGTGGGGCTTGCCATCGCGAGCGCCATCACGGCGGCGGCGACGCTCCTGGGCCGCGGCGGCGCCCGACATCCCGATATGCTGCTCGTCTCCGGCAACATCGAGGCCCACGAGAGCCTTCTCGGCTTCGAGCGCGTCCAGGGGCGACTGCTTCCCCTGCCGGTCGACGAGGGGCAATGGGTCGAGGCAGGGGCCGTCCTCGCCCGTCTCGACGACGGCGACGTCCGACAGCAGGCGGCCATTGATGCCTCCCTGCTGCGCATGCGTCGGGCCCAACTGGCTTCGGCCGAGCAGGCACGCGACGCGGCACGCCGGACGGTGGAAGCCGATCTGGCCGAGCGAGCCCAGCGCCGGCTCGACCAGGAGCGGCTGCACACGCTCTGGCGCAGCGGCATCGTCTCGCGGGGCGAGCTGGACCGTGTCGAGACAGCGCTCGCGGTCGCGGAGGCAGCGCTCGGGCGAGATCAGGCGCTGGCGGCAGCGCGCGAGCGCGAGGTCGCCGTGGCCTCCGCGGCCGTCCGACATGCCGAAGCCCAACTCCGCCTCACCCGCCGCCTCCTCGCGCACACGGTTCTTCGCGCGCCCTTTGCGGGCGTGATCCTCGTCCGCCAGGGCGAACCAGGCGAGGTGCTGCAGCCCGGTAGCCCCGTGGTGACGCTCGCCGATCTCGACCGGGTGTGGCTTCGCGCCTATGTCCAGGAGCCCCATCTCGGTCGCATCCGCCTGGGCCAGTCGGCGACCGTCCGCATCGACGACGGGCGCCGCTTCGATGGCCGGATCGCCTTCATCGCATCGCGCGCCGAGTTCACCCCGAAGAGCGTCGAGACCCACGCCGAGCGCGTCACGCTCGTCTACCGCATCCGCATCGACGTCGAGAACCCCGGACACGCCCTCAAACCCGGGATGCCGGCCGATGCCGAGATCGCGCTCGCCCCCCTCGGCGACCAGCGATGAGTACCGAGGCCGCGGTGGCTGTCGACGGGCTCTCCAAGCGCTTCGGCGACATCCGGGCCGTGGACCGCCTCTCGTTCGCGGTGGCCCCCGGAGAGCTGTTCGGTCTCGTCGGTCCGGACGGGGCCGGCAAGACCACGACGCTGCGCATCCTGGCGGGCGTGCTCGCCCCCGATGCCGGCTCGGCGCGGGTGGCCGGTCACGACGTGGTGCGCCACCCCGAGAGCGTCAAGCACGCGATCAGCTACATGCCCCAGCGCTTCGGACTCTACGACGATCTCACGGTCGACGAGAACATCCGCTTCTACGCTGACCTCTTCGGCATCCCGCGGCGCGAGCGCGAGCGCCGCACCGCACGGCTCCTCGCCATCTGCGGCATGACGCCGTTCCGCGGGCGGCTCGCCGGCGCTCTCTCCGGCGGCATGAAACAGAAACTCGGCCTGAGCTGTGCCCTCGTCCACCGGCCGCGTGTCTTGCTCCTCGACGAGCCCACGACGGGCGTCGACCCGGTCTCGCGCCGCGATTTCTGGCGGCTGCTCTACGAGCTGCTCGCCGAAGGCATGACCGTCATCACCTCGACCGCCTATCTCGACGAGGCCGAGCGCTGCCACCGCCTCGCGCTGCTCCATCGCGGTCGGGCCATCCTGTGCGACACCCCCGCGCGGCTGAAGGCCGGCATGCCAGGAGCCGTCGTCGCCGTGACGACCCCCGAGTCGGCCGCAGCCCGCGATGCGCTCGCCGACCTGCCGGACGTCACGAGCCTGCACGTCGTAGGCGATGGCGTGCGTGTCGTCGTCGCGAGCGGAGCGGGCGGCCTGGCAGCGATTCGCGATCGACTGCGCGCGGCAGGGATCGCGGTCGCAGAGATCGCGGTCG
>Ga0308414_1002285_pt1 | contig 12491 bp, 6 predicted proteins | sample HotsprSampleOS50_FD_205667 | JGI IMG/M metagenome (GOLD analysis project Ga0308414, IMG submission 205667) | Hot spring phototrophic mat microbial communities from Octopus Spring, Yellowstone National Park, Wyoming, United States - 20090730_OS50 ... | reverse complement strand
GCAGCGGTGTGATTCATTTGTTCTCTTTTGAATTAAGGGTTTTTTCGCGAAGACGTTTAATTCCATCAGGATGTAAATAAGGCGCTCTGACATCTTTGTAGTGATTTAATATTTTCTGGTACTCGTCTCTTAGACGGCAAACCCATGGACTTAATGCTTCTTGCTTGAGCGGATACTCCTCACGTACATCTGTTTGTATATCATAAAATCGCCCGTCATCATACAGCTTAAATCGTTTGCCGCGAACCCATTTCTGCATGCTCCATGGCTGGCGGATTCTGGGGTCAAAGTAAACAAAGATTTGCGATTTCCACCGGGGATTGTGCAAGCTGTAGATTTGGGGCAGAAAACTGTTGCCATCGACAGTCCAATCCGCAGGGATAGGAATGCCTGCCGCATCCGCCAACGTCGGAAGAACATCCGTAAAATCAATCAAATCCGTACACAAATCGCCGAATCCGGAATGATTCTTCCAAAAAGCAATCAACGGTACGCGTGTTCCGGCATCGGATGTGGTTCCTTTGCCGCCTCGCACAAGCCCTTTTCGAGTAGCAGTCGTTATGCCTGTCGGTGAACCGTTGTCAGCGGTAAATAAAATCAATGTCTTGTCCGCGATTTCCAACGTCTCTGTTTTTTGAACGATTTTGCCGACGAGTTTATCCATATACAGCGCCATATCTTTATAAAACCGTGCGTCCTGCATTCCCATTTTTTCCGGCCATTCAGGACTGTCCGGCGTAGGTTCGAACGGTGCGTGCGGCAGACACATCGGATAGTACACAAAAAACGGCTGATCCTTTTTGCGTTCCATAAAATCGCAAATAAAATCGCTTTCCACATCCGGCCCATATTGGCCTTGCATTTCACGGACAGGTTCGCCGTTGCGGGTGAACGTTGGGGTATGGTAGCGTTCGCCCGCAATATTGACCTGCCAGAGACAATGCTCATCAAAGCCCGCTTCCGAGGGCGTTTGACCTTCCTTGCGTGCATTCAATTGCCATTTGCCTGCACAACAGGTCGCATAGCCGTAAGCTTTAAACAGATGGGCGAATGTTTTCTCCCCTTTTCTTAAAACGCCGAACTCAACATAGTTGCGAAAATTGTACTGTCCGGTCATAATTTTAACACGACTGGGTGTACATAACGGCGTAGCATGGCAATCGGTAAATTGCACCCCTTGAGCGGCCATTTGATCCAAATTCGGCGTCTGATAGGCAGTATTCCCATAACAACTCAGGCACTCCTGTCCCAAGTCATCGGCCAAAATTAAAATAATATTGGTCTTTTCTTTCTGTTTACTTATAAACGGCGCTTCCGCAGCGGACTGTTTATTGGCTTGGGCAGCAATGTAGTTTGTGCGACTCAAACTCAGTGCAGCGGCGGCCATCCCCGCGCTTTTCAGAAACATTCGACGTGAAGCCATAATCAATATCCTTTTTATCCTTTTCAAACAGAATACCCCTAAAACCGGACAGCGATTAATCCTGGTTCTTTGGGTTCCAACCCGATACAGTGTCGAACCACGGCCTGATAGGCGCGATTGCGAACATTTGTGATTTCTCTCGGTTCAGAGGGAGCATTGTAAATCTGAACCTCCTGATAAGAGCCAATAAATTGTTCTATATGAATCCGAAACTCCTTTTTGGCCGCATCATAGGGTTCAATCGCGCAAAGGTTAATGCCGCGCAGGCTATGAACATAAGGCCCCTCCGGTCGATAAAACGGAACAAAAAGAATTTCATGCTTGTCGGAAAATCGATTTCGCAAAGGCCCTACCGCTAAAGCGCCGTCTTTTCGTACCGATACCGCAGCATTCCTGACTTGCCATAGAAGTCCGCTCTGACGAACTAACCAACTAAAACGACGGCTGCCTTGTGCAGCAGCGCCGACGACAAAACGCCCGTTTAGCGGCTTTTCGATAATCGTTTTGCGCGGCAGATTTTCCTGCACTGTTCCGTCGAATACAATTTTCTGCCCATCCATTTCCAAAACTACATCGCGCGTCCCAACCTCAGAAGAATCTTCCGACAGTTCCAGCCGTTGAACAACCACAGGACTTGTTAAATTATCAAAACGAGCTTCCAAGGCCAATCCCAACATCATATCGACGGTCTCATCCTGATAGAGGGTTGCCGTCGCGGTCGATTCAGGAACGTGAAATACCGCTTCGATAAGAGTTGGAGTGGTCTCCAAACGTATCGACCGACCTTCCTGCTGAGCCCGAAGGGTTCCTTGGCTGTCATACACATAAAAAACAGGACAACCGATAGGACCTTCATGCTGCGCATAAGCGACAATCCGAGCACGATAGCGATGCCCCGGCGCGCATCGGTAATAGCTTGCCCGAACACCCGGACATGGCGAAAGAATAGAACGCGATTTTCGACTGTCTAAGGGCAGCAAAACGACGGCGTTTTCGTTAAACTGAATACCGTCGATCTGGCCATCGACATCTTCTTTGGGCTGGACCCAAAGACCGGCCATCGAACGTGCGCGCGACCATCCTTGGGTCTGCTCGGCGAGCGCCGAAAAATCGCTGTTTTCGCTGAACACCGCATCTTTGGTACCGCTGACAAACACTTCATTGACGCCTGTCGGCGAAAGCGTATGATGCAAATAAACCGGCATTCGAAGACCATTACGCGCCCCGCCCATTCCCCAGCTTACACATGCCGGCGCATCGGGGTCAAAACTGGTGCGCAGCGACATCGTTTGGGACAAATGACCATAGCCGCCGACCTGATCAAAAAAACAATTTGCCGATGCGCTATAACCCCGAACCGTCAATGAACCGGCGTCAATTTCAAAATAAACGCCTCCTATGTGCCCCTTTGTGCCTTTTTCTAAATCAGAATCAGAGGGAGAAAAACCGCCAAAACGTCCATTTGATACATAAAACCGATTGTCTTTTCGCACCAGTTCCCATGTGTGATTATGACCATGCATCCAAGCAACGACTTGGGGATGTCCATTTAGAACCTCTTGGACGCGGGCGCTGTTGGCAATCTGGCGATAGACCATGCTATCGCCTTTGCTTGTCGTATTGTGGAGCGCATTGTGGCTGATAACCAGCGCTGTTTTATCCCGATTCACGGATAAATCAAGTTCCAGCCACGCCAGCGATTCTTCCGTAATCAAGTTAACCATTTGCAAAGGAGGCAGACAAACAAAATGCACCCCTTTTAAATCAAAACTGTAATAGGGTCGGCAACTGATGCTGCCTAACAGCATCGTGCGCGCTTCCAAATCGGCATCAGGTTCTGAATGCTCATTGACGGCAATGATTTCATGATTGCCGGCGGCTAAGAAGAGGGGCAATCGCGCCGTTCCGCCGCCGATAATTTCCGTCCACTCGGCCCGGCCTTGATCGTCGGCGTTACGATGATGGACATCGCCACTGTCAATAAAAACGTCCAAATCAGGAAAACGAGTCAGAATATTACATAATGCAAAACTAAGCGCCATATTGTTCGGTTGCGCAGGATGCCGCCAGCCGAAATGAGCGTCGGCAATAATAAACCCTTTCAGCGATCCTGCTTTTGTATTGTTGCTCGATTTAGCGGCGGGCATTTCTATATCGCCCGCAACGGCTCTTGCCGAGGGAGTAAACATCATCCCCAAAGGGGCCGCTGTGCCGATTTTTAAAAGACTTCTTCGATTGATGGAATTGTTCATCATAAATTCTCTTTTTTGCCGTTTGTCATAACACTTTTGTCTTAAAAGTCTTCCGGTTGCGGGCAATTAAAAGCATTGTATATCCGCTTTACAAAACGACTTTTACCGGCTGTTTAAGAAACGTTCATTAACACGACGATACCACGAAATATTAGACCAATTTTCCCAATACGGATGGGAAAAATTCCATGGGGTAATGCCCCAGAAACTATAATTTTCGGCCAACGCGGCGGCCTGCTCGCACCAGTCGTAGAGCCATTGCCATTCCAGATCGGGATGATCCATATGCCACCAAGGTCCCCACGCCTCGGTCGTTACCAGCGGAGCGGGAATTTCATTGGACCAATTGTAGGCATACTGCATTCGATTTTCAAGCTGCTTGAATAACATCGGACGGATGCTTTTGAACGTCTGTCGAATGGATTGCATGTACGCTTTGTAGTCAACCGCATCGTCTCGAACTTTGTTCAGCGTGTTAAAGCCCGTGCGGGCGTCGAATCGATCCTGATCCAACCAGATATGAAGCTCCAGCACGTCCAACGGAAGCTTCATCGAACGGATTTCGTCCCAGTAGGCCGTCAACGAGAAGGTAAATCGCAGGCGAGGATACTTTTTTTGAAAATGCCGAAGCGTTGAATTAAAGTAATCTTTCACAAATGCCATCTGTCTGGCATTCCATCCCCATTTGGCTTGCCCTGCTGCTTCCATGGCCTCGGATAAGCCGCCGCCTTCGCCTGCGGCGGGTTGTTTGCCCAATTCCTGGAGAGCCGGCTGAAAGGGACTAAAGAATGGGAATTCCTGATCCAAATCCACATACAGGACATGGTCTAAAAGATTTTGCTCGGAAAGAATGTCCAAGGTCATCTCCCACGCTTCCCAAAATTTCTGCCGATCGGAAAATTTCGACCGATCGCCGGCTCCCCACGAGGATAAAATTACAAAAATATGCTTGCGCTTCGTAATCTCCATAAATTCAATCAAGACTGCCGGAATATTGAGCGCATGGGGTTGTGTTATAAACCCCCACGTACTTTGAGACTGTTCAGGGAACTGCCACGTTTGCTTCTGTTCTTGCTTCATCTGCGCAATCAGAAGGGGAAACGCATCTATCCGCACTGTGTTAAAACCGCGTTCGAGCAATTCGTCGGTTGCCTTCTCAAAGTCTTCAAACGCCCCGCCTTTATGATGCATATACAACCATGAAAAATCCCACATCGCGATCGTCAGCCGTGACGGCTCAAGCGATTGCCGCATATCATAATTTTTTTCTGCCGCAAATGATGTGTTTTGTTTTGGATTGGCGGACACATTCATAACGACGATAAACAGAATGCCTGCAAAACATAAATTCTGGAAGATTTTTTTCATTTTGAACCCTTTCATAGTTTAATGATTAATCGAGTCCGGAGCTATAATAAGTTGCTCTGAATGTTCCCCTTTGGTCTTTTTCTCATGGGCTGGCGGGCCGCTATAAAACTTGTTCTCTGCATCGTTCAGTTCGGGATGGGCATAGCGATAGGAATAACGAGTCGCTGTATTATAATAACTCGAAAGCATGCCTTCATCTGTTCTGTCGAACATCGCTTTCTGATAATGTTTTAAGTAATCCTCAGAGATATTTTGCAGTTGCCGGCCGTAAGGAATCAGCAGCTCAGAAATAGCGGCTTTATCGGAATTGTTTTCATAGGCCTCAATCGCAGCCATAGATGCGCGGCAAGCGGTTTGCCAGAATCCGCAATGGATTGCCGTACACTCTGCTTTGTTGGCAAAATAATCAGCCAGTCTTTTGCCGTCCCGGCTGACTGCTTCATCGGAGGCCTGAGCCAACAACCCTGCAATCCGAGTGAAGCGTTCACGTTGGTTTTCAGCTTGGGCCGGCTCGCCAAAAGGCCATTGAGTCCTGCCTTCTCGTTCCGTCGGCGACAAAGGTATCCAGCAGTCATAAAAACAAAATCCAAACGCAATATTCTGTTTTTTTTCTAATTCGGCCAACGCTTGTCTGGCGGTGTTGGCGGCTTTTGAACCGAACAACGGGTGCAATTCTGTCCAAAACTCTTCCGGCGTCATTGCCGTATTCCATTGTGACCGGCAAAAATAGGCGTTATCAAACGTTGTACTTGCTACCCGCCATTGGATGGCATACAAGGCGTCCACCGGCAAGATTTCCAGCACCTGATTCATCCGATGAATGCTATTTAACCATGATTGCACGCCGTACATCCAACCGTCAAGTTCTGTCCAACCGGAAATCTCCAGTTTCCGTCCCTGAAAAGCGTTTTGGGGAATCAATTCCAATGCTTTTGCGCTGCGCTCCATTCCATGAGCGGGAAGAAAGTGGATTTTTATGCTTTTATCGGGAACCACCTTTTCGACCAAAGCAAATAACGCCGGATGAACTTCAAAATTGCTTCCCGGATAGCATCCTATGGCAATTTCAAGGCCTTCCCGAAGCGCCCCTTCTTGCCGAATTTGTGAAACGGCCTTAAATGCCAGCTTGCACGAGGTCAGTGCGTCGGCCACAACAGCCAGCGCTTGGCCGCGGGGCAACTGAACCTCTTGTCCCTGTGCATCTCGTAAGTCCCCATCGACCAGCATCCTGACGACGTTTTGAAGTTCCTCTTCGGTGCCGGCAAACTTGGCATTTTCGCCGGAAACTAATTTTAGAATATCAATATCAGGATAGGTTTTTAAAATCGAACGGATTGCAGAAACAACATACTCCTGAACCAGCGGATGAAAACGGTCGGTTCGTGCCACTTCTATCCCGCCGTTCCATTCTTTCATCTTTTCTTTGTAAGGCGTTGGGATATCATAGCCGTACGGCTCAAACGTTACACTGTTTTTCATTCCCAATTTATGCGCTAACGCCATACTCTGACGAACCGTCTCCTGTGCCCATTCATGCATTCGCTGGGTATCTTCGGCATAACGTTCGATATCAGGCGAAACAAATGTTTTTTCATTTTTAACCGCATAATTAAGTTCCGGCACATCAGGCATCGGATGTCGTTTACTGTAGAAAAAATAACCCGTCTGGTCTTTAAAGTCCCGCATCTGGACATCGTACCATGGGAACGCCTGATAGAAGTGATAGCCCATCGTCGTAACGCCCATCCGCGACCAACCCTGCACCATACGCAACCACTGCTGACGTGTGAAGGCGCTGGGGTCCATGGGGAAATTAAGCCAGTAATGAGGTCCGAAAATCGGGCGCATCGCCTTTTCACGGATGACAATCGGCTTCCAGTCCGGCGTATTCTGTTTATCCGGCATAAAATCCTGCAATGGTCCAAACAGGACACCGCAATACTCCAAAAATCGAAACACCGCCGCTCGCACTGCAAAATCGCTGCCCCCGCGCAACAGTACGGTCGTTTGTTGGCCTTTTTTCTCTACCCGCACATAGCGTTCTAACGCGTCCAGCTTCAACGAACCGTCCAGCTTGTCGGCGGCGGACCCTATTGCCGCCACGGCATGAGCGTCCACGGTGGACAAATCCGCATCTTCGATGAAAATCGTTTTTACTTCATACAACTGCTCCAAATACCAAGCCAGTTCCTTCGCAGAGCGATGAATTAACGGCCCCTCAGAAGGGGAAAAGAAGATCGCAACTGTCATCATTAATTTCATCGCTGTCATAATCGAATCCCTAAAAAATCCCGTTTTCATTCTTCAGAAGCATAATCCACCCAAATTGGGCTTGTCCACGCACAATGTCCATCCACTTGACGAACACGCAGATAATAATAACAGTCGTCAAGGGGCGCGTCTGGACGCGGATCCGTCCAGAGGGTGTTCAGCTCTCTTGAACCATCACAGGATAATTGAGCCAGTACCGCACCTTGCGAAACGATTTCCGCCCGCTCTAAAACAGCAGTCCCTGCAACCCGCACGGTAAAAGAACGTTTTTCTTTGGGCGTCTGAGCCACAATACTGCCCATCGGATAGCGATTGTTCAACGTAAACTCAACCGCGATCGGAACGCCTGACGTTGCGAAGGTGCGCCGAGACTGCAATGCCTCAAAAAGGGCTTGCCGCGTCAATTCTTTGGCATAAATGCCCGTTAAACCGGCAAAATCCGCTTTAGCGGGTTCGCGACTGGGCCAGCCGAAATGGTTGTCCGTGCCGCCGATAAATCCTATTCTCAATCCTCGCGCCAAGGCGGAACGAAGGCTCGAACCGTACCCGCCGGCAATGACGCGCCACTCCGGATCAACCGATTCCGTTTCAAAACTTCCGCGTAATTGCACAATCTCAGCGATAGGACTATAGCGGGTATCCACGGCGCGCCAGTCAAAATTTCGCCAAAAAGCAAGCCCCTGCCGATTTACAACGGCTCCGCTGGTGGTGTTGGTGTGGTGTGGAACCACTATTATTTCCGTCGCCGAATATGCATTAAAAAGCGGTTCGAAATTTAATCGATGAGGTTTTCCCCAGTGAGAACTTCGCACCCACATGTTGAGAACCGCGTCAATCCGATCCGCACTCTGGCGATTACGGAAATAAAGATTGACATGACCCTGAGGGCAGCTTACTTCACAAGCCGGCAGCGTTACAAACCGGCCGTCTTCATTGTAGCGATCTATCAGATCGAAATAGTCTTTCGGTTTATAATGGTTGCTAAAGATCATGTGGTCTGTACAAGCCGCAAAATCGTGAGCAAGCTGGTCGCGTGCCGATTCCAGCGCATCAGGAATAGGTCGAACCCCGTCGCCAGAAAATTCGGTGTGGAAATGCAAGTCGCCGTACCATACAGGAAAATGGTCAATGGCGCTGACCATCCGGATATTGCTGACGGCTGTCAAGCCATTGCTGTCGGCAACCTTTACATAGGGTATCTCTGATGGGCTGCCTTGAACAACAGACGTTGCCGCACTCTGCTGAACCGTCAGCGTATCGATCGCCGTGTCGTCAGGCGCTTTTAAGACGACGGAGACAGGGCTTTTCGGAGTTGCCGGATTGCCAAAACGATCCGTATAAAGCACTGTAACCTTTCCGGCAGCATTCAGAATGCAACGGATATATTCAGGGTTTGCGCTGGCAACGCGGACAATGGCCCAAGGACTGACGCTTCGCCAAGGCCCTTCCCATGTTTCTGCTGTTTCAAGGCGGAAAAAATAAGATATCCCTGAGATGGACTGCGACTTAAAAACTCCCTTAAAAGACAACTTTTGACCTGCTTGAAAAGCACGTTGCGACTTCCAGCCGACCAGAAAGGGATTGGCGACAAAATAACCCCAATCCTTGTTTTGTGCCTCTTGGCTATGTTGATACTCGGCCTGAAATTCATTGCCGGACGCGTCAGAAACGCTGCAATATTTTAATACCGACAGATAATTCAAACTGCCGCAACGGACACGAAACCACTGACCTGCGACGGTGGATTCTGTCAACGGCCAAGCCAATTCGATAATTTGGTCGGGTTGTCCTGCCTCGACGGTAATATGTAAATCTTGTTCTGAGGTTTGCCACGTAATCGGGATTTGAGCCGATAACCAGCATACGGATAACAGAAAAATTATTAGACCGCTTTTCATATGCAACATTCTCTATTCTTTCTATTAAAACGATTTTAACTTGCTATTCTTCAATAATCAAAATATCATAAATATCCAGTCGGGGCAATACGACGTGCGCTATTCCGTTCGCATACGTAAACTTAAGTATTTGGCCGGCGGGCTGAAGCATAATATGTTGAGGTTTTTGAGCCAGCCGAACGTGGACAGTTAAAGGCCCAATCGGTTGGATTTCATCAAAGGTACAGACGTTCGTGTCCCGATGCGACCCTGCCATATTAATCAAATGCACCGTCAATCGGTCTTTTCCCTCAAGGTTCACACGATTGACCATCACTTGAACAGAACGGCTGCCGAACACTTCGACTTGCCGCTGCGGCAAAAGCCGGCGAATTACATCCCCTACAAAATCCCGCATGACGGTCGTCGTTTCATTGAAATAACTGCGTCCTAAATTTGCATAAATGCCGGCAATTTGGCCTTTACCCAACGAACGTATAGAGGCCGCCGGCCATCCAGAGGATGCAGGTTGATTGTCCGGCTCAAACGACCCTATGGTTTGAACCTCCGGTAAAAATTGACTATAAACCATTTCTGTGTTTAATCCCGCCCCCTTGCCTTGGCAGAACAGCCAGCGAATCTGTTTTTGGGATTTGTCCAACGACGCGATTCCAAGTTCGTCCTTAAAAAACTCGATACTTTTAGGTCCTATAATCAATAAATTTCCTCCTTCCTGCACATAGGTTAATAACGCCGACCTCAATGATGCCTCTATATATTCCCACTCTGGAAACACAATCAATGGATACTTGCCCAACTGTCCTTGCAGATGATGCTCCATCAGCACATCAACATGGTATTGATTGTCAATGATAGATTCCAAAACGCCGCGAATGGGAATCACAAACTCATGAGGATGATAGAGCCGGGGCAATTTACGATAAATTGCTTGCGTACTGTAAAATAATGCAACTTCAGGAACCGACTCGGAACGATGGCAAAATTTCTGTCTTTGTCGGCAAAAACGCGCAACCTCAGCCATTACCTCCATTTGCCACAAACGCACTGAAGCGTCGCGACATTGCGTAAAATAGCACTGAAATCCGCCCCCCGCAGCCAGCACAATCGCCGCCTCGCGTTTTAGCTGTTCGTCCGTTTTCGTACTCTGCCAACTAAAATTCTCTTTTGAACAAGAAAACCCCCATGCCATTAAATCCCACGGTTTGCCTTGAAGACGCAGACAGCGTGCTTGCCAATTGGCAGCTCGAACACTGTCTTGAAGCGTATAATCTCCGCTTAAAAAATCCAAATTCACCCCCACCGGCTCCGGCATCAAGGATGAATAAGCCCAGTTACTGGTGATTTCTGCGCCCGGACATTCCCGGTGTATTGTATCGACATAGTGTTTTAGGTATGTCGTAAATCCCCTGCGATGAAAAGACATCCATTCATACCAATACGGCTCCGAAGGTTTTTGGGGGATTTGAGAAATCCCTGTCTGCTTTTGAAACTGCTCTATCACGGCGGGGTTATAATCCGGAATGGCCGCCCAGCATTCGCCGTCAATCCAAAAACCATCGACACCGTACTGATGGCGTAATTCTTTAAGCTGTGGAATCAGAAGTTTATCCACATAAGGGCCAAATACCGATGTCTTTTCTTTATCGGGCTGGCCGTCAGAATTGATTGCTGCCCACTCCGGATGGCAGGCGACGGCTTGGGAATCCCAGACCCCTGAATAATGCATATAAAGAGCTACGCCTCTTTGGGCCGTAACCTCGCGCCATATCTGCAGTGCATCTCTGACAAATCCCCCCGCAGGATTGCCCACTTTGGTCGGATAGCTTGAAAATCCGGAATGCCCTTTACAATCGATTTGAATATAATCCGGACTGACTTTGTCTATAACAGCGTTTACCATTTCCGCACTTACATTTTCCCCAATTCGCATATCATTGGCATTGGCGTGAAAATCAAAGTGTATTCCTAAAAAAGATTCGCTTCGGCTCAGACGTTTTGGGAAACCCTCTGGAGACGGTTCATACGGTACAGCAAAACATACGTTTCCGCAGAATAGCAGCAATGTCGTTACAGCCCAATAAAACATTTGTCTTGCCTGATGAACTTTAATTGATATTCGATGATACAATAAATTCATGATTAACCTTTCTTTATCCAAATACCGACACTTTACTCTATAATGACCGGTTTATCTGACATAAGTTTAATATGTTGCTTCCGAAAATTCAGTGGGCTGACGCCTTTTGCCTGACGGAAAAATCGATCTAACTGTTCCACGCCGGGAAAACCAAGAAGATAAGCAATACGCTGAATGGTCTCGTCGGTTTCCAGCAGCATTCGAACAATCTGTTCAACCCGATGTTGGCGTATAGTATCCAGAATCGACATTCCTAAATATTTTCGAAACAGACGTTCCAAATGCCTGCGGGAACAGGCGCTTGCTTCGACCACATCCTGCACTTGAACCGGACGGCGGCAGCATTTACGGATATATTCAATAGCCGAGATAACCACAGGGTTTGATATGGCAAGTACATCGGTACTCTGTCTGGAAACAACATAGGAAGGACCGACAATAATTTTTTGGCCGGCCATTTCTATTTCTTTGCGCATCAAACAATCTAATAACGCCGCCGCCTCGAACCCGCCGTATTCATTTTTCAACGCAATGCTCGATAGAGTAGGGTTCGCAAAGTTGCAAATCATTTCATCATCATCCACACCCAGTAAAGCTATCTGACAAGGCACCGAAAAACCAAAATACTGACACGTTTTGAGAACATATTCACAGCATTCGTCGTTACATACAAACAATCCAACCGGTTTGGGCAAATCCTGCAACCACTTGCCCAGCCGGTTTCTTTCTGTTTCATCGACTTCAGATATCGCTTCTTGTGGCAAATCAAATATTTCACAAGAAAAACCATTTCGAGATACTTCTGCGAGAAAACCCTCTTTGCGAATTTGCGACCATATAAAATTTTTAAGTCCGCAGAACGCATAATAAACAAAACCACGTTCTCGCAAATGACCAAAGGCCATTCGGGCTAACGGCTGCGGATCATCTACCAACATCGGTATGTGTGGAAATTTGTCTTGAACAATAATAGATATGCAAGGAATCCCCAAATTAATTAGCTCAATAACGTCCGACGAATCTTGCGCAATCACGCCTTCGACGCCCCAACTGATCAGACTATTCAAAAAATCTTTTCTCTGTTGATGGTGCATATAAAATGGGGGCTGCCGGATTATTTCCCAAGAATTGCAAAGTTTTGC
>Ga0308414_1002280_pt1 | contig 12499 bp, 9 predicted proteins | sample HotsprSampleOS50_FD_205667 | JGI IMG/M metagenome (GOLD analysis project Ga0308414, IMG submission 205667) | Hot spring phototrophic mat microbial communities from Octopus Spring, Yellowstone National Park, Wyoming, United States - 20090730_OS50 ... | reverse complement strand
CCTGGGCCATGATTTCCGCTTTTCTTTGTTGGCGTTGGCTGGACATGCTTCAATCTCTCCTGGTTTCATGTCCACCACTTTATCTCATTTTGCCCCCATTTCCGAATGCACCCACCATTGTTGAACTTTGAATTTCCTGCCAACTTTTTTTCTTTATGCTGCTACTAGCATTATAATACAAGCGTGTAATGCAGCTAGCATAACAGCCTTCAGCGTGGGGGCAGGCTTAGCAATGACGGCATGCGAACAAGGTGCGCTGCAGGCGCAGGACCCTGCGAACCAGCTCTCACTAGAGTATTTGAAGGTATTCTACGACATCGTTCGGGATATTGGGACCACGCTCGATTTCGGCGCGCTTATGAGCGCGCTCGTTGCGAAAGTCGTCCAGCTCGGCATCGGCTCTCGCGCGCTGCTGCTGATCGCGCCTGACAACGAACCGGTGCTGAGATTCGGCGCAGTCTCCGTTACAGATACAGCGCCCTACGCGCTGGATTCGCTCACAATCCACACCTGCCTGCCCGGCAACAGCCCGCTTGTCAGCGCTTGGGACAGCGGCGCGGCCGTCATCTATCCTGGCCCGGACGCAGAGCTGAACAGCGCGCTGCAGGTGCTGGCCGACGCGCTGGGCGCCCCGGCGCTGATCGCTGTTCCGGTGCGTCTTAGGGAACGCCTGCTGGGCGTGCTGGCCGCCGCCTGTGCGCCGACACAGGAAGCTCTTGTGCGGCTGGAAAGCGCCGCAGCCGCTGCTGCCATTGCGCTGGAGAACGCGCGAGCCTACAGCGTTACTGTGCAGCAGTCCGCGGCCAGCATGCACGAGCTGTTTATTCTGCGGCAGATTGACCGCGAGCTGAACGACACAATCGAGCCGGATCATGTCTTCAACATGACGCTCGACTGGGCGCTGCGTTTCACCAACGCCAGCGCCGCCGCTATCGCGCTCTACGACGAAGACAGCGACACCCTGCACGAAATGCTGCAGTACGGCTACGACATCCAGCCTGTGCCGCTGAACAGCGTTGACGGCTACGGCGACATCCCGTACCGGGTAGCGCGGGCCGGCCGGCCGGAGATTATCCCCGATGTAACTATGGACAAGGATTACGTGCGGCGCGCCACCAGCACACGCTCACAGATGTGCGTGCCGGTGCTGCGCGAAGATCGCGTCATTGCCGTGATCACAGTCGAGAGCAAGCGCCTCAACGGCTTCACCGACGAACACCTCGACTTCGTCGAGAAGCTGGCGACGCGCGCCGGCGTTGCTATAGATAACGCCCGGCTGTTCTCCGAAACCAAACGCGAGCGCGAGAAGCTGTCCAACGTGATTAACACCACTGCCGACGTGGTTATCGTCTGCGGCCTGGACGACCGCATCGCCCTGATTAACCCGGCAGCCTTCTCCGCCTTTCGTCTCGATCCCGCCTACAGCTATGTCGGCATGCCCTTTGAGATGGTGTTCGCCGACACGCCGCTGATGGAAGCCTACCGACGCGGGCGCGCCAGCGGCGCGCAAACTACGGCCGAAGTGCTGCTGCCCAACAACCGCACATTCGAGTTCAATCTCACGCCGCAGGCTAACGTCGGATGGATCATCGTCATGCACGATATCACCCCCTTCAAAGAGATGGACCGCCTCAAGAGCGAACTGATTGCCACCGTGTCGCACGACCTCAAGCAGCCGCTGAGCGTGATGAACGGCTACACAGAACTACTCTTGATGCACAAAAAGCTGGACAGCACCGGTATCAATTTCGTAGACATGGTGCGCAAGTCCATCCAGAACATGCGCCAGTTGATTGACGACCTGCTCGATCTAGCCAAGATCGAGTCCGGAATCCGCCTCGAGCTGGAGCCAGTCGCGCTGCACACTGTCATCCAGGAATGCCTAGAGGCGCTTCAGCCCGCAGCGAGCAGCAAGAACATGACCATCACAAACGACACGCCCGTTACCCTGCCGGCTGTTATGGCAGACCGCGCCCGGCTGCAGCAGGTGTTCCACAACCTGATCGGCAATGCCGTCAAGTACACGCCCCCAGAAGGCTGGGTGCGCATCGCCGCTGACCTGCAGGACGGCAGCGTTCGTGTCGTGATCCAGGATAACGGTCTGGGAATCAGCTCGGAAGACCAGGCGCACATCTTCGAGCGTTTCTACCGCGTGCGCCGGCCCGAAACTGACGGCATCGAAGGCACTGGCTTGGGCCTGGCAATCGTCAAAAGCCTGGTCGAAGCGCACAGCGGCCGCATCACGTTGGAGAGCAGGCTGGGCCAGGGCAGCAGCTTCACAGTGTTCCTGCCTGTTCACCAGCCGGCAGGCCAGCCCTCCGCTTCTTGAACCGCTTCCCCATTTTCGACAACGAAAAGTTGACGCAGCGGTGCTCTCAAGTGTATATTCAGCTGTGATAATCTAACCGACATTTGAATAGTGTGTTTTACGAGACACAATGGCTGTTCTCCAATCCCATATTGACACCACCAGCGAAGACTATTGCCTCAATTACGCACACAACAGCAAGCTGGTCGCCGAGCTGGCCGAGCGTCAGGCACAGGTGCGCCGCGGTGGCAGCGAGCGCGCCGTGCAGCGCCACCTCGAACGCGGCAAGCTGCTCCCCCGCGAGCGCGTTGAGCTGCTGCTCGACCCCGACACGCCGTTTCTCGAACTGAGTTCGCTGGCGGCGTGGGGTATGTACAACGACGAAAGCCCCGGCGCTGGCAGCATTAACGGCATCGGCGTCGTCAGCGGCGTCGAGTGCGTCATTAACGCCAACGAAGCTACCGTCAAAGGTGGAACGAGCTACCCGATCACTGTGCAGAAGGCGCTCCGCGCCCAGGAGATCGCCCGCGAGAACGGCTTGCCCTCGATCTACCTTGTCGAATCCGGCGGCGCCAATTTGCTCTTTCAGTCCGAGCTTTTCGTGCTGGGCGGGCGCGGCTTCGCTAACCAAGCGCGCATGAGCGGCCTGGGCCTGCCGCAGATTTCGCTGGTTTTTGGCAACAGCACCGCCGGCGGCGCCTATGTTCCCGGCCTCAGCGATTACACCGTGATGGTGCGGCGGCAGGCGCTGGCCTTTCTGGGCGGCCCGCCGCTGGTCAAGATGGCCACCGGCGAAGAAGTGGACGAGGAAACGCTGGGTGGCGCCGAGATGCACGCTCGGCTCTCCGGCCTGGCCGATTACATCGCCGAAGACGACGCTGACGCTATCCGAATCGGGCGTGAGATCGTGGCCAACCTCAACTGGCGCAAAACGATCCGCGCCAACCTGCGTCCGCCAGAAGCGCCGCGCTACGACCCCGACGAACTGCTGGGCATCGTGCCGGTTGACACCATCCGCAAGCCGTTGGAGATGCGCGAGATTCTGGCGCGCATCGTGGACGGTTCGCGCTTTTACGAATTCAAGCCAGACTACGGCACAACGCTGGTGTGCGGTCATGCCCACATCAACGGTTTCCCGGTAGGCATCCTGGCCAACAACGGCGTGCTCTTCAGCGACAGCGCCAACAAGGCCGCACAGTTCATCCAACTGTGCAACCACAGCCGCACGCCGCTGGTCTATTTCCAGAACATCACCGGCTTCATGGTGGGCGAGAAAGCCGAAACTGGCGGCATCATCAAAGACGGCTCGAAGATGATCAACGCCGTTGCCAACAGCACCGTGCCGCAGTTCACCATTCTAGTTGGCGGGGCTTACGGCGCGGGCTACTACGCCATGTGCGGACGCCCCTACGACCCGCGCTTGATCTTCGCTTGGCCCACCAGCCGCACCGCCGTCATGGGCGGCGAACAGGCCGCCGGTGTGCTCGGCATCGTGCAGGAAGAGGCAGCGCGCAAGCGCGGCCAAGAGCCAGACCAGAGTCAGATCGAGATGTTGAAGATGATGACCAAGCAGAAATTTGACGAGGAGAGCGACCCCTACTACGCCACCGCCCGCTTGTGGGACGACGGTCTGATTGACCCGCGCGACACACGCATGGCGCTCTCGGTCGGCCTTTCGATCAGCTACAACCGCGACTGGGTGAGCCAGGGCGCGCCGCGCTACGGTGTGTTTAGGATGTGAACGCTGTGCTGCGCAAAGACCTGCACGAAGCCAACCCCTTTTCTGCGCGCCGGCCGGCGCGCTTTCCCTAAAGAAGTTGCTCTGTTTTTACGAGGAGAAATGACACAATGGTAACGACAGCACCCCCGATTCAACGCCACTACAACCCCTTCACTGAAGAGCACCAGATGTTCCGCAAGGCTGTGCGGGCTTTCGTCGAGAACGAGATCAACCCGCACGCAGACGAGTGGGAGGCAGCGGGCACTTGGCCAGCCCACGATATCCTCAAGAAGATGGGCGAGCTGGGCTTCTTGGGCCTAAACTACCCAGAGGAGTACGGCGGCCAGGGCGCGGATATCTGGTTCACAGTTGTGCTGGCCGAGGAGCTGGGCCGCGCTGACTGCGCCGGTGTGCCTATGGGCATCACTGTCCACAGCGACATGTGCACCCCCGCCCTGGCCAAGTACGGCTCGGAGGAGTTGAAACAGAAATACCTGGTCCCGGCCCTCAGGGGCGAGATGGTCGGCGCTATCGCCGTCACTGAACCGGGCGCTGGCTCTGACGTAGCGGGCATTATCACCCGCGCCGAGCCAGACGGCGACGACTACGTCATCAACGGCAGCAAGATGTACATCACCAACGGCACGCAGGCCGACTGGGTGTGTCTGCTGGCGCGCACTACGCCCGGAACGGGCTACAAGGGCATGTCGCTTATCATCGTGCCGACCAATACCCCCGGCTTCGTTGTCAGCAAAAAGCTGGAGAAGCTGGGCAACTGGTCCAGCGACACGGCGGTGCTCACGTTCGAAAACATGCGCGTGCCGCAGGCCAACCGCATCGGCCTGGAGGGCATGGGCTTCTACATGCAAATGGAGCAGTTCCAGCGCGAGCGGCTGGTCGGCGCGCTGAGCGCTACCGCGGGCATGGAGAAGGCTGTCCGCGAGACCATCCAGTACTGCCGCGAGCGCCACACGTTCGGCCAGCCGCTGATCCACAACCAGTGGGTGCATTTTAAGCTGTGCGAGCTGCTCACCGAAATTGAAGCGCTGCGCCAGTTGAACTACTACTGCGCCAGCCTGATGGAAGTGGACGAAACCTCAATGGAGGTGACGCGCATTGCCAGCATGTGCAAGCTCAAAGCTGGCCGGCTGGCCCGCGAAGTAGGCGATGTGTGCCTCCAGTTTTACGGCGGCATGGGCTATATGCAGGAAACGCGCATCTCGCGCTACTACCGCGACGCCCGCCTGCTCAGCATCGGCGGCGGCGCTGACGAAGTGATGCTCGGCATTATCGCCAAGCTCGAAGACATGCTGCCGCCGCGCAAGAAAGTCGAAAGTCACTAGTCCCTGGCTGGAGACTGAAAACCAGAGACTGGAGGCTTGACATGACCTACCGCATCGGCTCCGCGCAGGGCTTCTACGGCGACGATGTAACCCGCGCCCTGCCTATGATCACCGGCGGCCACGTAGACGCCGTGTGTTTTGAGGCGCTTTCCGAACTCACGCTGGCCATTCTGCAAAAGGACAAGCTGGCGAACCCGGCGCGCGGCTACACCTTCGACATCAAGATCATTGCCCAGCAGATTCTGCCGGAGGCCTTCCGCCGTAGGGTTCCGCTCATCACCAACGGCGGCGGCCTGAACCCACAAGCTGCCGCCGAGCTGGTGCGCGACACAGCGTTAAAGCTCGGCTTGGCTGGCCTCAAGATTGCGGCGGTGACCGGCGATGACCTGCTGCCGCGCCTGCCGGAGCTGCTGGCGGCGGGCGAAACGCTGTCCCACATCGAAACCGGCGAGCGGCTGGCCGATGCCGCCAACCAGAATTTCGTCACGGCCAACGCCTATTTGGGCGCTGCGCCCATCGTTGAGGCGCTGCAGAACGGCGCAGATATCGTGATCACTGGGCGCGTTGCCGACCCAGCCCTCTACCTCGCGCCGCTGATCGCCCACTACGGCTGGGCGTGGGATGACTGGGACAGGCTGGCGGCGGGCATCGTCGCTGGCCATCTGCTGGAATGCACCGGTCAGGTGGTGGGCGGCAACAGCCTGGCGCTGGTGGATGTGGTTAACCCGCACGACCTGCCGCATTTAGGCTACCCTATCGCTCATGTTGAAGCTGACGGCAGCTTCGTGCTGACTAGAACGCCTGGCGCGCCTGGCTGCGTCTCGCTGGAGACGGTCAAGGAACAGCTGCTCTACGAAGTTCACAACCCTGCGCGCTACATAACGCCCGACGTCACAGCCGATTTCACCACGCTGCGCCTCACGCCAGACGGCCCGGACCGCGTGCGCGTCACTGGCGTCACCGGCAGGCCGCGGCCAGACACGCTCAAGGTGAGCATGGGGCGGCTGGAAGGCTTCATGCGCGAGCTGATCTTCACCATCGGCTGGCCGCAGGCCTGGCGCAAGGTCGAGCAGATGAAAGGCATGCTGGCCGAAACCTGGAAAAACCTGCCGCTCACCCGCGTCGAATACAGCTATCTGGGACTCAACAGCCTCTACGGCGGCCTTGCGCCGCTGCCTCAAGACCCGCTGGAGGTCATCGTCCGCGTGATGTTCACCGCTGACGACCAGGACACGCTCAAGACCGCTGTCCGCCTTGTCATGGCTAACGGCTTGAGCGGCCCAGCGGGAATGAGTGTCAGCGGCACGACCGTCGGCGCAGAGCCGCGCTACGTCGTCGGTCTGTGGCCAGCGCTGGTCAGCCGGGAACTCGTACAGCCGCAGGTTGAGTATTGGCAGGTGTGATGTGCTGAGCCTGGACAAGCAGGAGCGCTTCCGGCAGCGCTACCGGCAGATCGCACCCGGCTGGCAGCCAGCGCTGGAGGTCTACACCGGCGCGTTGGACAGCCTGGTCACAGCCGACTTAGCTCTGCTCGACATTGGCTGCGGGCCGGGCGGGCTGGTGCGGAAGTATGAAGGGCGGGCCTGCTGTGTGATCGGCGTGGACGAACACGCGGCGTCGTTCCGCCATTTGGCTGAGATTGCCGCGCTGGTCAGCGCCCGGCTGGACGCCCTGCCTTTCCCCAACGCCGCCTTCGATCTCGTGACGTGCTCCTGGGTGATGGAGCACATCGCGCAGCCGGACAGCGCCGTCGCCGAAATCGCGCGTGTGCTCCGGCCCGGCGGCCATTTCCTGTTTATCACGCCCAACAAGCATAATTACGTTGTGCTGCTGCGCCGGCTTGTGCCGAACGCCCTCAGCCGGCTGCTGGTGAGCGCCATCTACAAACGAGAGGAGCACTTCATCAACCCTACGTATTACAGACTGAACGCGCGCAGCGACATTGACCGCGTCATGAACCGGCATGGTATGATGAGTGTGTCGTTCCGCTATGTTAGCGACCCGACTTATCTGGCGTTCAACGCGCTGGCTTTTCGCGCTGCCGCGGCGCTAGAGCGCTTGCTCGACCGCTTTGGCCCGCAGATGCGCGTGCACCTAGTCGGCCTGTATCGAAAGGAATGAAGCAGTGACGAAGCGCCTGTATGATCTGGCCTACGGGCGGGCCGGCGACAAAGGCGACATCGCCAACATCAGTGTGATTGCCCGCTCGTCAGAGGCTTACGCCGAGATCAAAGCCAAGCTTACGCCGGAGCGCGTCAAAGCGCACCTGGGCGATCTGGTGAGCGGCGAGGTAGTGCGCTACGATCTGGACAACATCGAGGCGCTCAACTTCGTCTGCCACCGCGCCCTTGACGGCGGCGCGACGCGCTCGCTGCGGATTGACACTCTGGGCAAGTCGCTGGCCGGCGCGCTGCTCTATATGGAGTGGGACGAATGACCAGTTATGAAACCCTTCTGCTCACCTTAGATGGCCCGTTCGCCCACCTGACGCTCAACCGTCCGCACGTCAAGAACGCTATGAACGCGCAGATGGTGCTCGATCTGATGGCTGCTTTCGAAGCGCTGGCCGCCAACCGCAACGTTCGCGCCGTCGTTGTATCTGGCGCGGGCGGCACGTTCTGCGCCGGCGGCGACCTGCAGGAGATGGCCGCGGTCGCTCAAGACCCGGATTACGACCCGCTGCGCGACGCCAGCCAGTTTGACGCGCTGCTGCAAGCAGTGCAGCGCGCGCCGCAGGTCGTCGTGGCCCGTGTCGAGGGCGCGGCACTGGGCGGCGGCTTCGGCCTAGTGTGCGTCTCGGACATCGCGCTCGCTGCAGCAACGGCCAAGATGGGCCTGCCCGAAGTGCGGCTGGGATTGGCCCCAGCGCTGATCTCCCCCTACGTGATCAGCCGCGTGGGGCTGACGCGAGCGCGCGAACTCATCCTCAGCGGGCGGCGCTTCGACGGCGTCAGCGCTCACGAGTACGGCATCGTCCACGAAGTGTGCCCGCCCGAAGTGCTGGATGTGGCGCTCAAGCGCGTGCTCGATGACCTGCGCCAGTGCAGCCCTAACGCGCTGGCTGCCTGCAAGCGGCTGATCCTTGAGGTGAGCGACAAGCCCCTGGCCGAGACGCTGGCCTACCGCGCTGAGCTGCTGCGCGAGCTGCGCGCCAGCGAGGAAGGCCAGGAAGGGATGCTGGCCTTTGCCATGAAACAACCGCCGAGGTGGGCACAATGACCGTCATCATACGCAAAATTCTGATCGCTAATCGCGGCGAGATCGCCTGCCGTATCATCCGCACCTGCCGCGAAATGGGCATCGCCACCGTCGCTGTCTACTCAGATGCTGACGCGCGCGCGCTGCACGTCGAACAGGCCGACGAGGCTGTTCACATCGGCGCCAGCCCGCCGACCGAAAGCTATTTGAACATCCCGAAACTCGTCGAGGCGGCGCGCCGGGCCGGGGCTGACGCTGTGCACCCTGGCTATGGCTTTCTGGCCGAAAACGCCGATTTTGCCCGCGCCTGCGACGAGGCCGGCCTGGTGTTCATCGGGCCGCCGGCGAGCGCGATCGAGGCGATGGGCAAGAAACGCGCGGCCAAGCTCCTGCTCAAGGGCATACCGGTTGTGCCCGGCTATACCGGCGCTGACCAATCCGATCAGGCGTTGATAGACGCTGCCGCGCAGATCGGCTATCCCGTCATGGTCAAGGCCTCGGCTGGCGGCGGCGGCAAAGGCATGCGCCGCGTGGACACGCCTGCCGACATGCCCGCCGCGCTGGCCGCCGCCCGCCGCGAGGCGCTTCAGGCTTTCGCCGACGACACGCTGATCCTTGAGCGCGTCGTTGACAGACCGCGCCATGTCGAGGTGCAGATTTTCGGTGACCAGCACGGAAACGTGATCGCGCTGGGCGAGCGCGAGTGCACCATACAGCGCCGCCACCAGAAGATCATCGAGGAAACGCCGTCCACTGCCCTCACACCGGAGCTGCGCGAGCGCATGTGCGCCGCCGCCGTCAGCGTAGGCCAGCAGCTCGGCTATCACAGCGCTGGCACGGTCGAGTTTCTAGTAGATCGCAGCGGCGCGTTCTACTTTATGGAGATGAACACCCGCTTGCAAGTCGAGCATCCGGTGACCGAGCTGGTCACTGGTCTCGACCTGGTGCGCTGGCAGATTCTAGTCGCCGAAGGTCACCCCCTGCCAGCGCTCAGCGCGCCGATGCGCGGCCACGCTATTGAGGCCCGCGTCTACGCTGAAGACCCGTCAAACGACTTTCTGCCCGTAACAGGCACGATCCTGCGCTGGAAACCGCCGGAAGGCGTGCGCGTCGAGTCTGGCGTGCGCACCGGCGACGAAGTCACCATCCATTACGACCCGATGATCGCCAAGATCGTCGCTTACGGCGAACACCGCGAGGGCGCGATCCGGCGGTTAGATCGCGCGCTGGCGGAGCTTCAGCTCCTGGGGCTGCGCAGCAACATCAGCTTCTTGCGGCGCGTCCTCAACCACCCGGATCACATTGCTGGCGACATCAGCACCACGTTCATTGGCGAGCGCCCTGACCTGCTGGCCGAAGACCCGCAGCCGCCGCCGGCGGCGCTGATTGCGGCGGCGCTGGCGGTGCAAAGCGGCCAGGGCTACTGGCGCAACAACCCCAACCGACCGCTGCGCCAGCGCTTCACCGCCGGCGGTGTCGAATATTCGGTTATGCTAACGCCTCTGGGCGCTGACGCTTATCAGGCGCAGATTGGCGAAACCGAGTGCAGCGTGCGCGTGTGGGCGCGGCAGGGCGCAGACCTGACGCTGGCGATCAACGACCACCGCCAGCGCGTCAGCGTTGTTGCAGGGAACGGCAGCGGTTGGTGGGTACACACCAACGAGGGGACGCACTGTCTTGTGTGGCGCTCGCCGCTGCCAGAGCCAGGCGCGCGCGTGCGCAAGGAAGGCTCGCTGCGCGCGCCTATGCCTGGGCAGGTGGTGGCTGTGCTGGTCGAAGCTGGCCAGCAGGTGAACGAAGGCGACACGCTGCTCATCCTGGAAGCGATGAAAATGGAACACCGCATCAAAGCCCCCTACGCTGGCCTCGTTGAGGCGGTCCATTACTGGCCCGGCCAGACTGTGCAGGGCGACGCGGTGCTGCTTGATCTTAAGGCTGAAGCCGTGCCTGAGCAGGGTCTGAGTAAACCATGAGCGCGCCGGAGAAAACCAGCAGGCGCTTTCAGAACATGTGCTAGTATTCGTGTCACGATCAGGGCGCCTGCAAAAAGACGGCTGCGACGCCCACAGCCGTGTAAGAACAAACCAGGAGGAGATACCAAATGGCTATCCTGCACAGACTGTCAGCAGCACTGCTGGCGGTCGCGCTGCTGACAGGAACTGTGTCGGCTGCGCTGGCCCAGAGCGCAGAGCGCGGCGGTGTGCTGCGCATCGGTATGAGCGCGCCCGTCACGCTCGACCCGGCGCTGGGTTCTAACGACCCCGAAATCTTGTTCAACCGCACCATCTATGACTATCTGGTCGAAGTGCGGCCAGACAAGACCATCGTGCCTAACCTGGCTTCGGGGTGGAGTGTCAGCGGAGACGGTCTGACATACACCTTCACGCTGGAAGAAGGCGTCACGTTCCACGACGGCACGCTGTTCACGTCTGCTGATGTCGTGTTCACGTTCAACCGCCTGAAAGAGATCGGCTCGCCCGCGCTCAACCTGCTCGGCGCGTTCGACATCAGCGCGCCCGATCCGCTGACAGTGGTGTTCACGCTCGAAGCCCCCAACGCCGATTTTCTCTACGGCGTGGCTGACCGCTTTGCGCTCATTCTCAAGGACGGCACGACGCGGCCCAACGTGTTCGGCGAAGGCGAGGCGCGCTACGCGGCGTTCAACGGCACTGGCCCCTTCCGACTAGTCGAATACGTGGACGGCCAGCGGGCCGTGCTGGAGCGCAACGAAAACTACTGGAAAGCCGACCAGCCCCTGCTCGACGGCGTGACATTCATCTTCATTCAGGACCCAATCACGCAGGTGAACGCCCTGCGCGGCGGCCAGGTGGATTTCATCTTCAAGATTTCGCCCGACCAGCTCAGCGTGCTGGAGAGCACACCGGGCGTCACTGTCATCCAGAAAGCCACCAACCAGCACCCGGTCGTGCGCCTGCGCACCGATATTGGCCCGGGAACCAGCCCAGAGGTGCGCCGGGCTTTCAAGCTGGCCACTGACCGCGAACAGCTCAACGAATTGGTGCTCGAAGGGCGCGGCGTCATCGGCAACAACAACCCTATCGGGCCAGGCTTTGGCGCGTTCTACAACGACGCTATCGCCCACCCCGTCTACGACCCGAACACAACACCTCAGACGGTGTGCAGCATGCTGGCCGCAGCCGGTTTCCCAAACGGCATCACTATGACGCTGCAGACAATTAACGTGCTCGGCTACGACGAGCTGGCGGCCGTTTTGCAGCAGCAGTGGGCGCCCGCCTGTATTCGGGTGGAAATCCAAGTGAACGAAGAGGGGTTCTACTACAGCGACGACAACCCCAACAACTGGCTGATGGCTGAGCTGGGCATCACCGGCTGGGGCGACCGCCCTGTTGTCCAGGGCTACCTCACGCAGGCCTATGTGACGGGCGGCGCGTTCAACGAAACCCACTGGTCAGACCCAGAAGTTGACGCGCTGGTGGCTGAGGCAGGTGTCACAGCCGATCAGACTGCGCGGGCCGTCATCTACCGCCGGCTGGCCGAAATCTTCGAGGAGCGCGGGCCGATCATCGTGCCGTGGTTTGCGCCCATCTTCGGCGCGGCGGCTGCTAACGTTGCCGGCCTCGACATGGCCCCCTTCCCCGGCTTGACCGACCTGCGCACTGTGTCGCTGGCAGGTTAATGGCCGCACCAGACGCGCGCACAGAGCCAGACGCAGCTCTGCGCGCTCACGGTAGGGGAGCTGGTGTGCTGGCGCAGCTCGCGCGGCGGCCGCTGGCGCTGGCCGGTACGCTGGTGTTTCTGCTGTTCCTGCTGCTGGCCGCCTTCGGACCGCTCATCGCCCCGTATGCCTACGACGAGCTGATACGCGGCGCGCAGCGGCAGCCGCCGTCGTTAGAACACCCCTTTGGCACAGACCGCCTGGGCCGTGACGTGTTCAGCCGCGTCCTGTGG
>Ga0308414_1002279_pt1 | contig 12502 bp, 22 predicted proteins | sample HotsprSampleOS50_FD_205667 | JGI IMG/M metagenome (GOLD analysis project Ga0308414, IMG submission 205667) | Hot spring phototrophic mat microbial communities from Octopus Spring, Yellowstone National Park, Wyoming, United States - 20090730_OS50 ... | reverse complement strand
GGATCCGTTTTGCCCTGGGCCAGACACTTCAGCACCAATCGGCATTCCTGGCCCGCATAACGATTAGCGGCATCCAGGCTGGAGAATGCAAACAGCGCTCCCACCGGAGCATGAGTCCATTTCCCGATGCGGTACTCCACCGCGAGAGGGGAATCCGTAGAGCACATACGGTTCCCCGCGCCCAGGGGGATAACGACTTTGTAGACGATGTCGGCGTTGGTAGCCATGTCAGAACTAGCTTCGGAATTCACTATCTTCCCCAGCCGATTCCTATTCCGATCGCCACTTGCCGGTCCGAGAGACTGGTCTTGATGACCCGTACCGGAATCACCAGGAACCAGCCCTTGCCCAGCGGAGCCACCACAGCGCCGCCTCCAGAGTAGGAGCCGCCTACGTTATCGCCGCTTGAAGCCACACCGGCATCGGCAGTGGCGTAGACCGTGAATGGGCCGAACCGCTCCAATACCGGGGTGGCGATGCCCGTGCGGAAGGAGACCTGGCTGAGGAACTTCGACGCCGACACCGAAGTCACCTCCGCCGTGCTGAAGCTGTAGACCCGATCTGCTACCTGCCGTGAGTAAGACCCCCAGCCGTTGACTTGCGGAGCCGCGTATTGATTCCAATTCACGCCGCCTGCGACGAAATCAGCGCCGAGAGCGAGCGTGGAGGCGAGAACGGAAAGCAGTAGTGGTTTCATGGCGATATTATAACTCCCTACTCGAATCTCATTTCTCTCTCCAGGGCTGCAGCGCCTCGTTCAGTTCCGCTACGGAATCCACGCCTCGAATTGAGGCTATGAGTTTGCTAACCACACTGGGATTCTCATAGATTCCGAAGAAGTGTTTTGGGACTATGGCTTGGTCATCACATCCGGAATCGATATCCAGCGCCACCTGCTCCACATAGAACTTGGAGTTCAGGTTACCCCAGGCGCGAGCCAGATTGCGCACCACTCCCGGCACCACGCGGTCGTTAAGCGCCGTAGCGCTCAGCGTCAATTCCAGATCCGTCTCGCGGTACAGATACCTTGCCGCCGGGATTGCCGACTCGAAGAGCATGATGAACTGCGGCCCGTCTTTGTACTTGTACTGCTTGCCGGGAAACAGCTCCGCATAGTGGTTTTGCATTCGCCTCCGCCAGGCGGGGGTGCTCTTCAGCAAGTAAGCTGCAGCAACGGAATGATACCAAATGGAATTTGCAGTCATCACCGCATCGGGCATCTCATACAGGTTGTACAATTTGCCATCCGCAAAGTAGCCCCAGGAAGGGACTTCATCGCCAGCTTCCCAGTATTCCGGATTGATTCTCATAAGTGAAATCCTATCTTAGTTTTCAGCGCCGTTGGAGATGGACGGTATGGACAGTATGGACAGTAGCAGGAGGGCCTTTTTCCTTTTCTCTTCTCTCTACTCACACTCAAGGTAGAAACAAAACAGAAATAGGAAAAGGGGTCCGTCCATACTGTCCATACTGTCCATCAGTTCCGGTGTCAGTTCCGATATCAGTTCCGATTCTCACTACCGATGTCAGTTCCGATTCTCAATCCTCACTATCACTTTCGGCGACGAAGTCCGGATCTGTTTTCAGGTTCCTGTGCCTCGATATGATATCCGCCACAGCTTGGATATGCGCTTGGCCCATGGTTTTCCGGTCCAGCGTGGCTACGAAAGTGGTAGCGCCTCGTTCATCCCGTAGCTGAACGGCTATCGTATCCTCGGTCACCACCATCTCACAGCGCTTACCCCACTCCAGCAGCAGGCTCATGCTCGGCCTGCACCCGATGCGGCTGGGATCATGTCCTACAGCCCGCACAACCTCCCAGGCTGTGTACTTGGTCGAGTATGGGACTTCGCAGGTGGAGATGGATTCAGATTCCACATACGAGGCGAGATTGCGTTTGTACATAGCACCTCCAGTATCAATGTGCAGATTCGGACCTGACTTGGACATCTGAGAGTCAGTATTGGACATCTGAGAGTCAGTATTGGACTTCACCTTGGACATCTGAGTATCGGTATTGGACATCACCTTGGACTTCCGAGTATCGGTATTGGACTTCACTTCTGCACCTTCTTCCAGTTCACTCTGACTTTGGGCTTCTCTTTGGCTGCGTAGACCCGCATGGCTGCTTTGTCCCGCGCCGGATTGGTCACTTGGGAGTAGATGATGGTGGAGGTTATAGAGCGATGCCCAAGCCAGTCTCGGATCATGAGCAGGTCCATGCCCTGATTGACGAGGTGCACGGCGATGGAATGCCGCAGCACATGGGGATGCTGGAGTTCACGGGGCCACCCGGCTTTGGATCCGTAATGCCGCATCATAGCGAACATCAGCTTGCGGCTGACCGGGGACTGGCGCTTGGTTACGAACAGCGGCCCGGGATCCCGGCCTCGCACCTTGAGCCAGGCGCTGAGCGCTTTGACTTCCGCCGGGGATAGCAGATACTCCCCGGACTGGGAACCTTTGGCGCGGCGCACGAACAGGCGCTGCTCATCCGGCTTGTAATCTTCGAGCATAATCGAGCCGACTTCAGACGCTCGTAATCCACGCCAGTAGGCGACGGTGAGGATGGCGTAATCCCTCACGTTGTCCTTAGCGGCGTTGAGTAGAGCTTCGATTTGGGCTTCGGTTGCGTACTTCACATGGGCCTCCGGAAGGTGAGTTTAGTTTCTAAATTAGACATAGCAGTAATACTGTCACTCAGAGTTTTGTTGATGTCAATAGAGTTATTCGATTCGGATATGGAAAACCGCTATTCACGAGACATTACACTGGAAATTTTGGTGGGAATTCTGCTCTGAAATGTCGCATTGGCATGGGATGCGGAGGTGAGCTTTGGCAGGGGATGCGGAGGTGAGCTTTGGCAGGGGATGCGGAGGTGAGATTCGGAGGAGGTTCTCACCTCCGCATGCACGACGGAGTCAGACGAGGAGGATGCGTCTGCTGATGAGACTATAGCACAGCGGAAGTGAATGTCAATAGCGGAAGTGAATGTCAAGAGTGAATGTCAAGAGTGAATGTCAATAGTGAATGTCAATAGTGAATGTCAAAACAAAAATCGGGGCGGCCACTCATCGTGACCACCCCAGCCTGGAGTTGAAAACTGAGCAGGTGCTACTTGTTCGCCAGCGCGTCGGCCACCGCCGCCGCAACCACCGCGCCGATGGCCTTCAGGGACGCATCGTCAATTGTGACCGCCCGCGCGGTGAGAGTATCGCCAGCGCCTTGCTGAACGGGGTTCCACTGACCGTCGATGGCGATGTCCGAGTGGCGCACGGCCTGCTTTGAGACCAGATTGGCGGCCTCAACAGCGTTCTGGAGCGCCTAGGCCGCGATTTGATTCAGCCGAGTCTGCTCGATTTGGGCCTGGCGCGTGGCCTGGATGTCGAGGTCCTGGTAGACGTCGTAGGTCCGCTTGATGTTGGCGAACGTCACGCGCTGGTTCTCGCTGTGGGCGGCCCCGGCCGTGGCGCTCGTGTTCTTGAACGATTCGTCCGTCCCGGTTTCGAACTCGCGTTCGGCCTGGTTCGGCGTGGCAACTTCAGGCATAATCTCACTCTCCCTTCGAAGGTTTGCCTGTCACGGCTTGCTCGGCCAGGGCCAGCGCGAGACGGGGATCAGGAGCGGGCCAGGCGGTCATCTGGTCGTCCGGCGCCTCCTTAGCAGGTGCAGCACCGTCGTGTGATGGCGGCCACCAAGCGTCCAGCCGATCTGCCGCAAGCTCAGCCCGGCGTCCCGCAGCGCTGCCGCCAGCCGCCGCCTTGTGTCATCGAGATGCGGGGAGCGCCGTCGGCTGGCGATCAACCGCGGCTCGAAGCCGGAGTCGATGTAGGCGAGCTGCAGGTAGTACGACGCCACCCGGAGAGCCACATGGTCTGTCACAGTAGCACCCCCTCGTCGGCGAGCCGCGAGGCGAGCCTGCGCTGCCGATAGTCCTCCATCCAGGCACGGAGCTGGTCTACGTCGACTGCCATGCCAGGCCCATCCCAACGGCGCCGGTCGAGCCAGTAGGCCTCGTTGGCCAGCGCATCGTGCCTTCCTCGGTGTTCCAGCTCCGACCACCATTGCAGGACGTTGGAGGTGCGGTACAGTATGCTATCGTAGTGCGTCATGTCAGTCCTCCCGACAGATTGGACATCGATCCGTCGCCGCCGAACGGTCGGCAACCAGAAACCAATCACCACACGCGCATATCCTGAGATATCCCACCCGACAGTCAACCGACAGGCGGTCGCACGGGGCAAGATCGCTTTTCAAGCAAGCGCACTTTCCAGCGCGGTTCAGAAGTCCGTCCCCGCCGGCTAGGTGGATCGCATGAATCAAGATTTGCTGCACCGTCTTGTTATCTGTCACATGCCCTCCTGTAGAAGCTATCCCATTCGATCCCTGGCATCCCAGCCAAGATCAGATCCTCGATGCTCGATGCCACAGCGACATTCCAGCCGCGGCGGCGCGCGTCGGCGATCCAAATCTCTTGTGACTTGCGAAGCTTGCCGCCGGGGCGCTTCACTTCGATGTACCAGCAATGGCATGGCCCGAATGGTTCGCGCTGCCTCACGGCGATGTAGTCCGGAGTCCCAACCTCCTCACGTTTCACAAGAGCCTTCGGCCCCCGCAGATCCGCCTCCAGCCTGTGCACACGCCAACCGTGGAGGCGGAGGTAATCACAGATCTGTTGGGCGACATGATTCTCAGTCTGCCACGCGCCGGAGGATGAAATATAGATCCGCCTCCGGTCACGGGAAGCGCGCTGCTTGGCGCAGATTTCCTCTGCCAGCTGGTCAGGCACGTCCATACGCCGCCCCTCCAACTGTTTGGTCCGGCGCCTCATCCCAAATCCGGCCGTCCAGCAGACGGCCTGCATTCCGCCTGCCGACGCGGTATACGTAAACCTCGCCAGATTCGCTTGCATCGCCAGTCCGACCATTCCACGCCGTGGTTTCACCAAAGTAATTGCCGGCGCAATCAAGCTACCCGCCCGCCTCCCCTCCGGGAAGGACCCGCAAGTCCTGAGTTTTCTTAACCTTACCTCCCTGGATAGCGAGGGAGTCCGGGGGTCGAACCCGGCGTCCTTGATGCGGGTCGGCCAACTACCGCCAAGGCTCGGTCTACCATCCAGCTTGACTCCCCCATATTCAGCGCTCGCTATGGATCTTGAATGCCTCTAGCGAGTCCGGATCCACACCCACAGCCGACGCGGCTGCGTGAAATCCGTTTAGGAAACCGGACCAGGGACAGGAATCCCAGTGATACGATTTGGTGTCGCCGCCACGGTATGGCACGCAGGAGCACGGCAGGCATTTGGACCACCACTCCAGACTCTGATTGAGTTTCTCATGCAACTCCGCTGCGAGTTCTGTTGATCCCATCTGTCAATCCAGTGTCGAATACCGAAACTCACCGTGGCTTTGAACCTGGCTCTGTCTCGGGCTCGGATTCCAGGTCCTCGTCCGCATCCGGCTCCAGTTCCAGATCCTCTTCCGGCTCCAATTCCTCGTCCTCGTCCTCGTCCTCCACTTCCTCCTCCTCTTCCGGTTCCAGTTCCAATTCCTCTTCCGGTTCCAGTTCCAATTCCTCTTCCGGTTCCAGCTCCAGATCCTCTTCCGGTTCCATCTCCTCTTCCGGTTCCAGCTCCTCTAGCTCCTCCTCTTCCGGCTCCTCATCTTCGAGATCCTCGTACTCGTCCTCATCCTCATCCTCATCCTCGTCATCCCAGCACTGGTATGTGCTCAGCATTGGATCCGTATTCCGCACTGCGAGGGCCTCCACGACTTCCACGCAGTGATTGCCATCCTCCTCGCTTGCGATAGCGAGGACCAGATTCGTTGTCACCATCCTATGGATGGTGACCTTCGGGTTCGGCTCGTACATTTCGGCCATGAACTTGTCCAGCGAGTACTGGTTTGCGCTGTCTGTTTCGCTTATGACGTCGACGGGCTCCAGCCTGCCAGCGAAGTAGATCTGGAGCGGGAAGACCATGGTGCGCCATCGATTGGAGTGGACGCCGTAGTCTATGGCCTGGCTGAGGGTGGCATCGCCCATGTCGGTGATGCGGATCGGATTGGCTCCGTCCGCTTTCGGGAAGATGTGAGTGCTGGTTTCCATACCGGAATTCTACACCCAAAACGGGGATCAGTCATCACCGGAAACGAGCCAGGAAGGCAGATACCCGGCGCAGAACGGTGCGTAGGATGCCCGTTCCTGGGCCTCCCTTGGCCTCAGAGCGATTTTCTGAGGCTGGTAAGGGGTTTGGATACCCCCCGGGCTCTTCGACGCGTCCTGAGCCAATTCTGGGCCCATTTCCGGCTTCGGCAGCGGCAGTGGATTGGGCTGGTAATGTCGCATTGTGATCCTCACGCGGTTGCGACGGCGAGTACTGTGAGGCCGACGATGCTGGCGAGTACGATGGCGTCGGAGCTGATTCCGGCCTCGGCCCCGACGTCGAAGTAGACATCGGGGCCGCCTTCGAGAGGGGGCGCGTCGTCCCTCAGCACGTCGGCGAGTTTGGCATTGGGGTCAATGCCGGTCCATGTTGACACGTTCTGGATGTAGACTCCGGTAGGGTTTTCTGAAGGCGGAGCGTACTTGGTGATAAACTGCGCCAGCGTCATGCCCCTTGACGCGTCGAGTCGGATCTGGCGCAGCAGGCCCTCGTAGGATTCCTCGTAGGTGGGCCATGCCGCCCACTGCCTGCCGCCAACGGTAACCGGCACGGCTCCGCGCTGCCCAGACCAGCTCAGATGCCCCACGTTCCACATCCCGTAGCGCGTCACGATCTGCATGTTCACGCTGCGGGGGTCGAATGCGCCCTCCTGGCGGATGATGGCGTCGGCGAGTTCGCGGATAGATGCCATGGGTACACGATAGCGGCAGTGGGGCTGAATGTCAATAGCGGCAGTGGGGCTGAATGTCAATAGCGGCAGTGGGGCTGATTGCGATCGTGTGCGAAATGTCACATGGAAATCACGCAGCGGAATTCATTGCGAAATGTCGAATTGAATTTCAAAACCCAACGCGACATTACAAAGGAAAATTTTGGATTGTTACAGTCGTGTTAATTTTCACCTCGAAAATCGTGGGAGGGAGGGCAAGGAGCGAGGAAAGGGGGGAATATAAGGGGGGTATGGAGTGAGGATTCTGGAGGGTGGGAGCCGTTAGGCGATACGCGCGCGCACGCGACTCCGGTTGTATAAATTGATACAAGCGCTATCTGGAGTAAAGAAGGGGCAAGAGGAAAAAGGAGGGAGGGGGACTATAGGGGGAGGGAGGAATATGGAGTTGGGGGATGATTGGGTGGTCAGCAAGGAGGGGGGGAAACTTGATTTACTCGAAGCTGTTATGGACAAAACTTTTACTCTCCACCTGCGTTTTTTCTTCCTTTCAAATTTCGCTATTTGTTCTATTCCCAGAATTTTTCGAGACACTACACAGGAAATCCAGCGCCGAAATTCGCACCAGCAACCACAGCGTAATGTCACGTTGGAATCACAACGCAATGCCGCTCACCGATATTGTTTTGTCACGTTGAATGCGAATGCTGATACTTGCTGTGGAGATCGTCAGCGGGCATCGAACAATGGCGAGGTAAAGTCAAAGCCAGTGCCGGAATCAATTCCAGATCCAGCAATGATAACGGAATGGGTATCTGGTTATTATGCCACAAAGATACTGAATGCTGAAATAGATCCTATCCCAGCGTCAGTACTAGTACTGCTATCTGGCGCTAGTGTCAGTACTAGTACTACTGTCTGGCGCTAGTTTTTATTCTCAAATAGCTCGTCCCGCTTCCGCTGCACGGTTTTCACCAGAGACGGAGCAAAGGCGTTGATAATGGCGCTGGCCGCCAGAAGCGTAGGAACGTAGCGTGGGGGGACGATGCCGGATAAACTCTGGGGAGTAGTGAGCACAGCAGCGCCCAAACCAACTCCCACAATTTGTATGGCTTTCAGAGCATTGTTAAAGTACTTCATAAAGGCTCCTGAGTTTCATTCTTGGCTGCCGTAGTGAGGTTTCGCAGCGGCCTCTACAATCGATCCTGAGTTTCATTCTTGGCTGCCGTAGTGAGGTTTCGCAGCGGCCTCTACAATCCGGTCCAGCTTCTCGCGATAGTAACGGACCTCTTCCCGCAGCAGATTCAAATTGGCAGCCATCCTCTCCTGGTTTTCCGCCATGGATTGTATCTTGGCCTCCATCCTGATTTGATTATCCTTGATACGATCCACATCCGCTCTCATTACCATCACTGCCGTGTATAGAGTGGCTGCAAACACCAAGGCCTGTATGATCACGGACAGGTTCACGTCGAGCTTGAAGAAAGGGGCCCGGAGGAATGGCAATCTGGGTGTTTCATCCGTATTGGAATTGAAGCTAGCCATCGATGTTTCCTTTGCTGAACTCATAGAACCATCCAGCCAGCCCTCCCAAAACGTAGCTGCTGCCGACTTGAATAGTGGATCCGTTATTGGGAACGACAACCGACAGCCGGACTCTCTGCCTGGATCGAAGCACAATGAGAGCCCGAGATGAAAACGGCATAGTCGGAGATCCGATTTGATAGAGAATCCGATTCATCCCTTTCGGATATTGCAGCCCGACCCGTAAGCGCCAGTAGATGTCCGTGCTGCCCGGGTAGTAACCAGTGCCGGTATAGTTCCAGTAGTAGCCATTGATCACTCCATAGTAGCCCTCAGGCACCACGAATTCCACGATAGTAACCTCTCCGTCGCTGGGGGATGGAGTCACAATAGCCCTCTGCCGCAGGAAGCTCTTCCTGGTCTTGTACCTCACTGCCCAATGCCAGTCCTGCGGCGCAGCGCCAAGTCCAGTGAGGCCCCCGGCTGGGGAAATCGCCTCCAACCTCATAGCATCCACGAACTTCCGCACCCGGCGCAGCTTCTCATTCACAGCAGCGTCGTAGTCGTTCGCTTCTGGTATGAATACCAGCGCCTTGCCGCCTCCGGAGGGACTGAGAATGGATATCGTAATAGGCGGGGGAGGATCCACACTGATAGTGCCGTTGTACATCTCCGGCCCAGACTGCACTGTGGAGCTTGAATACAGCGCCGCACTGGTATGCCATACGATAATCTCCATGAATGCCTGAGTGATTCTGGCATTCACAGTCTGGCCGCTGGAGGCAATCTCGTCGTAGACCTGGGTTACTCTCGCAGTCGGGGTCTGACCACTCGACGCGATTTCGTCATACGCCTGCGTGACCCGTGCATTTGGAGTCTGACCGCTCGATGCGATTTCGTCGTAGGCTTGAGTTACCCGGCCTGCCATAGTTGATTACCAGTACTCAATATCAGCATTCCCTACCAGCATTCAAGTTGATTACCAGTACTCGATATCAGCATTCACATTCACACTGTGAGCTTGTAACCGAACTTCGCCGCCGTTGCCTGTCCTGGAGTCCACGCCGCTGATGTTTCCGGATTGGTCATCCAGATCTTCTTGTAGATGAAGTATGTGGATGCCAGCGTATCGTCCGCTCCGGAATCATACGCTGTGGTAGTCGGCTTCACCACCGCCCGCATTGCCCGCGGCCCAGCATCATCTCTGCGGGCGTCATAACAGACTTGGAGAGCATGAACCGTAGCGCCGATGCTGGGAGCAGAGAACGTGAACGTGTCCTGCTGCCCCACGGTGCTGCTGTAGTTGTAACTGGTATCGCCATTCGGCGGGGCTTCGTTCACTGCGGACCAGTTCGCTGCGGCTCCAGACACTGTAAACTGCGCAGCATCATTGCCAGTGGGGAATTGAGTATAGACTCGGATTTCCGGCAGCATAGGATCGGTTGGGAGTCCACTAGCGATGATCCAGTTGTCGTAATTGTAGCCATTGGATGTCGTCACAGGGAACCTAACCCTATCAATTCTGGTGTTGGCCGTGTTCTGTGTATTGCCAGTGAAATCGATTACGGTAACTCCATCGATATTCACTTTCACTCTCCCGTTCGTGGTGTTTACAGTGCACATCACGGAAACATGACACCAGAAACCGGCGGGGGGAATCGCACCGGTCGCAGTGGTCAAAAGAGTTCCGGAAGTAGTTCCACGATATACAGAGAGATTGAATTTGCCACTTACGGCTGAGAACTGAGCGGATATCGTGACCTGTACGGTGGATACGGAATCATCAAAGAACTGCATAAGGGGTTCATTATTAAAGACATTCGAGTCTGGTTTGTAGTGAAAGGATGTGAAGATCGTAGTGTAAGGAGCTCCGCTTAGTAGTGGGCTTATCCAGTGCCCGGCGACGTTCATAAACAAAGCTCTTCCATAACCATACACACCAGGCGACGACGTACTAGGAGTGCCACCTCTCTCAGCGCTACTGTACCTATCTCCTGATACGGTATTGTGCTCGAATCCATCCACATGAAGAATTGTGATCGCCATATCTCATCTCATCCTGCCAGTTTATACCCGAATTTAGCATTCATTGCTTCCACCGGAGTCCATGTGACCCCTGTATCCGGGTTGGTTTGCCAAGCGTACCCCTGAATCCAATAACGGTTATACATTCCCTGATTTGACGCGGGAGTATAGGAACTGGTAGCAGGCTTCACTACAGGAACGAATTCCCGGCTACCAGCATCATCTCTGCGCAAATTCGCATTCACTCTCACTCCCAGCACCGTAGACACAATACTGGGAGCCGTGTGGACAAACGTGTCCTGCTGCCCCACAGTGCCGCTGTAAGTGTAATTGGTGTCATCATTCGGTGGAACTTCATTCACTGCAGCCCAATTCGAAATTGCTCCCGAGACTGAAAATTGCGTAATGTCATCCGCGCTCGGAAACTGAGTATAGATCCGGATCTCCGGTAGTGGCGCATCCGCATTCGGATCTCCAGTAGCAATGACCCAGTTGTCATACACATTGGATTGACCGCCAACTCTGCCGTGGATGCGGATTCTATCAATCCTGGAGGCCGCCGTGTTGCGGGTATTGCCAGTGAAATCAATCACCGTGCTGGAATTGATGTTGACTTTCACTCTGCCGTTGACTTGGTCAACAAACACCATAACCGAAACATGCGCCCAAGTCCCGGCTAGTGGCAGATTCGCTGTGGATGTCGCCAGCAGCGTGTCTGTACTGGTCCCTCTTCTGGCTCTGATGATCTGCCCGGATGACCCATTGTACTGGATCGTGATTGTTATCTGACGCGCACCATTGAGATCATCGCGGAAGGTCACCAGCGCCGCCTCCGTGGTGCTGTTGGTTGTAGTGCGGTGATGAAACGCTGTGTACAACGTGGTATAGGGGCTGGAGGACAGATAGGGAGACATGTAGTTGTTCTCATCACCAGAAATCACCAATGCTCTCCCATAGCCAAAAGCGGGACTCGTATTCGTAGTGGAGGTGCTGCCTGTTATTTCAGCAGAAGAATACCTATACCCCAGCGCATCATGCTCAAACCCGTCTGAGTGCAGAATCGTGTGCGCCATATCTACCTCAGATCTTCAAAATCGGAGCGAATATCGTCGTGTAGTTGGGCGGCACATACCGAGGCCACTGCACGTTGATCCAATTCGTACCGTCCGGAGTCACGGGAAATCCGGTGTAGGAGTCGATATAGCACAGCAGCCTGCTGGTTGTGGGAAGACCAGTATCATGCCACAGCACCATAGCGCTGCATGTCCCCACAGCAGGCACGGCTCCGAAAGTAATATCGTCAGCCCGTAGCTCGCCTCCAGTGAATGTCACTCCGGACAGTGGCGTTGTGGCTACTGCTGCGATCGCCGCTAGAGGAATATCGCTGTAGTATTGATCATTATCTGGATTCGGAGTGTAGAGCCCCTGCTTCAGCAGAGAAACCTGAATGGTATTAGTGACGATGTTGGGGAATGGGTAATACTGGAGAGCCTTCTTGTAGATGAAGTTCGCCATAATGAAACCCCACTACGCAGTAGGATAATACCACCCGAAGGCCGCACACCAGATCCTGCCGCCGCTTAGGCTGCTGCCGGTGCTGTGATTCACAATGTATAGCACTTGCTGAGAGTCCTTCAGCAAGATGCCCCCACGGTAGATCTGATAGGGAGTCTCCAGCGTTCCCAATTGCACAGTCACGTTGCCCAGATCCCGAGCCCACCTCAATCCTACCCGAATGCGCCAGGTGAGATTCCCACTGCCATTCACGAATCCGGTTCCGGTATAGCCGTGCGTAATCGACGTGATCACGCCATCGAATCCCTGGGGCACAGTGAAACTCAGCACCGTAGTGTCAATGCCATTGGCCGCAGGCAACGGTATGGTATTGATAAGCTGGAACGGCTGCGCATTGGACGGCATCACCATGTGCGGCGGCTGGCGGTAGGAATTCCGCTTCGGAAAACACGCCGTGATGATGCCGCCGCCTTTGGACTGCGCCTCCTGGTACAGGCTACTGATAGCCCACACCGAGCGGTCGTATTGATTCGGTTGTGGCACATAGTGTTCCTGAATCATAGCTCAGACTTCCCTTCCAGCACCCTATCCGATGCTGATTTTAGTTT
>Ga0308414_1002274_pt1 | contig 12531 bp, 8 predicted proteins | sample HotsprSampleOS50_FD_205667 | JGI IMG/M metagenome (GOLD analysis project Ga0308414, IMG submission 205667) | Hot spring phototrophic mat microbial communities from Octopus Spring, Yellowstone National Park, Wyoming, United States - 20090730_OS50 ... | reverse complement strand
ACTTTTGCTATAGAAAAAGACACTACTGGAGGTGGGGCAAATAATCACGACAATTCAGCAACTACTCGAGATGGAAGTATAACAGTGCCACCTTATGTAAGCATTGGGCATACAGGTTGCACGGTAAATTCAGGGAACATTGCTACAGGCTGCGGGCCAGATAATGAAAATGGAAGAGGAGCCTTTGCTTCAGGTACTTTAGGGGGAACAGAATTCTTATTTTTAGGAGGGGCAAGAAAAGATCCTCATAATACGGGTAATGAGCAAAGCAATAACTTTGATTATATATACTATACATCTGATCTAGATGATGTTTTAAATTTTAAATATATAGACTTAGGTGCTATTACGGGTAGTGCTACTGCGGGTACAATGAGTATTATTACTCATAATAATCGGGTTATAGCTGGATTTGCTAAAAGAAACGACATCTACTCAAATAATTCAGGAAGCCGCAATACTCCCGATATGGGTAAGGTAAACTTTTCAACTGGAAGTACTGAAGGAGACTGTACTCCAGGTCAAAACTGTGATGCAAGTGATGGAAGCCCTAATAAAGGCTTGCGTTTTATGATCAATCGACTAGCACACTTTGGAGGCTCATCTGCTCAAGGAGATAGCAGTGAAATGCCCAATACAAACTATGGGCTTTATACCGGGGTGGATGCCCTTTTTGTATTTAATAATTATATTTATGCAGGAAATGGAGGTCACCATAAAGTAGGACACAATGGAAGTATTATCCGCTCTAAAAACAGCAATCCTGGAAAGTGTAGTGTAACTGCCAATGTATATGGTTGTAATGACTTTGAAGAAATAGGTCCTAGAACTCACAATTTCTGGCATAACTCACCTACTAATAATTGGTTCTCATTAGAACTACGAAAAGCTTCTGACTTTATACCAGCTGATAGAGCTCATGCTCAATTTGCAGAATTTAACGGAAACTTATATGTTGTTCGCACTATTTGTGTAACCACACAGTCTACTGCAGCTAACCACGCAGCAGCTATAGCTATGCCAGCAGTAGCAGGCTGTAACGATGGAACCTATACAAATCGTAGGACCCAACTTTGGAAATGTGTCCCAAGCCTAACAGGAGATCCTAGTCACTGCGACTCAGGAGACTGGGATACTGTAGCTGATGACAATACGGGAATTACAAACTTTGGAGACGTAAATAATCATTCAGCTACTTTGCTTGTAAAAAATGACGATCGTCTGTATGTAGGGTTTGACAATGAAAATGGAATTAAGATTTACAGAACTAAATCTGGGGTTACAAACCCTGCTCATAGTTCAAATGATTGGGAACAAGTGAGTAGCCAAGGACTCGGAGATCCTACAAACGTAAAACAAATCTTTTCTGCTATTTCTGTAAACACTGGAAGTTTTCACTATGTTTACATCAGCACTGGAAAAAATGGAATCCCTGTTAGAGTTTACAGACAAAGAAATCAATAAAAAATTAACTAGAAGAAATACTTGTCTTTCAAGTATTTCTTCTATATTGTCCTCCTGCTTGATATAAACATTCTGTCATTTCACCTAACGTCAAAAATTTACAAACTTCCATAAGTGTTTCAAAAATATTTTCACCTTGCATAGCAGTTTCTATAAGTTTGGTTTTCTGAGATTTTGAAATGGATTTATATAATTCTTTCTTGTTTTGAACTTCTTGAATTTGAAGATCTTTTTCTTCTTTTGTAGAGCGAACGACATTTTGAGGAATTATAGTTGGAGAGCCTTTAGAATCTAAAAAAGTATTTACCCCTATTATGGGATATTCACCTGTGTGTTTTAAATGTTCATAGTATAAAGATTCATCTTGAATTTTGTTCCTTTGATACATAGTTTCCATAGCACCTAGAACTCCTCCTCTTTGGGAAATTCTTTTAAACTCTGCGTAAACTGCCTCTTCTACAAGGTCTGTTAATTCTTCAATAATAAAGCTACCTTGTAAAGGATTTTCTGTTTTAGCAAGTCCTAATTCTCTGTTAATAATTAGTTGAATAGCTACAGCTCTTCTTACAGATTCTTCTGTAGGAGTAGTAATGGCTTCGTCATAAGCATTTGTATGGAGTGAATTACAATTATCATATATAGCATAGAGAGCTTGCAACGTAGTGCGAATATCATTAAACTGAATTTCTTGAGCATGTAAAGATCTACCAGAAGTTTGTATATGATATTTTAACATTTGACTTCTAGAATTTCCATTGTATTTATTTTTAATAGCTTTAGCCCAAATTCTTCTAGCTACTCTACCTAAAACACTATATTCGGGATCTAATCCATTTGAAAAAAAGAAAGAAAAATTAGGACAAAACTCATCTATCTTCATGCCTCTAGCCAAGTAATATTCTACATAAGTAAAACCATTTGCTAGAGTAAATGCCAATTGAGTAATAGGATTTGCCCCTGCTTCAGCCATGTGGTAACCAGAAATAGATACAGAATAAAAATTTTTTACATTATTTTGAATGAAATATTCTTGAATATCTCCCATCATTTTTAAGGCAAATTCTGTAGAAAAAATACATGTATTTTGAGCTTGGTCTTCTTTTAAGATATCTGCTTGGACTGTGCCTCGAACTCGCATGAGGGCTTCTGCTTTAATTTTTTCATAGACTTCTTTAGGAAGGACTTGGTCTCCTGTAACTCCAAGTAAGAGTAATCCTAAACCATTATTTCCTTCTGGCAAATCTCCATGATATTTAGGTAAGATTTCATATAAAAACTTAGGAATGAGCCAATCTTGTTTCCATTCTACATATTCCTCATCTTTACAAGTAGTAGCTCCATAAATTTCAGGCCTGTTTGCTATTTGAACTAATAAAAAAATAGTAAATTTCTTTTTTCCATAGAATAAACTTACAGAGCAATCTACACCACGATAGTATTCGTAATCTTTAAGTTTACTAATTTGAGTTTCTCCCCACTTTTCTGCATAGATTTTGAGGATTTTTTCATTTATTTCATCAGTTAAATTATTTTTGACAATGTACTTTTCACACTGCTGATCGATGGCAGCATTTAAAAAGAAAGCTAAGATCATAGGAGCAGGACCATTGATTGTCATTGAAACCGAGGTCTTAGGATCACATAAATCAAATCCACTATAAAGTCGTTTAACGTCATCTAAACTAGCAATAGATACTCCAGAATTCCCAATCTTACCATAAATGTCAGGTCTAGTATCAGGATTCTCCCCGTATAAAGTCACAGAGTCAAAGGCAGTAGAAAGACGTATAGCTTTTTGTCCAGCTGAAAGATAGTGAAAGCGTTTGTTTGTGCGTTCGGGATCTCCTTCCCCTGCAAACATACGGATGGGTTCTTCTTCAGTACGTTTAAAAGGATATACCCCAGCAGTATAAGGATATTTTCCGGGAAAGTTTTCTTTAAAAGTCCATTCTAAAATTTCACCCCATTCTTGTTTTTTAGGTAGAGCAATCTTTGGAATTTTAGTTCCAGAAAGAGAAGTAAAATAATTTTTTACTATAATTTCTTTTTCACGTACATAATAGCTTTGAGTTTCATTTTTATAAGTATTTAAATACTCTTCATACTTTTGAATTGCGTTTAAGCTTTCTTTATCTACATTTGTTTCCAGTTCTGAATACAATTCAACAAGTTTGTGAAAAACTTCTGTGTCTTGCTCTACTAAATTCATTACTCCTTTAATTTGGTAAAGTTGAGAAACTTTTTGAATTTCACTCTCCAACCATTTTCTTTGTTTCATTTCTTCTTCTACAATTTCAGCTAAATACCTAGTTCGTTCTGGAGGTATGATTTGTATTTTTTTATTGTTAAATAAATTATTTTCTTTTTTATTAAAATTATTTGACCTCTTACTTAAGGTTTGTATGAGATTAAGAAAAAATTTATTTACTCCTTCATCATTAAAGAAGGATGCATTTGTCCCAAAAACAGGCATGTTTTCCCAGTTTTCAGAAAAAAGTTGTCTACTCCTCTGGTATTGTCGCTTAACGTCTCGAAGTGCATCTTCTCCACCTCGTTGTTCAAATTTGTTGATTACGATAAAATCAGCATAGTCAATCATATCAATTTTTTCTAACTGAGTTGCTGCTCCGTATTCAGGAGTCATAACATAAACAGCAAGATCACAAAAATTTGTTATTTGTGTATCTGATTGACCAATTCCAGTGGTTTCTACAAAGATAAGCTCAAATCCAGTCTTTTTTAATGTATCTATAACTTTAGGTAGACTCTTAGAAATAGATTGATTTTCTTCTCTAGTCGCAAGAGACCTCATAAAAACGTTAGGCGAATAGATAAAATTCATACGAATCCTATCTCCAAGTAAAGCTCCACCTGTTTTTTTCTTAGTAGGATCTATAGAAATTATCCCTATTTTAAGTTGAGGGTATTGAAGCTGAAATCTTCTTACCAACTCGTCTGTCAAACTAGATTTTCCAGCTCCACCTGTTCCAGTAATGCCTATTACAACTGTATCTAAATTTTCTTGTGTTAAACCATAATATTCTTTTGGAATTGGTTTATCTAATTCATGGTAAGTAATCATTCTTGCTACGAGTCCATAAGGATATTCAATTTCTTTTTGACTAAATTCAATAAAATTTTTCTCATAGTCTGATTTTTCTAAGACCTCATTTATCATTCCTTGAAGTCCAAGTCTTCTTCCATCGTCAGGCGAATAGATTTTACAAATTCCATAGCTTTCTAATTCTTGAATTTCTTCTGGAAGAATAGTTCCCCCACCTCCTCCAAATATCCCAATATTTGCTCGATTATTTCTTTTTAACTCATCATACAGATATTTAAAAAATTCTACATGTCCACCTTGATAAGAGGTCAAAGCAATAGCATGTACGTCTTCTTGGATAGCAGCTGTAAGAATTTCTTTTACTGAACGATTATGACCTAAATGAATAACCTCTGCTCCACTTGACTGAAGGATACGTCGCATGATATTTATACTTGCACCATGCCCATCAAATAAAGAAGTAGCTGTTAAAACTCTAACCTTATTTTTTAATTTATAGGGGGATAAGTTTTTTTGTGTCATAAAAACAATGTAGGATTTTTTTTGTTTTTTAGAAAGAAAAATTTAATGCATCTCTATTTGAAACTTTTTTGAGTTCATTTTTTAAAAGGAAAAACTCTTGAAATCTAAAAATCTAACCGTAAATAAGTATAGAAGACTTAAAATATCATGATGAATTTCTTTTTTTTATCTATTGTTCTACTCGCAAAAAATTCTTCTAATGTTAGCCAAACAGAAATTTATATTTGGGGAAGTATTTTTTTATGTTTGTCTTTGGGTAGTTTACTTTTAATTGTCCATTTATTTCCTAAAAATGAGATTTACAGAAAACAAAAAGCCAAACGTGAAGAAGCAAAACAGTTCAAAACTAGTGCTCCTCCAACTCCTCCTAAACCTCCTACTGAAATTCAAGAAAAAACTACCCTCACAAATCTTACAGCAGAACCTTCTTTAAGTGAATCAGCTAAAATTTCAAGTGCAAAAAGTTCTGAACATACCATTCAAACTGAACTACCTAAAACAAACCCTTCTATTCCAAGTTCAGCCACTGTAAAACCTCCACCCACCCCTTCTACTGTAGAAATTAAAATTCTAAGCAATGATTCCTTTTTTAAAGTAAAAAATTCAGAAGTAGAAAATATGTGTAGAGAGTTTTTAAGTAAACTGGCTGTCATTGTCCCATCTAAGTCTTTATCCATTTACTTTGTAAAAAAAGGACAGTTTACTCGTTACATAGAAAGAAAGGGAGAAATGATTAGTTTGTATGATCCTGTTACAGAAAGAGCAGATGTCTCTGAGGAAGTCATTAAATTACTCAAGAAAAAACAAGGTGCCTTTTCTTCAACTCATATAGATGTGGTATTACCATTGATCCAAGCAGACAGTCTATTTGGTGCCGTAAAAGTAATTTTTCATGAGCCTCAAAAAAACTTTAACATAACTCCAGCATGGACAGAAATTAAAAATTTTGCTAAACTTTTTTATCAAACCTTTCAGTCTAACTCCCCCCCTGTTGAAAAAGATGCTCTATATAGCTTGGAACATTTTAACAATATTCTTTCTTATAGAGTTACTCTAGATATATCTCAAAATCTCACTTTAATAAAAGTTTTAACTAGTTCAGATAAAGCTAAAGTAATTTCTCTTATAGGAGATACACTTAGAGACATACTTGGAAAAAAACCGGAAGTATATAAAGTTTCAGAAGACACTGTTGGAATTTTTTTAACAATAGAAGCAAGAGAAAAATTAGGGAAGTCTTTAAGCGAAGTCTTAGTAAAATTACGTAGAGAAGTGAAAACAGTAGATCTTAGTGTAGGTTCAGTAGACTATAGTCCTAAGTTTAAGCTTCCTCAAAAGTGGTATGAAAAAGCTCAAGAAGCCTTAAAAGAGGCTAGTTCTGCAGGACCAAACAACTATAAATTACTTGTTGAAAAAGGCTAGGATTTTGTCATTTGATAAACTTATAGCTTTAGAGTACTTAAAATATTACAAAGAAGGCTTTGCTTTTTTAAAAAATTTTGTTTATAAGCTAGGTCAAACCAAAGTTAAATTAGATGAGATTTATCTACCAAGTAAAAAATTTTTTAACAAAGTCTATAGAACCAAAAGATTTTTTCCAAATAATTATAACCCTAAAACCACCAAAGCTATTCTTTTAACTCACGGGATGAGTGTTTATGGAATTGGGGATTTACGTATTTTAGAACTTGCATATAACCTTTGTTTACAAGGATATTTGGTTTTTATACCTGAGTTTGAAGAAGTAAAATCTCTCAAAATTACTTTTGAGACTTCAGAGAATATTTACGATATTTGTAATATTATTTTAAATTTAGAAGATTTATATTTGAAAAATTCTCTTGGAGTTTTATGTATTAGCTTTACTGGGGGAATGGGACTTGTGGCTCTTTCAAATACACAATTATTAGGAAAGGTAACTAGTATTTTAGCTATAGGTGCATATTCTAACTTTGACATACTTATACAATATGCTGTTTCTAATTTTCAATATGATAATTATGCTAGTTTTGTGTTTTTTTATAATTACATAGATAAGGTAATAGATAAAGCTCAAGAACTAAAAAAAATATTGCTTGAGTCTGCTATAGATAATGCTCTTTATCGATATGGCGAAGACTGTCGTTCAAAACAAATGGAAAAATACCTAAGCAAAAGAGACAAAGAAATTTATAATTCTATTTGTTTGAATGGAAATTTCAGGCAAGAACTAGCAAAAGAAATTTGTAAAGAGTTAGGTAATCTTATTCATATTGCTTCTCCGATAAATTATATAGAAAATTTAGTAGCTCCTGTTAGCTTAATTCACGGAAAAGAGGATAAAATTATTCCAGAATCTGAGTCTATTGAAATTGCTAATGTCTTGAAAAAAAAAGGCAAAAAGTTTAACTTGGAAATAACAGGATTGCTTTCACATGGAGATAAAGTTCCTATTTGGAAGAAGGCCTCTGATGTTCCAGGTTTAGCAAAGGCTTTTGGTTTTTTTTTAAGGCAAATATAAAGAAGAGAAAGTAACATGAGTGCAGAAGAATCAAAAAATAAGAATCCTGAAACTACCCCACAGCCAATAGATATTTCTTCTAGTTTGTCTGTTGAAGTGTCTGCTGATTCTCTGCATGCATATTTAATTGTAGATACAATGGGTTTAGATCTATCAAATATTAATCCCACACCTATTTACAGTTATCTTTCTTCTTCTGGTTTGTCTGAAGACTTAATAAATTACAACAAAATCAACGAAGTTTTAAATATTCTCAATCGAATTAAAAAAGGTGAGATAAAAGAACCTATTGTAAAAGTAGAAATTGCTACAGGTACTCCTATGATTCCAGGGGAAGATGGTTGGGTGAAGTTTTATCATCCCCATAATCAACGTGTTGTAATTCGTGAAGATGGAAGAGCTGACTATCGTAATTTAGAGAAATATATTTCCATCAAACAAGGAGAAAAAATCTTAACTTTATTTCAAGGTGTACCTGGTAAGCAAGGAAAAGATGTATATGGGACAGTTTTAAATCCACCACCTATAAAGAAACCTAAAGTAGTTATTGGTGCAAACATCACTTCAGAAACAGTTGTAAAACCCGAAGAACCTGAAAAAATTTATGTAGAATATTATTCAGCTTTAGATGGAGTGCTTTTCTCTACAGATGAGTCTATAAATGTTTCTCAAGAGTTACGTATTTCGTCTAACGTTGGTTTAGCTACTGGAAATATAAATTATAATGGTTCTATTACAGTAGAAGGTTCTATTGAAGAAGGTTCCCAAGTTAAATGTAATGGAAGTCTATATGTTGCAGAAAATGTAGAATCTCCTGATTTAGAAGTAGGAACTGATTTAATTGTAAAAGGGGGAATTAAACTTAAAAACACGGGAGTTATAAAAGTAAAAGGAAACGTTCGAGCAAAATTTATTGAAAATGCTAATCTACATGTAGATGGGGATGTAATCATAGAAGGAAGTATACTTGGTTCAAAAGTGTATTGTCTGGGAAGTATTGTGCTTACAGGTCAGACAAGTGCAATTGTAGGTTCAGAAATTATTGTCTTTGGTGGCTTATCTACTGTAAATGTAGGTTCCAATGCAGGACTAGACGTAATGGTTAATATGGGATTTCATTTTAAAAATGAAAAATTATTTCATGATGTAGCTACTGCTATAAAAAATTCAGAAAAAGAACTTACAGAAATAATCCCAAAAGTTCAGCAAATGAATAATACTATAAAACAATCTCGTGGAAAAATAGATGAAGCAAGAAAGATAAAATTTAAAGAACTTATAGAGTTGTATCAAAAGAAAAATAATTTACATAAAAAACTTTTAGAAAAATATGAAGAGTTAAAAACAACAAGATTTAATCAAGAAAAAATTACCTTAATTGTTAAAGGAGCAGCTTATCCCGGAACTACAATTAAATATCGAAGACAAGTAGAAAAAATTTCAGTTACTCAATCTTCTTTTATGATGACATTTTTTCCAGGACAAGAGCATGCACCTATGACAGCAATTACTACACCAACATCTAAAAAAAAGTGAGCCTATGAAGAAAAAAATTATTGTTATTGGGGCATCTAGTGGAATAGGTGCTGAACTTGCAAAAGAGTTACTACAAGAAGGAAATAGTGTTGGCTTAGTTGCTAGAAGAAAAGAAAAACTAGAAATAGTAGCTAATTCTATTCAAACTGGACAAGCATTTATATATTCGCATGACGTTACTTCCTTTAATGAAGTCCCAAATCTCTTTCAAAAAATTATTCAAGATTTATCAGGACTAGATGAAATTTATTTTGCTAGTGGTATTTTAGAAAGAGTTGGTATTGATGAGTTTAATACTGAAAAAGATTTACGCATGATGAATACTAATATTTTAGGAGCTATTGCTTGGTTAAATGAAGCCGCAAAATTTTTTCAAGCTCAAGCTAAAGGGAAAATTATAGGAATCTCTTCTATAGCTGGGGATAGGGGTAGAATTGGAAATCCAGTATACAATACTTCTAAAGCAGCTTTAAATACTTATTTAGAAGCTTTAAGGAATCGTCTATCTAGAAAGGGCATTACAGTAGTGACAGTAAAGCCTGGTTTTATTGATACTGATATGACAAAAGGCATGAGTGGACTTTTTTGGTTAATATCTGCTAATGAAGCTGCAAAAATAATTCTTTCTGCAGTGAAAAAAAATAAAGAAATTATTTACGTTCCAGCTAGATGGGCTTTAGTTGCTTTTATAATTAAAAATATACCTAATTTTATCTTCAAAAGACTTAGTATATAAATTATTTAGTATGAATCAAATAACTATTCCAAATTCGCAAAAAGTTTTTTCTTGGGGAATGAATTTTGAAGTAGAAGTCCCAGTTTTTAAACCAACTAGTAAAGAAGAAATTCAAGAAATTTTTGAACTTGCAACCAAGATGGAAAAAAAATTAGTCTTTCGAGGTGGGGGATGTAGTTATGGGGATGCTTCTCTTATTAGTGAGGGATGGATTGTAGACTTAAGCAATTACAATAAAATTACTGGTTGGGAGCCTCAAACAGGAACTATTAAAGCACAGTCAGGAGTAACGATTAAGCAGCTTTGGGAGTTTGCAGTAGAAAGAGGTTTTTGGCCCCCAGTTGTCAGTGGGACTATGTTTCCTACCTTGGGTGGAGCCTTATCTATGAATATCCATGGAAAGAACAATTTTGGAAATGGTCCAATTGGAGATCATGTAATTGAATTTACTTTCCTTACTCCTACAGGAAAAGTTTTAACATGTAACCGAGTAACTAATAAAGAAATTTTTTACTCAGCTATTTCGGGTTTAGGTATGTTAGGATGTTTTTTAGAAATTACCTTAAAATTAAAAAAAATTTATTCTGGAAAAATGTTGGTTACTCCTAAGTCAGTTCCTAATCTTAAAGCAATGTTTGATTACTTTGAAGAAAATTATAGAGAGGCAGATTACTTAGTTGGCTGGATTGATAGTTTTGCAAGTGGAAAAAGTTTAGGAAGGGGGATTATACATAAAGCAAATTATTTAAAAGAAGGAGAAGATCCAAATTATAAAGAAACTATTCTTTTAAAAAATCAACATCTTCCTTCTCGTTTTTTTGGGATTATTCCAAAATCTTGGATGTGGATACTTATGTATCCTTTTGCAAATTCCATTGGAATGAGATTTATTAATTTTGTTAAGTTTATTACTGGTACTTTATTTCAAAAGCCTTATAAACAAGGACATGCAGAATATGCTTTTTTATTAGATTATGTTCCCAACTGGAAATTTATTTATAAACCTGGTAGTATGATCCAATATCAATCTTTTATTCCAAAAGAAAATGTAGTTTCAGCTTTTAGTGAAATTCTCTTACACTGTCAAAAGAGAGGATTTATTTCTTATCTTTCTGTTTTTAAAAAACACCGTAAAGATGATTTTCTTCTAACTCATAGCTTAGATGGTTATTCTCTAGCAATGGATTTTCCTGTTACTAAATCAAATAAAAAAGAACTATGGAAGTTTACTTATGAGTTAGATGAAATTGTTTTAAAATACGGAGGTAAATTTTATTTTGCTAAGGATAGCACACTTAGGAAAGAAATTGTTTACAAAGCCTTTTCTAAAGAAGTGATAGAAAAATTTATTTCCTTAAAGAAAAATCTAGATCCTAATGAGATTTTACAATCAGATCTTTATAAAAGAATTTTTTTAGCTTAGTTTGAGGAAGTTTATGTTTCCAGCATTTGTAATTTCTACTATATTTTGTACGATAATTTATTTTTGTTTTTTTTTAGGATATCCTTTTTCTAATCCACTCAAAAAAGAATACTTGCTTACAATATTTTTACCAATTGAGCTAATTGGTATAAGCTTAGGGTTAGTTGCACAAAATATTTTTAGAAATCGATTTAAGAAACTCTTTCTTATTGGTTTATTTTTAGTTTATTTAGTATGTTTATCTTATGCAGCTGTGGTGATTATAAAAAATAAATTTATACTACTACATGAAAGTGAAACTCTTCTTGCTATTATAAAGCTTGCTTCTAATAATTTCTTGTTGTTTGGAATTTTTATTTTTCCTGTTTTAGCTTTAGGTGTTTTTTTAATTGAACTTTGGGTACATCCAAAATTTTAATGCAAGCTTATATTGATAATTTAAGAAAGTTAGGTTATATTGACTACATACAAGTAGTAAAAATAAGACTTAAAAAAAATACAGTTTCAATTGCAGAGAAATATTATGACTTTAATAAAAAACTTTCTAAACAAATAAATTTAAATGAATACAATTTGTCTGCTATAGATTTAGTCTTTGATCCTTTTCAAAAAACAGAAATTTTATACTTAGAGTTTAGTAATTTTACTAGATTAGAGATAGAAACTCATAAGGAAGATAAACAAATTATTTCTAAAAAGCCATACTGGGCACAGATAAGAAAGTTTATAGGTCATTCTGTTGTTTACTCTTCTAGTTGTGTTGTAATCATAGAGAGGGATAACAAAATCTTAGCAGTTAAGAGAAGTGATGATGGAATGTGGAGTTTGCCAGCTGGAGCAAAAGAATTAGGAGATAATCTAGATGAAACAGCTAGAAAAGAAGTTTTAGAAGAAGTTGGAGTAGAAATATCAAATTTAAAACTTATAGCAGTTCAAACTGGTAAAGATATGTTCTGGAAATATCCTAATGGAAACAAGATGCACTATATAAGTTTTGTATGGAAAGCTCAAACTTCAGGTGAACCAAAAATTTCAGATCAAGAAAATACAGAAGTATCTTGGTTAAGTATTGAAAAAGCAAAAGCAATTTTTGAACCTAGATGGCTAAAAAGATTAAATTATTTCTTGACATATCGTGATAAAATTATTATTGATTAAAAAATCAACTATTTATTTTTTGCAGGAGGGTCATAGATAAATTTTCTCATTTATGATTTTCCTCTCAAAGTGTTTAACTACGGACATGGATGGGATATAGTCTTTGTACATGCTGTCTTTGTAATCTT
>Ga0308414_1002273_pt1 | contig 12537 bp, 9 predicted proteins | sample HotsprSampleOS50_FD_205667 | JGI IMG/M metagenome (GOLD analysis project Ga0308414, IMG submission 205667) | Hot spring phototrophic mat microbial communities from Octopus Spring, Yellowstone National Park, Wyoming, United States - 20090730_OS50 ... | reverse complement strand
TGCTGCGCGTCCAGCGTGGCCTGGGCGACCTGCGTGGCGCGCTGCGCGTCCAGCGTGGCTTGAGCGGCAGCGGCTTGGGCGTTCAACGTCGCCTGGCCGGCGGCTGTCGCCGTGGCCACAGCGTTCTGCGTGGCGGCGGCATCGGGCGTGGGCGTGCTCGTTACTGCTGCCGCAGCCGCCGTCTGTTGGACGTCGAATGTGGCTTGCGCACTCTGGGTGGCCTGAGCGACCTGCGTGAGCTGCGCATTGACGGTTTCCCTTAGGTCGAGCGTGGCCTGGGCGTTGACGGTAGCCTGCATGTCGGCGCGCGTGCGCGCGTCCAGTGTAGCCTGCGCCGCGGCCGTAGCGGCCTGCTGCGCCGTCAGCGTGGCCTGCGCCGCGGCCGTAGCGGCCTGCTGCGCCGTCAGCGTGGCCTGCTGCGCCTGCGCGTCGAATGTGGCCTGCGCCGCGGCCGTAGCAGCCTGCTGCGCCGTCAGCGTGGCCCGCTGCGCCTGCGCGTCGAACGTGGCCTGCGCCGCGGCGGTGGCGGCGGTTTGCGCGTCAAGCGTGGCCTGGGCGGCGGCGGCGGCCGCGGCCGCCGCGACGGCGTCGGCGGTGGCGCTGGCTGCGACGGCGGCCTGAGCAGCGATCGCGTCAGCGGTGCCGGTAGCGGCGGCGCTGAAAGCAGCTTCAGTTGCCCTTGCGACCAGCGTCGCGGCCTGCGCGTTGGTGGTGGCCTGCAGCGCCGTGGCCGCCAGGTCAGGCGTGGGCGTGGCGGTGGCAGTGGGCGTCGGCGTTGGCGTGAGAGTCGGCGTGTCGGTGGGCGTCACCAGCGCGGTGGCGGTCAGCGACGGCCCGGCAGACACGGTGAAGGGTATCTCAACAGCGGCAGTCTGGCCGCCGGCGTTGCGCGCTTGAACCGCGAGCGTGTGCGGCCCTGGCGCCAGCGCCAGCACCGCCAGCGGGTAGACCCCGTCGCTGCCCGGCAGCGGCGCGCCGTCCAGCGTCACAGCCAGGGCGGTGATCGCCGTCTGGCCGCCAGCGCGCACGACGATCTGGCGATCCTCGGCCACCTCGTCGCCGCTAGCCAGCCCGTCAACGGCAATGGTTGGCGGCAGCGCCGCCACGGTGAACGGCACGGTAGCTGTGCTCATCTGGCCGATGGCGTTGGTCACGGTCACGCGCAGCGCTGCCGGGCCGGGCGGCAGGTCTGCGGCGCGCAGCGTCAGCGACGGGCTGCCGTCGCCGGCTGGCTGGCCGCTGACCGCGAAGGCCACCTCGGTGATCGGGGCCTGGCTGGCGAGCACTTCCACAGTCACCGCGGCCTCGTCGGCCAGCGTTTGGTTAGGCTCCAGGCCGCTGATCGCCAGCGTGGGCGGCAGGTCGGCCACGGTGAACTCACGCACGACCGTTGTCTGCTGGCCGCCCTGGTTCTCGGCGACGACTGTGAGCGTGTGCCGGCCTGGCGTGAGGGTGAACGGGTCAATGCCGTAGACAAACGGCGGCGCGGCGGCGGTGACGCCGGGCTGGTCGTCCAGGCTGAAGGTGACGCCTGCCGGCGCGGTCTGGCCGGTGACAGCCACCTCAATCACGGCGATCTCGCGCAGGTCGCCCGGCGGCAGGTCAGCGCTGAACGTTACCACCGGCGGCAGCGCCGCCACCTGGAACGTAAGGCTGGCGGTGCCGGTGTCGCCATCGGTGTCGGTGGCGATGAACGTTAGGCTGTGCGGGCCGGGCAGCAGGTCTACTGGGTCAACCGTGTAGCGGTAGGGCGCGGCGGGCAGCAGCCCGACCGAGACGCCGTCTACCAGCGCTTCTACAGAGGCGATGCCGTCGTCGGCCAGCACCTCGACCGGAATCTCGACCGGCTGGCTGATCGGCTCGTCCAGCAGGATCGGCAGGCGCAGCACCGGCACGGGCACGGGCGCGCGCAGGATAGCGTCGTCGGCCAGGCGGCCCTGGGCCGTGGCCGCTTCCAAAACCAGGTCGTAGACCGTGCCGTCTGCCGGCACGTCCGCGCGGATGACAATTTCATACTGGCTGCGGAACAACTGCGCGAGCGACTCAAACGCCGCGCGCAGCTCCTGCGGCGTGGGCGATTCGACAAAGCGGGCGCTGGTGCTGTCGGCCAGCGCCTGCAGGTAGCTGCGGTCTGTGCCGAAGCCCAAACCAACAGTGTACACGGGCACACCCAGGCGGGCAGCGGCTTCAGCGGCGGCCTCGCGCGGGGCGGTCGGCTGGGGATTGCGCGTGTCGTACTGCGCGCCGTCGCTGAGCAGCACGACCAGGCGGCGCTCGCCGGCCTCGGCGGCCTTCTGCACGCCCACCAAGCCGGCCTCATAGAGCGAGGTCTGGCCGCCGACAGTGATCGCGTCGAGCGCGTTGAGGATCGCGTCGTGGTCGGTGGTGAAGTCCTGCACCAGCCGCACCGTGCTGGCGAACGTGATCAGCGCCACCGGGTCAATCGGGCTGAGGGTCTCGATAAAGGCGCGGGCGGCCTCTTTGGCCGCCTGGATAGGCGTGGTGTCCATGCTGGTGCTGGTGTCAATCACCAGCACATACGAAATGGGCAGCGAGGCGTCCACGACGCTGGAGACGCTGACGATCTGAGCGCGGCCGGCCAGTTCGCCGGCGATGGCGAAGTCCGCTGCCGTCAGGCCGGTGATGGGCTGGCCGAAAGCGTCGCGCACGCTGGCAACAACGCGCACCAGCGGCAGCTCCGTAGGGTTCACGCCCGTGATTTCGAGCCGCGCCGCAGGGTCAGCTTCCTGCGTAAGCGCAATAGCGACCGGCACAAGAATTGTCGCTATCAGTGCTACGATCAACAGCAACCGCGTCTTCACCTTGCCCCTCCAGTGTGGTGCTCAGGCCCGTGCATGCACAATATGTGACGAAAGGCGCAACGTCCCAATATCATAGCTTGATTCTGACATGGCGCAAGCGCGTCAGCCCGCGCCAGCATGCCAATTCGCGGCAAAGGCGGGAATGAGGTAAAGTCTGGCGCTGCGCTTGAGAACGGAATGGCCCGCAATGAACGACTCCAACGCGCTCGTGACAATCGGCCTGGCGGCGCTGGTGTGCCTGATCCCGCTGGCGCTGCTGGGCTTCACCATCGTCATGCTGCTGCGCATGGCGCGCGGCGCGCTCGAAACCGATGTGGACGGCCTGCGCCGGCGCTATGAACGGCTGCAGGCGCGCCGCCCGCAGGACAGCCGCGAGGCGCTGCTGCTCCGGCTGGTCAGCGAGCGGGCGGCGTGGGCTGGCGTCGTGGGCGCGCTGACCGGCCTGGGCGGCGTGTTCACGCTGCCGCTGGGCATCGCCATTGACCTGGCGCTGACGCTGCGCATGCAGATCAACCTGGTGACGTTCATCGAGCAGATGTACACCGGCGGCAGCGGCAGCCCGTTCTCCAACCAGATACGCAGTGTTATCATTATGACCGGCAGCGGCCGGGCAGCGCGTTGGACAACAGCGGCGCTGGTCAGCGCCGTGTCGCGGCTGCTGAGCAAATCACTGGCCAAAGTGCTGCCGCTTATCGGCGCGGTGATCAGTTTTGCGGTGAACTTCGCTATTATGCAGGCGGTGGGGCGGGCCGCAGTGAGTTGGTACGCCGCTCACGCCCGCCCAGAGCGCGCCCCGGACGCCGCTACTGGAGCATATCCTCGCTGACGGTGGTGTGGCAGTGGTGGCAGTTCCACAGACGCACCACTGGCTCGACGCCCAGCGCCTGGGCCACGCGCAGCGGCCAGCGCTGCTCGCCCTGGTAGCTGAACCAGGCGCGCCGGTGACAGCTCGGGCAGCCGGCCTCGCGGTCTGGCTGCCAGGCGGGGTGGTGGGTGTGCCCGTGGGTCGCCATCATGACGTCCCCCTTTCGCGCTGCCTGCTGCTTCCAGTCTAGCATCAGGGGAGCGGCGGCTGTTGTCTGAGGATTGTGCAGAGTTGTGCAGAATTGTGGGCGCGGCGCGCCAGCGCGCACTGAGAAGGAGGTCGCAGCTTGACGATGTCTTCAGGGTGGGGTGATGCGTTCTGGGCCGAGAACTGGCCGCGCACGCGCGAGCGCTTTGCGGCCTGGTGGCGCGGGGAGGGGTTGATCCTGCACGTGACAGCCCCGCTGGAGCAGCCGCGCCCGGTCAGCGCGCCGGCGGCGGCGGAACCGACCAGCCTCGAGGAAGCGTGGCTGAACCCGGCCTGGCGCGTATGGCGCGCCGAGCAGGAGCTGGCAAGCACGTACTTCGGCGGCGAGGCCTTTCCCTATTTCGACACACAGATCGGCCCCGGCAGCCTGGGCATGTTCCTGGGGGCTGAGCCGCACTTCGCCCCGAACACGGTGTGGTACGAGCCGTGTATCGCCGACCCTGAAACGGCCCCGCCGCTGCGCTTCGACTCACACAACCGCTGGTTCTTGGCCCACCGGGCGCTGATCGAGGCCGGGCTGCGCGCCAGCCAGGGCCGCTACCTGGTGGGGATGCCGGACCTGATCGAAAACCTGGACACGCTGGCGGCGCTGCGCGGGCCGCAGCCGCTGATGTTCGACATGGTCGAGCGCCCGGAGTGGGTGCAGGCGCGCATTGAGGAGATCAACCAGGCCTACTTCGCCGCTTTCGACGCGCTGTTCGACCTCATCCGCGACCCGTGGGGCGGCAGCGCCTTCAGCGCCTTCAAAATCTGGGGGCCGGGCAAGACGGCTAAAGTGCAGTGCGACGCCGCCGCGCTGATCTCGCCGCGCATGTTCGCCCGGTTCGTCGTGCCGGCGCTCACCGAGCAGTGCCGCTGGCTGGATTACGCCATGTTCCACCTGGACGGCACACAGGCGATGGTGCACCTAGACGCGCTGCTGGAGATCGAGCCGCTCCAAGCTGTTGAGTGGACGCCGCAGGCCGGCAGGCCGCAGGGCGGCAGCCCCATGTGGTACGACCTGTACCGCCGCGTGCTGGCGGCGGGCAAGAGCGTGCAGGCTATCCTGGTCGAGCCGCACGAGGTGATCCCGCTGCTGGACGCGATCGGGGGCCGGGGCGTCTATATCATGACCAGCGCCGCGTCTGAGGCAGAGGCGCGCGCCCTTGAGGAGGCCGCAGACGCCTACCGTTAGCGCGCCGCCCGGGCGCTATCCCCCGAAAATGAAGCGCAGCGCCACTGCCAGCAGGAACAAACCGTAGAGCCGCCGCACCGTGCGCGACGGCAGGTTGAGCGCAATGCGCGCCCCGGCCAGCGCGCCCAGCGCCAGCCCCAGCGCTACCAGCGCCGCCGCCGCGACGTCGAAAGCCCCTGCCTGATAGTAGGCGATCACGCCCGGCAGGCCCACCGGCAGCAGCAGCGCCCCCAGCGACGTGCCCACCGCCAGCTTCTGATCGTATTTGAACAGGCCCACCAGCGCCGGCACGATGATGATGCCGCCGCCAATGCCGAACATGCCGGATGCCACCCCTGCCGCCATGCCCAGCAGCAGCAGCCAGTACCAGGGGATATTCGGTTCTTGAACAGGCGCGCCAGGCGCATCTGCCTGCGGCGCGGCAGCGCCTGTTGGCTGCTGTGCCCGCTGTTCCGCGTAGACCTGGCGCGGCTCAGCGAGACGCCAGCCCATGTACAGCAGGAACACGCCGTAAATCTGCTTCAGCAGGTTGGCGGGCAGGTTGATGGCGATTTGCGCGCCGATGACCACCGTCAGCACCAGGCCCGCCGCCACCAGCGCCGCTGACCGCACCCGCATCAAACCGGCGCGGTAGTAGGTCGTCACCGCCAAGATACCCACCGGCAGCAGCAGCGCTGCCAGCGACGTGGCAATGGCGTTGAGCGGCTCGAACGCCAGGAAGAGCGTCAGCGCCGGCACGATGATCACGCCGCCGCCGATGCCGAACATGCCGGACGCCACCCCCGCCGCCAGTCCGATCACCAACAGCCCTACCGCCTGTCCAGCGTCCACGATGTATCCCCCTAGCGGTGTGCGCCGCCAGCGCGCGTATTGTGACGCGCTGGGGCGGGGTTTTCAATTCACCATGAGTCCATCTATAATCCTGGCATGGCCCAGGACACGCTGCCCACCTATCATTTCCTGCTGGTCGCCCCTAACCTAGGGCCAGAGTGGCTGTTCGACGCCGCCCGCGCCTACTGGGATCGCTTCCGGCCCACCGTCATCAGCGATCTGCGGCTGGTGGCGTTCATACCGCCGCCGGTCAGTGTGTCGGTTACGGTGCTGGCGCGCCATGACCGCGCCCCAGCCTACGGCGTGGAGCTGGCGCAGCTGGCCCCGCATGCCCTGTTCGACCCGGTGGTGTACGACTTCATCGAGGACGCGCAGGCTGCGCTGGACGTGCGCGCCCAGCTCAACCAGCCGTTCGGCGTGCCGCTGCGCCCCACCGCCACCTGGACGCCAGCCCCCACTGCCATCCCGTTCGCGCCCACCGCCGGGCCGGTCGTGCCGCAGGGCAGCGGCTTCGTCACAATGACGCCCTCGCCCGAACCCACACCCACGCCGCCCGCGCCAGACGCAGACGCCCCGCCCACGCCGCTCAGCCCGACGCCCGGCCCGGTCATCGGCGGCTGAGGGCGCGGCAGCAGAGAGAACGCCCATGCGCCTCGACGAATTTCAGTGGTCGCGCAACCCGCGCGGCCTGCACAACAAGCGCGTGCTCATCACACCGGTCGAGTTCGACCGCTGGACGGACGCCGGCTTCGGCTGGGCCAAGCTGGTGGCGGCGCAGACCGAGTACGTAGACGACTGCATCGCGTTTCTGCAGCGCGGCGTGACGCCCATCGTGCGCCTCTACCGCGACCGTTGGGGCGCGCGGCCGTTTGACCGCACCATGCGCGACGAGACGCTGGCCTATCTGAGCGTGGGCGTGCGCTGGTTCGAGTTCTACAACGAGCCGAACCTGCCCATCGAATGGCCGCCGGGCACGAACATTGACTGGCGCAACGGCGCGCTGATTGCCCCGCTGATGGACAACTGGCTGATCTGGGCGGAGTTCATCATCAGCCAAGGCGGCTACCCGGGCTTCATCGCGCTGGCCGAGAGCGCCACGTCCACCGAGTCGTCGGTGCTGTGGATGGACGCCTTTCTCAACTACTTGCATCAGAATCACCGCGAGCGCTTCCGCGCGGTGCTGGCCAACGGCGCTTACTGCGCCACACACCCCTACATCCTCAACCACTACTACCAGCAGATACCGGGCCGCGGCCCGCTCAGCGCCCGCCCGCCGGAGCAGCAGAACGCCCGCGAGGGCGGCTGGCACTTCGAGTACCCTTACGATCCGATCTGCCAGGCCACCGACCCCGGCCGCACAGTTTACGGCGGCACGCCGCTGACGCCGTATGGCGACCCAGTGGGCCTGCTGGCGATGGGCCGCATGTTCAACGAGCGCTGCGCGGCGCTGTTCGGCACGGCCAACGTGCCGGTGGTGGGCACCGAGGGCGGCATCTGGCCCTTCCCGCGCGACGGCCAGACGCTGTTCTACCAGCAGGACAACCGCTACCCGCCTTACACGCATGAAAGCCAGGCCGAGGGGACGGTGGCCATGTTCGAGTGGATCGCGCGCTACGCGCCGCCTTGGTTCTTCGGCGTGTGCCTGTGGAAAGAGGACGAGTATTACGAACCCGGCCCGGCCCGCGCTATTACCCGGCTGGCCGAGACGCCGCCGCTGTACGTCAGTGTGCCGCCGCTGGAGGTCATGGCCGGCCCGGTTGTGCCCACGCCCACGCCCACCCCCGAAGTCTACGGCCCCGGCCCGATCCACGGCACGCCCGACGTGCACATGGTGGTGCTGGCCGGCGGCCTGACATCCGAGTGGTTTCTAGAGACTGCGCGCCTCTATTATGGCCAGTTCCGGCCGGTCGTCACCACGCAGACCGATCTGATCCAGTACATTCCCAACAGCACCAGCTTGGCCGTGACGCTGATCGCCCCGCCCGACCAAGCGGACGCCGTGCGCGATTCGCTGCGCGCGCTTTACCCAAATGTGTGGGTGGATGTGATCCGCGCCGAGGCGCTGGAGCGGGTGCGCGCTGTGCTGGACGCGCGCGCCCAGCGCAGCCTGCGCTTTGGCTGAGGGGGGAAGGCTTAGTCGGGGGCGGCGCCCGCGTCGGTTCTAGGCGGAGCCTTGCCAATGCCGATAATACGCCGCAGACCCGCGTCTACGCGCGGGTGACGTTCCAGCCAGCGCAGCATGCGCGGCACGAACCAATCGGGCAGCATGACATAGGTGTAGCGCATCACCAGCTTGGCCGAGAACGGCCAGCCGGTAACGTAGTGAAAGTAGTGAAAGCGGGCGCGGCGCAGTGCCCGCTGCGCCGCGCGATCGGGCGCGCAGCCCTCGACTGCACGCTTGAGCTGGCCCCACAGCCGGAAATCGAGCTTGAAAGCGGCGATCAGCGCGGGCTGGCCGGGGGCGAGCTGGCGCACGCGGACGCGCCCGCCCCGCCGCGCCACTGTGTAATGGTGCAGGCCCTGTTCCACCGGCACGAACCGACCCTGGCGGGCCATGCGCAGCAGGAACACGGTGTCTGACGCCTCGACGATCTGGAACGGCAGCCCTGACCTGATTGTCTCGCGCCGATACAAGCCGTAAAACGGCGTGTTCACGGCGGGCGTCATCAGCAGGTTGTAACAGCGCTGCCAGGCCAGTGCACCTGCCACGTCCGCCGGAAATGGCGTGAGCTGCACCGCGCCGGTGTTCTCGTAGTGATAGTAGCTCTGGGCAAAACACAGTGCAGCGTCGGGCGCAGCCTGCAGCCCGGCCAGGCACGCGCTGATGAAGCCTGCTTCCCACCAGTCGTCGTGGGCCGCCCACATGAAATAGTCGCCGATCGCCAGCTCGTAGACGCGGGTAAAGTTGCCCTGAGCGCCGATGTTGCGTTCGTTGCGGTAGAGCCGAATGCGGGCGTCGCGCGCGGCGTACGCCTGGCAGATGACGTAGGTGTCGTCGGTGGACGCGTTGTCACAGATGATCAGCTCGAAATCGGCGAAGTCCTGTGCCAACAGCGAGTCGAGCGCGCGCCGGATGCAGGCGCTGGCGTTGTAGACCGGCATCCCGACGCTCACGAGCGGCTGAGATTGCATAAACTTCATCCTGTCCGGTGCGCGGCAGCCTGTGGGTATTATACGTTTTAGCGGCCTGCTGAACCCATTAAGGTTGGCGGCGGCGGCTCCGTGCTATGATGGTGCAGCGAAGCGGTGCGGACAAACGACACCATGCAACACAATCTTGAGCTGCGGCGGTTCGCTGCCGACAGCGCGATCAATCTGGTTCGCCTGGGCGGCGCAGCGGCACTGGGACTGCTGCTCTCGGCGCTGCTGGCGCGCGGCCTGGGCGCCGCCGGCAAGGGGCTTTACGAGCTGGCGTTGGTGCTGCCGCTGGTGATCCAGTCGGTGTTCAACATCGGTGTGGTGATGTCGGCCGCCTACTATGTGGCACACGGCGACCATGACGTGGTGACGGCCACGCGCGGCAGCATCACGCTGTCGCTGTGGCTCAGCGGCGGCGGCCTGCTGGTCGGCGCAGTGCTGATCGGCTTGGGCGGGCCGGCGCTGTTTCCCGGCGTGCCATCCGATCTGCTTCACCTGAGCCTGACGCTGCTGCCGCTGCTTTATCTGCGCCTGCACCTGGGGGCCGTGCTGCAAGGCCTGCAGGACTTTCGCGCGTTTGGCCTGGTAGAGCTGACACCGCCGCTGGTAACTGTTGTGCTGGTTGTGCCGCTGGTATTCGCGGCAGATGGCGGCGTCAGCGCGGCCCTGGCCGCGACGATTGCCGGGAACGCCGCTGGGCTGGCGCTGGCTGTGACCCTGCTGCGGCGCAGGATGGCCGCGCCCGCCCGCCTGCTAACCCTGCGGCTGGATCGCGCCTACTGGCGGCAGATGGCCGGCTACGGTCTGAAAGCACAGGTCGCTGTGATTGCCGTCTACCTGCTGCTGCGCGTGGACGTGCTGCTGCTCAACCTATGGGGGCCGGGCGGCGCTGCCTCGGTTGGGTTGTATTCGGTTGCCGTGCTGCTGGCCGAGCGTGTCTGGACATTCAGCACCGTCACCGGGCAAGTGATTCTGCCGCGCATCGCCTCCTGGGAAGGGGATGACGCGCGCCGCACGCAGCTCACGCTGCTCAACGCGCGCCTGACCGTGTGGTTCGGCGCGCTGATCCTAGTGGCGCTGGCGCTGCTGGGCGAGTGGTTCATTGTGCTGCTGTACGGCGAACCCTTCCGCTGCGCAACCGAGCCGCTGCTGTGGCTGCTGCCTGGCATCTTCCTGTTCAACCTGGCGCGTGTGCTGGGGCCGGACATCGCCGGGCGCGGGCGCATCGGCGTGAATGGGGCACTAGCCGCTGCAGCCTTTACCATCAATCTGGCCGCTAACGCGGTCTTGATTCCCATGTACGACGCCAGCGGCGCGGCGTTAGCCACCAGCTTGGCTTACAGCTTTCTTGGTGTGGCCTCTGCAGCAGCCTTCTGCCGCATCAGCGGGGCGCGCTGGTGGCAGACATGGCTGGTCACCCAAGAGGATCTAGCGCTGCTGCGGCGGGGGCTGCGTCACTTTCATCTCACAAGCTCACGATAGAGCGCCATTGTCTGCCGCGCAACAGCCGGGCCGGCGTGGCGTTCGGCAATCAGCGCCTTAGAGCGCTGGCCCATCTGCCGCAGGAGGTCTCGATCCGAGACTGCTGCCAGCAGCGCTTCTGTCAGCGCGGGGATATCTTCTGGCGGCACGACCCAGCCGTTGCCGTCAACGCTTTCTGGCAGGCCGCCCACGTCTGTCACGATTACCGGCAGACCGAAATCCATACAAGTGATTAGGGCCCCGCTCTGAGTGATTGCCCGGTAAGGCAGCACCGCTGCGTCGGCGGCGTAGTGGTACAACCACACGTCCTCATAGGGAACGTAACCAGAAAAGACATGCACCTGCTGTTGATCCCGCGCCGCTGCCAGCAGATCAACATCCGCCTGTGTCTCGGGCCGTCCGGCAATGAGCAGGCGAACATCGGGCCGAACTTCCGCCGCCTGCGCGAACGCTGCCAGCAGGACATCCACGCCTTTGTACGCACGCACAGAGCCGAAAAAGAGAACCACGACTGTGTCGGCTGGCAGCCCCAGCCGGGCGCGTGCCTGCGCCCGAGTCGCGCCGGCGGGGAGCGCGGTGTACGGCGTGTTGATGTGGGGCACAATCGCGATCTTTGCTGGGTCAACAGCCGGATAAGTCCTGACGAAGGTTTCCCGGTTGGCTTTGGTGTGAACGATGATACGATCCGCGGCGCAGTAAACAGCTTGCAGCGGCCGCTTGTCGGCGCGCAGCGCGTACAGCGGCACGACATCGTGCACAGTGTGCACGACCGGCACACCGGCCGCCTGCGCCTGCCGAATGAGCCAACAGTCAAACAGCGGCGCGCGGCTCCACTGAATGTGCAGCACGTCCGGTGTTGCCCGCTTGAGCTGGCGTGCGACCTGCCAGTGCGCCAATGGATATACCGCAGCTCGCAGCCCTCGGCGCAGGCGCGGAAAGCGAGTCAGCCAGGGGTAGTAAAGGCCGCGAAAATAGACGTAATCCGTCTGGAAGCGTCCAGTGAACGGCAGATGATCGTCATAGAGATAGCGCGACGCGATATAGCGCACAGCGCATCCGGCATCTGCCAGCGCGTCGCACAGCGCAATGTTGTAGTACGGCGTAAGCTGCGCTGGATCAAGCATCCATACGCGCATCATCGCTCTGCCGCCCGCATCAGCATCGCTTCGTAGGCATCGGCGCTGCGCTCATAATCGAGATGGGCCTCGGCGTAGGCGCGGCCGGCACGGGCGCAGCGCGCGCGCAGCTCGGCGTCGTCCAGCAGCCGCGCAACCGCCGCCGCCAGCCCCGCCGCGTCGCCAAATGGGACATATAATCCACCGCCGCTGACCTGAAGGATATGGCTCACGACCCCCTCCAGCGCCACTGCGACCGGCACACCGCTGGCAAATGCCTCGAACAACTTTGTCCCCAGCGCGCCGCGATGCAGTGGGTAATTGTGCAGTGCCCAGAAGGCAACATCAATAGAGGCCCATACAGTAGGGATATCAACATAATCAACCCACTCAATCCAGCGCACGTTAGTTATGTCACCCCGACTCAGACGCTCAGCGACAGCTTGTTTCTGTGTGCCCGTGCCCACGATCAGAAAGGTAACATCGCGGCGATGTGCCAGGCGCCTCGCAGCGTCGAGCATGGTGTGAACGTCATAAGCTGTGCCTAGAGTGCCGATGTATGACACCAGCCGGTCAGTGCCAAGGCCGTATTTTGCGCGGAAAGCCGATCCGTCTAAATCGGGGCGAAAGCGGTTCAGGTCAATGCCGCTGAGGACGGTCTGCACTTTACTGGCATCCCGCGCATACACCGCCACCTGCTCTGTTAGGTACGGCGTCAGACAGATGATACCCGCTGCCCCGCGCAGCGAGGCGTTGGTCAGCGCGCGAAAGGCGCGATAAACCGGATGCTGCGCCGTCATTGCGCCGACCGTCAGCAGGTGATCGGGCCACAGGTCGTGCACGTCCAGCACATACGGAATCCCGCGCAGGCGGCACAGCGCCGCCCCCGCTAAGTGCGTGAAC
>Ga0308414_1002272_pt1 | contig 12538 bp, 12 predicted proteins | sample HotsprSampleOS50_FD_205667 | JGI IMG/M metagenome (GOLD analysis project Ga0308414, IMG submission 205667) | Hot spring phototrophic mat microbial communities from Octopus Spring, Yellowstone National Park, Wyoming, United States - 20090730_OS50 ... | reverse complement strand
AGAGAGAGAATGCACAACGGGGCGATCACTCACCTTCTGCGGCACCGCGGGCGCCCGTTGGCGGAACGCCGCCAGGTTCTCGGCGGCGGCCGCCTCGATCAGGCCGCTCATGTGGCGGAGCATCAGGTGCGCATCGTTCAGAACGAAGGGCCGCAAGGCGGCGCCGTGAACCCGGCTCAGAGCAGGCGGCACGTCGCCCGAGAGAAGACTGATGGTCCCCGCCGCCACGTTCCTGGCCACCTGCCCCGGCTTCAATGCCAGTCATCCGACGCATGAAACCAGAACCAGTCCTCGTTCAGTCGGTATACTCGGTAGCTCGCGGCCCCGAAGGGCGTGCCCTGGGTGTTGGGTCGATACGCAAACCCGTGCGACATGCGGTCGGGCCCCAGGCCGTCGGGGCCGCTGTAGACCCGGAAATAGACTCCGCCGCGCGGATCGGCGGCGTACTCGTCCACGCGATAGAAGCCCAGCCGCCTTCTCAGGCTGGTGTTGGCACTCGCGCTCATCGGAGCTGTGGCCAGCCGCCGTTCAAAGGCGGGGCACGAGATCGCAAACGCCAGCCGTCTGGGCATGTGGAGCCATAGAAGAATGCCCGTTGCAAGCGCGATCGCGGCAATCACTCCAGCATGGCGCCATGGGAAGCGCCACCCCTTGAGCATCCCGCGGCGCGACATCAGCACCAGCGCCACAACACCAGCAACGAGAACCAGCGGAAGCGCCGGGATAGCCAACAGGAACACAAGAAAAAGCAGATCACCCAGCACTCCGGGATACGTGCTGATCGCCACGGTCATGGCGCATGCGCCCACGGTCAGCAGGACGGCGACGTTGCCAATCGCTCTGACACTCGATGTCACAGCGCTCATCATTCAGCTCCAACCGCCCCTGACGGCAAAACTGCGCTCGTTGGTGACACCATTTTGCGGTACACTGCTCCAGTTGACATCGTTCCCCCGCGGCAGTCAAGGAGTTCCCCGATGCCCGACTTCATCGCCGTGTCGCCCGACGGCCACGGCTTCATCGACAGCGCCACCGGCCGGTCCTTCGTGCCCATGGGCGCCAACTACTTCGACCCCGACAGCGGCTGGCCGCCGAAAATCTGGTCGCGCTACAGCCGTGAAACCATCAACCGCCAGCTCGGCCAGCTCGCCTCCGTCGGCCTCAACTGCATCCGGGTGTTTCTTGATGTGAAGACGCTGGCGCCCCACGAGCGCAGCTACAGCGACGAGGGCTTCGCCAAGGTTCAGGACATGACGGCCATCGCCGCGCGCCACGGCATCCGCATCATCTTCAGCGGCTCGAGCTGCTGGGAGGGCCCTCCCGACTACTGGCACGGCGATGAGTTCGCCGACCCGCGCAAGCTCGACCTGATCTGCGACCTGTGGCGCGAACTCGTCGAACGTCTGGGGGACAACGCCGCGATCATGGCCTGGGACCTGCGCAACGAGCCGATGGTGCGCTTCATGAGCGTGCGCCAGGAGCTGCCGCGCTCGGCCACGGCGCCGCCTCCGCCGCCGCCGCGGATGCGCTTCGCGCTGTGGCGGGAGCACGCCCGCAATTACCTCCGCCGCGACGTGGATGATTTCCCGCTCTACAACCGCGACCCGCTGCCGGTCATGCGCGAGTACGTGCGATTCCTCGAGGGCCTGGCCGAAAAATGGGTCAAGCAACAGTGCGACGCCATCCGCGCGGCCGGGGCGCGCCAGCTCATCACCGTCGGCAACATCCAGTGGGCGGTGCCGGTCCACATCCACCTCAACACCAACTACGCCCACTTCAATCCCCAGCGCATCGGGCGCTGGCTGGACTACGCCTCGGTCCATTTCTACCCGCAACTGCGCAACCCCGAGCCGGGCATCGTCCCGGAGCTGGCCATTCAGAAGCTCTACCTCGAGCTGGTCGCCCGCGGCGCCGCCATCGCCGGCAAGCCCCTGGTCATCGAGGAGTTCGGCTGGAAAGGTGGCCGCAAGGCCCCAAAGGACACACGCGCCTTTCCCGAGGAGGAGCAGACCCTCTGGGGCGATGCGCTCATGGACGCCACCGGCAAGGTCGCCAGCGGCTGGCTCAACTGGGCCTGCGCCGACTCGGCCGACCCCAACACCGACATTTCGGCCGCCACCGGGCTGTTCACGGCCGACGAACGGATCAAACACTGGGGTCGGCGTTTCTGCGAATACGCGAGGCAGTTTGCGACCGCCCCGCCGCGGTACGTACCGGCGAAGAAGGTCTGGGCATTGGACCGCGTGGCGTGGCTGGCGGAGCACAACGGCAAGCCGCCCATCGCCGCCATCGAGCGCATGCTGGCGGCCGACCCCACCGACAGCCTCGAGATCGTGTTTCGCGACTGAGCCTGCCGGGTCGACGGCAAGTGCGACGGCGGCAGCAGCGGGCGGATTCGCGGTGCCTGAGGCTGCCTATCATATCCAAGGCATCCGGCCGGGCGGCCGTGCCACAGACCCCGCAAGCCGCGTCATGATCATCTCCGCCAGCTACAAGACCGACATCCCCGCTTTTTACGCGGATTGGTTCATCAACCGTCTTCGCGCCGGCTTCTGCCAGATGACCAACCCCTATGGCGGTCAGGTCCACACGATCCCCCTGACGAGCGATGCCGTCGATGGCTTCGTCTTCTGGACCCGCAACGTCGGGCCGTTCCTGGATGCGCTGGCCGAGGTGCGCAGCCGCGGCTTTCCCTTCTATGTGCAGTACACTCTCACCGGCTATCCGCGCGCCCTTGAAGCGGCCGTCGCCCGGCCCCACTGCGCCATCGCCCTGATGCGTCGCCTGGCCGGCCAGTATGGCCGGCGGGCGGTGGTCTGGCGCTACGATCCGATCGTGATCTCGTCGCTGACACCGCCGGAGTTTCATCTGGCCAATTTCGCACACCTGGCGGGCAACCTGCGCGGGACTGTCGACGAGGTTGTCATCTCGTTCATGCATCCCTACCGCAAGACGATGCGAAACCTGGCGGCCGCCGGCGGTGGTTTTCGCGTCGAAGACCCCCCCGCCGATCAGAAGCGCAAGCTGACCGCTCAACTGTCCGACATCGCGACGGCCCATGGCATGCGGCTGACCGTCTGTTCGCAGCGTCCCTTGATCGCGGGCGGCGCCGCCGACGCCCGGTGCATCGACGCCGGTCGACTGGCGGACGTGGCCGGCCGGCCGATTGCGGCCGAGCCGCGTGGCCATCGCCCCAACTGCGGCTGTTTTGCCAGCCGCGACATCGGCGAATACGATACCTGCCCGCACGGCTGCGCGTACTGCTATGCCGTGGGTTCGCGGGCGGTGGCCGTGCGCCGTTTCCGGGAGCACGATCCGCTGGGGCCGTTCCTGTGGCAGCGACAGGGGCGATCTGCCGTCTGCCAATCTGACCCAACGGGGTGCCACATTTGCGCACCAGAGCGGCGGTTGGCAGATGGAGGGCAGGCAACGCACGCGATTTAGGCGGTATCAGGAACGCCCCACCGAGTATCGGCCTGGGAGGCCGGTGGGCAATGTGAGAGGCCTCAAGAAAACCGTTGGCAGGTGGGAATGGCCCATAACTTGCGATATTTCACGACATTGTGAAATCGGTCACGGGTTTTTCTGGACAGGCAGCGAAACGTGCGGTAGGATGTATACAGGACTGAGAGAGTCCTGTAACCGGCCCATCGGTCCGCCGTTTGCTGGTCGTTAGCGACTTGGCCTGCGATGAAAGCTGGTCGAGGACGGCAACCGGAAACTTTTGAGGCCCCCGCGGGTCTATAGCAATGGATGACCGCATGAGCGGGCGATGACGGCACGGTGGACATAATCGATAAAGATGATGCGGATTACCGCCGCGTCGTGATGTATAGTTTAGCCAGTGGATATGACGAGGAAGGGAGGCCTGACAATGGCCACGATGAGCACAACCCAGCGTGCCCGCAGCAGCCGCGTTCCCCGCGCGCTGCGGCAGCGCGTGATGCAACTGCTTGAGGCGGACTATCCTTACATGGATTCGCCCGTCTTCCGGCAGAAGGGCATCGAGCGCGAGCTGTTTGGCCCGGATTCCGAGCCGGAGCTGCCGAGCACAAGCTGGTATCAGCCCACCTGGGAGGACCTGGAGTCGGAAATCTCCAAGTCCCCCAAGCTCATGAAGGCCGACGAGGAGCGGCTGATGTTCCTGCGCTTCAACTACGCCAAGCGCAAGCTCAGCCGCCTGAAGAAGCGCATTGCCCGTCACGGCCTGCGGCTGGACTGGGCCCAGCAGGTGATCGAGTGGCACCGCCGCTTTGAGCACTTCCGCGAGTACCTGGTGCGGACCAACCTGGCGCTGGTGCTGGCCATGGCCAAGCGAACGCGCCTGGGTCACGTGGACTTCGCGGAGATCGTCAGCGAGGGCAACATGGCCCTGCTGCGGGCGGTGGACAAGTTTAGCGTCGACCGCGGCTTCAAGTTCTCGACGTACGCCTGCCGGGCGATCCTCAAGGCGTTCAGCCGAACCGCCCTGAAGGCCACCCGGCACCGCACGCGCTTCCCCGTGGAGTTCGAGCCCGACCTGGAGAAGAGCGACTGGATCGATCGCCGTCGCGAGAACATCGAAGCCGAGTGCATCGATGAGCTGAAGGCCATCGTGGAGCGCAATCTGGCCGACCTGTCCAACGTGGAGCAGACGGTGATCCGCCGCCGCTTCAACTGGCAGGAGCAGCAGGCCGCCCCGCTCACGCTCGAGGAGGTCGGCGCCATCATCGGCGTCACCAAGGAGCGGGTGCGCCAGATTCAGAACAAGGCCCTGGCCAAGATCCGCATGGTCATGGAAGAGGGCGTGCTGCGCACGACCCCCAATCCTGCCGAGGCCGATGAGTCGGCCGCGCCGGACCCGGCCCAGACCGCCGCCTGATCCCGGTCCCAACAACCCTGCCGCAGCGCCCCACAGCGCTGCGGCTTTTTTTTGCGCTGAAGAAGGATGATGCAGATGCATTGGCGAACGGAGTAGTGGCGGACAGGGGCCCGCACGGCGTCCCTGACGCCCGACGCCTCGCGTGGTAAACTGCCCTGCGGCCGCCGCGACCCGCGCGGCACTGGAGGCATCGCATGGCCCGTTCGCAACTGGAGGTTCGTTCGCGAGTTCGCCTCAATCGGGGCACCATGCTGCTGGCACTGACCGGCTGGATGGACGGCGGGCTGGTCTCAACCGGCACCGTTCGCCGCATGATGGAAAACCGCGACCTCGTCGAGATCGCGCGAATCGAGCCGGACCCGTTCTACATCTACAACTTCCCCGGTTCCATGGAGATCGCCGCCCTGTTCCGACCGGAGGTCAAGTACGACAACGGCATCGTCACCAGGCTCAACATGCCGACGAACATCTTCTACGCCGACGCGGCCGCCAACCTGGCGTTTTTCCTCGGCCGCGAGCCCAACCTTCGCTGGCAGGAATTCGCCGACTGCATCTTTGGGGTGGCCGGCGACACGGGCGTGACTCGCATCATCTTTGTGGGAAGCTTCGGGGGCACCGTGCCACACACGCGCGAGCCGCGCATGTTTGCTTCGGTCTCGCACGCGCACCTCCGGCAGACCATGGCGGACCACGGCCTGCGCCTCAGTGAGTATGAGGGCCCGGCGAGCTTTTCAACGCTGCTGCTGGCCCAGGCGCCGGCCCACGACATCGAGATGCTGAGCCTGGTCGCGGAAATCCCCGGATACCTTCAGGGGATCAACCCCCTGAGCATCGAGGCGGTGACCCGACGGCTGGCCAAGATCCTCAATCAGCCGGTGGATTTGGACGCGCTGCGCAGGGCCAGCACGGAGTGGGAGATCCAGGTGACCGAGGCGGTGGAGAAGGACGCCAACCTGGCGGCCACCGTGCGAAAGCTCGAGGAACAGTACGACAACGAGCTGATTGGGGAATAGGGAGGGCCGACTGCCGCCGGATGCATGTGCGCCGCGGCGCGTGCCCCGGGACTGGAGACGTCGGCTGCCTCATGGACGGGCCTGGCGAAGGGTTGCAGCGCGCCTGCTCCGGTGGATCGATGGCTCGGTGACCGAATGCTTCGATATCCCCCTTGGCGCAAGCGAAAGGGGCGAGCCGCACAGGCTCGCCCCGAATACCGCAACCGATGGGGGCTGGTGAATCGGAACTATCGGATTCCCACCACCGTCGACACGAACGTGTGCTGCTGATACTGCACGTTGTATCCCTGGTAGGTGCCGCGGATCGGACCCAGCTCGCCGTAGGCGTAGAAGCCGAACACCGGGATTTCGTCACTCACCTTCTTCATGTCGGGCAGGATCGCCTGCGTGATCTCATCCCGCTCGCCCTTGCCCAGCTCCAGCAGCCGGAAGCCGCGGGCGCAGCAGTTGCTCAGCAGCGCCAGCGCCGGCGTCGTGTTGGCCGCCTTCGCCTCCTTCAGCGACTCCTGGATCGCGCTGCTGGCCGACGCCAGAATTGGCTCGGGCTTGCCCTCCCACTTGAGCACCTTCACCTTGCTGCCCTGCACGATGGGGGCAATGAACCGCAGCGAGCCGGGGGGAATCGTCACCAACTGGCCCTTTTCGTCAGTGACCTGCACGACCTTGCCGTCTTTGTCCTTGCCGTCGGCGCCGATCTCGTTGAGCACCATGCGCAGGTACACCTTGTCCGGAGCCACCACCACGCCGATGGGATGCCGATCGTCCCACGTGAGCTTGTCATCCGGCTTCATTCCCGACGCCTCGCGGTAGACCTGCGCGGCCGGCCGATTGTCCAGGGTGATGATCCACTTTTCCACGGTCCTGGTGGCCGTGAACGTCTGCTGCGACTGGGTGAACTCGTTGGTGTGATTGGAGTACAACTCGATCGGACCACCCACGCCCAGCGCCACCACGCTGTGCTCCAGCGCCTTGCCATTGATGAACTGCCGCCCGTCGGCCGGGCCGCCACCCATCGAGTTGCCGCCGAAGAGCACCGTGCCCTTGGGGGTGTTGTCAATGACGCCCTTGATGAAGTCCTCAACGCTCACGCCCTCCTTGGCCTCGAAGGAAAGCTGCGGCTGGGCCAGGGCGAAAACCAGCTTAAGGTCCTTCACGCCCTTCACCCCGGCGGCGATCTGCTGGCCCGTCTGCAGCCGGGCGTCCAGGATCGGCGCACTGACGGCCGCCGCACTGACCTGATTGCCGCCGATCGCCAGCACGGCCACGGCGTCCTTCTGGAGGGTGCCGCCGTTGACCAGCGACCTGGCCCGGCAGCCGATGTTGGGCACGCCGCCGGCTGCCGCATGGACCGCCGCCGCCGCGGCCTCTTCCTTCTTCAGGTCGGGCTTGTCAAACGTATCCAGATTTGGGTCTTCGTAGAACACATAAAAGACGATGCCCTTGGCGGGCGTTCCTAGGGCGGCAAGGGCCGCCCTGGTGGCCTCCGTCGCCGCAGCGGCCGGGTCGGCCAGCGTCGACCAAGCCGTCGCGAACCGCACCTTGTCGGGCGTGCCGGACACACGCACGTTTCCACTCGGCGCCGCAACGCGCTCGCCGGCCGCCATCAACGCCACCGCGCTCAGTACAAACAGGCAGATTTCGATCCTCATGTCTCTACTCCCGTGTGAGAATGCTCTTTGCTCCAACGCCAATCGCGGCAGCCCATCCAGCAAGGACGGGCCTACTCCAAACTCGCCAGAAACTCATCGACAGTCATAGCCGAACCGAGCACCGGCGCCACTTCGCGCTCGACGTACTCCTGATTGGCCCTGCTTGTTGCCCCCGTGGCATCCTTGATGATGATCACGTTGTATCCCATGTCGTACGCCGAGCGGCTTGTCGCCTCCACGCAGACATTGGTCAGGAATCCGGCCGTCGCCACGTTCTTGATGCCCTTTTCCTTGAGGATATCGGCCAGGTTCGTGTTCGTGAAGCCCGACAGAGCGCGCTTGCCCTGAAGGAGGATGTCAGTGGGCGCCGGCTTTAGTTCGTCAATGATCGCCGTTCCCCAGGCATTCGGCCGAAACGCGCCGCCCTCCTTGGCGTTGGCCAGAATGCCCCTGCCACAATGGGTCGACTGCCAACCCTCGTCGAAGACGAACGGCGAATGGATCACCAGACAGCCTTTCTTGCGCGCCCCGTCGGCCAGGCGTTTGGCGTTTTCAATCGTGCGCTGCCGGTTGATCTCGTCCTTCACCGCATCGTAGATTTTGCCTCCAGGCTTGCAGAACTCGTTCTGGAACTCGATAAGGACCACAGCGGTTTCTTTCGCCTTCATGGTGGCTGCCTCGCGTCTTGTGACAGAGAACGACTCAGAGGGACCAATGCACCGGCCGCGCCGCCGCGGCGGCCATCGCCACCCGCCGCCGAATCAGCGGGCAGACTCATAGTATGCCGCCCACCCCTTGCCGAGGCAAGGGCGCAATTCGCGCAAACAGCCTCAGCTTACGGACCGGCCATTCGTGCAGGACGATTTGCGGCAGGCGGGCGTTTGCGCGTATCGTAGCCCCAGGCATCAGCTCTTGTTCGAGCCACCAACCTGCATGATGCCCACAACCGCGGCTTTCGCCAGAGGAAAGACATGGCCAAACGCAGCCGACCTCATGTCCTGTATCTGGGCGACTGGGTCTTTCACAGCGGCCCCACCTTCATCGAGACTCCCTTCGCGCTGGAGGTCAAGGACTGCGACCTGCATTTCTACGGCCAGCGACTGGCCGACGCCCTTGGCAAGGACGCCGAGCTGACCTGCATGCCCAACTGGGACCTGTACCACCTGCCGCCGGGACGCTTCGAGGAAATCCTCAAGCGCTCGGCCGCCATCGTGGTCAGCGATGTCGAGGCCAGATGTTTCCACCTGTACCCCGCCTTCTTCGACCGAGCCAGGCGCAGCCGCAACGTGGTCACCTTCCCCGACCGCATCGACTCGCTGCGCAATTGGATCGCGACCGGCGGCGGGCTGATGATGCTCGGCGGCTGGCTGAGCTTCTCGGGTGCCAGGGAGATGGGCGGCTGGCGCCGCAGCCGCCTTGCCGAAGCCCTGCCCGTCGAGTGCCTCGTCGGCGAAGATTTGGTCGAGTCGTCCGAGGGCTTCACGGCCGAAGTTCTTCTACCGGACCATCCGCTGGCGAGCGACCTGCCGTGGCGGTCGTTCCCGCCCATCTTCGGATACAACGAACTGGTGGCGAAGGCCGATGCTCAGGTGGTCGTGCGGGTGAAACAGACCGGCCACCCGCTGGTCGTGGCCGGGCGGCATGGCAAGGGACGCATTATGATTTATGCTTCCGACCCCGCGCCGCACTGGGGCATCAACTTCGAGACATGGAAAGGCTACGTCGATTTTTGGCGCCAGGCTCTGCGATGGGTCCGCGGGCGATAGGGATCACCCCCTTCCGGTCCCTTCAAGAACACCTCGGGCGTCAGTGCCATCTCGTCTCGACGACCGGCCGCGACGGCGCGGTCGGCACCGGACGATCCAGCGCCCGTTCGAGGGCGGCCCACGCCAGCCCCAGCACTGCGGCGGTCAGCAGGCACGCCATGGCCATGTGCCGTGCGCGGTCCGCCGCCATCATCCGCGCGGCCCCATGGCTCAGCTCGGCCACACGCGCCCTGGCCCCGCCGCGGGCGGCCGCCATCACACCTGCCTCAAGTGGCTGCGGCGCGGCGGAGAGGGAATTGGCCATGAGCAGTCCGCCCAGCGCGGCCGCTGACAGTGTTGTCCCCCGGCGGGAGAAGAAGCTCCTGAGCTTGCCCAGGGCCCGGAGAATGCGCATGCCGGCCGCGTCCTCGGAAATGCCAAGAGCCCGGCCGACCTCGGCGACGCTGAGCTGCTGGAAGAAGCGCAATACGATGGCCGCGCGATCCAATTCGCCCAGGGCCGCGACGGCGGCGTCCAAGTCGGGCGCGAGCCTGTGCCAGCTCTCGTCAACGCGGCGCAGATCGCGGGCCATGAGCGCGGCCTCCCGCTCGTGATGTCTGCGTCGGGCCTCCATCTTGAGCGCGTTCATGGCGGTGTAGCGCGCCGTCCGGTGCAGCCATGCCGAGAGCACCGTGTGGCGCCGGATCGACGCGGCCTTGCGCGCCAGGGTCAGGAAGACCGCCTGGGTGACGTCTTCGGCAAGGGCGCGGCTGCCCGTCTGGCGCAGGGCGGCCGAATAGATCATATCGATGTGCGTCGAGACGATGTGCTCGAAGGCCTCCTGCGAGTTGTCCTCGACATACTGCCGCAAGAGGCGCCAGTCCTGTGCCGCGTCGGTCATTCGCCCTGTAATGTACGCCGGCATGACAAATCCAACATATCGCGTCTCAGCAAGGAACGTAAGCCCACGCATGCCCGCGCGGGCCCGGTCTCTCGCAGCGCCTCTGCGACGACGATGCCCGGCCGTGGGACCGTGGCGGGCATAACGCCGCGGCGGCTCGACCTGTTACAATGCGGCCATGCCAATCGTCGGTCATGGAATCGACATCGTTGAAACCGCACGCATCAAGGCGCTGCTCGACAACCACGCCGAACGCTTTCTGGAGCGCTGCTTCACGCCGCGCGAGCAGCAGTATTGCGGGCTGAACCCCAAGCGCTACGTCGAGCACCTGGCCGGCCGCTTCGCCGCGAAGGAAGCGGTGCTCAAGGTGCTGGGCACCGGCTGGCGCGGGGGCATCGCCTGGACGGACATAGAAATCCTGCCCGAGCCTTCCGGACAGCCCAGGGTCGCCCTCACCGGCGAATGCGCCCGCATTGCCCGCGAGCTGGGCATCACCCGCTGGCACGTGAGCATCAGCCACATCCCAACCCATGCCACCGCCAGCGCCATCGGTATGCGGGGGGACTGATCCGCCAGGATGCCCACGGACTGCGAAGGCACAAACAACGGCACCGGCCGAACGTCGACCAGTGCCGGGGCTGGAAGTCCTTGATGCGGCCGGCAACGCCGGGGCGCCGCCGGCCGCCGCCGATTGGTTCAGGCGCGCAGACGCCGGTGCAGGTTGTGCAGCGTCAGCGCCATGAGCAGGGTGGCCGCCGCCCACGCCGCCGACGGCAGCGGCACGGGGTTGCCGAACGACGGCTCGATGAGGGCGAGCTGGTCCTGCTTGCGCTGAGTCATCGCCTGGTCGGCGTACAGATTCAGCACGCGCACATTGCCCAGGCCCGACCAGGTGGGGTTGGCCCCATGGACCGCGTTCCAGGCGTCATTGTAGAACGTCAGCGCCAGCCCGCTCAGCGGGCCGCTGATCTCCTGTTCGATGTACCAGATGGCGTTCTGCAGGGCGGCCGCACTGGCGCTGCGGGCTGCGCCCAGCGTATAGTTGTATCCGAGGCCGGCCAGCGTCCCGTCGCTGAACCGCGTGAACAGATACGCGGTCATCGGGTCCAGCGGATCGCCCGGCCCGCCGCTGATGGGGTCGCCGTTGGGCAGCGACCCGCCCGCCCCGCCATTGATGGCGGCCGTGTTGAGCTGAACGTAATACGTGGTGCCGGGGGTCAGGAACTCATTGGTCTCCATGCAGAAGGTCTGGAAGACCACGGCTCCCACAGGGGCCGACGGGTTGGAGACCTTCACGCCCGCGGCCTGCTCCACTACGCCGGGAAGCCCGACCAGCGTGGCGCGGAACTCGCCGCCGGTCCCCGAGGAATACTGGCTGGTGTTGTGGTGCAGAATGATGGTGGCCGAGCTGGCCGCCGTGGTTAGGCACGCACAGACCCCCAGCGCCATGAGATAAACGAGTCGAACGCAGCGCATTTTCTCATCTCCGTGACAACTCACGCCCGGATGCGGTGAACGGCACGACACCCGTGTGAGAGGCTGTCTCTCCGTTTACAACTATAGACCGAACGGCCGAGAATGCAAAAAATCGTGCGCGATTTTGTGCGATATCGGACCTGCCCGCCAGCGCACCGGTGATACAGCCCACACAACCGGCCATGCGCTCGTGACAGACGGCACAGATAGCCGCCCTTGCCCCGCACGCGCCGACGACCTGCTTACCCCCTCTTCATGCGCGTTGGTTGGTTTGCGGCCCCGCGCCTGCTTCCCGGACTCAGCACTCAGGACCCAGCACTCAGTTTCCCGCCTCCCCGCGAAGCGATTCGACGAAGCGCCTGGCCCGGGCGATATTGCCGTCCTCGGCTTTCATGAGCCGGGCCATGTCCTCGATGGCCGCCGCGCGGCCACGCTCGCCGGCCGCCCGATAACGCGGCTCGATGAGCTGACGGGCCTCGGCGGTGCGCCCGGCCATCAGCAGCAGGTTCTCGCGGCAGCGCCCCTCTTCGCCATCCTCACCGAAATCCAGCAGCGCCCTGTCGTACACGGACGTATCGATGCGGATGGGAGACATGATATTTTCGATTTTTGATTTTTGATTTTCGATTTGAGAGTGGGGATCGGGCGATTGAGTCATCGGGCCATCGGGGGATTGGGGCGTTGCGCCCACGGGCTCGAGGGCCCGATGGGTCAATGGCTCGTTCGATCCCCCACGCCCTGAACCCCGAACCCCGAACCCTGAACCCTGCGCCGCCCCTTCGTCGCTTCGTGGCTTCGTCGCCGTCTTCGTCATTCGCGCTTCGTCCTTCGCCATTGATTCGGGCTTCGGATTTCGGGCTTCGTCATTGCCCCGGGTTTCGCCATTGCTCCCC